>OKVW01001078.1_pt1 | contig 12392 bp, 15 predicted proteins | sample 1606991 | NCBI WGS metagenome assembly OKVW01 (sample SAMN03281021, study PRJEB24777) | human gut metagenome | isolation source: fecal sample PR177 from 1 month old male Malay infant, vaginal delivered...
GCATTGGCAGGCCCTCCTTTTCCTCATTGCGGTTATATAGTCCACCGTCCACCAACAAAGCATCTGCGATCACAAAACTCTTTAAAGTCCCACAATATCCTCTATACGATTCGGCAAGTGTCTTTGGCCGCCATCCCTCAAACCCTCAATTCTCCCTCAAATTTATGTGTATGGCTACATATTATTGTGGCAGCCAGGACTATTAGTTGACAAAAATCTCTGTACTTAAGGCCGCCCCGATTTAATGGGGCGGCCTTCGCTATTGCACAGCCACTTCGTGGAAACGTTCACCCTGTATCAGGAGAGGTAGCTAGGCACAAAATTTGACATAATTTTAGTATATTGATATAATGGCTAAAATAAAACAGAGTACGCTCGTGAGTAGGCAGACACATGAAAAGGGGCATATCAAATGGCACTGATTATTGCGATAGGGAACCAAAAAGGTGGCGTTGGGAAAACGACCACGGTCATCTCGGTAGGTGCGGAATTGAAACGACGCGGCTATCGCACGCTTTGCATTGATCTTGATCCGCAGGCCAATTTGTCGGCGTGGGCCGGTGCGGATCGGCGAGCTGATAATACGGTATATGATGTGCTTAAAGGTGATGCAGAACTTTTTCAAGCAATCCAGGCACTCCCGCTCTTTGATATAGCGCCGGCTCCAGCAGAAGGCGTTATGGGTACTGCTGAGCAGACGATTGTTGAAATTGGAAAGGAGTTTCGGCTGCGTGACGCACTCCAGGAAGTGAGGGAAAACTATGACTTTATCCTTCTGGATAATAAGCCGGATTCCTTGAGCGTGCTGCCGGTCAATTCCCTTGCTGCTGCGGACAGTATTATCCTTACAGCGGAGGCCGATGGTTCGGCGGCAGATGGTATATATCTGCTGGGCAATAATATTAAATTGGCGCAAAAATTCTATAACCCGGATCTGGTTATTGACGGGATATTATTGACGAAGTATTCGGAACGAATCAACATAGACCGAGATATGGGGGATCTCATTGGGCAATTGGCTGGGCGGTACGATACACATATTTTTGAAACCAAAATTAGATATACCACGAAAGTGAAAGCCGCCCGCAGTAGAATGATGGACATTGGAGACTTCGCGCCTAAATCTACAGTGGCAGCCGACTACCGAGCCTTTGTAACAGAGCTTTTAGACTGGAAGGGGATGACTCAATGAGCATTCCCAAAGATAAATATGATGCAGAGGCGGCGTTCAAGGCACTCTATGGAACCGATCCGCCCAAAAGTATTCAGCAACTGAAAAAGGCGAAGTCGGTCTCACAGCCCCCTGCTTCTGCTCCAAGCAGTATGGCAGGCGGAACAAAACGGCAGACTCCGCAACAGGGGGCGCCGGTCGAGAAGTCCGGCGAGGAAAGAAAAATTCACCGTGCCTACTATATTTTCGCGGACCAAGATACTGCGATTGGACTGCGGTGCTGTAAGGAACGGGACATGGACCGTTCTGCGGTCGTACGGGCGGCCTTGGAGGCGTACCTAGCAAAAGAATTACGAGAGGTCCGAGCACCCGGCAGAATCTGGCGTAAAATTTGACACTTATTTGGCTCGATGATATAATATAAACAATATATGAAGATTCCATAGATGAGAATAGCCAACAATACAAAGGCAGTCCACCTTCACAGGTGGGCTGCCTTTTTTATATATAGATTACGATAAGGAGGAGTTCAGATGATTGACAAGAAGACACTGCCTAAACACTATGAGGACTCGTATGCGGCGGACTTCAAGACCTTCGATGAGCTGGTCCAAGAGGTAGAAGCTGTGGAAGGCAGCAGTGAATGGATGCCGGGTGTTCAAAGCAAGAAAATCAAAGTTGAGGGGATCGATGGTCCCATCACCGCTGTGCCGCTGAGCAAGAAGACGCACATCCCCGTAGAGGTGCTTGTGGACACAGGTGGTATGGAAGGAACGAGGCTGATGGTGGAAGTCGGGGCGGACAAGATGTGCGTCCGGGATACTGCCATGGCCTCACTTTATAGCACGGCTAGGATCAACGGAGCGGCACTCGGGCACCTGAGCCCTTATCATCTTTCGGAGGTACTGAATCTTTGCCTCAATGTGGCCACGGGCACATCCCTGCTGCTGTACCGCTGTGGGAAGGTGTCGGCGTTCCTATCCGATGGGTACAAGATTATGCCGGCGAGCAGGCTCCTGGAGATTACGGAGCGGTTGCTCAGCGAGCGCTTCGGCATAGTGGATTTCAAGTGTGGACACAACGAGCACGGCGCTACCAGCGCGGTGTTCGAGCTTCCGGAGGCCAAGGCGAAGCTCGTCAGCAAGTACAAGCAGGATGTTTCCGCGCCAGGCAACCATAAAGACATCAACTTTATGCCTGCAGTACAGTTCTGCACTTCTGATACAGGTGCCTCAGCCGCCACTATCGTACCGCGGTTCAAAACTGAAAGCGGGGTCTATTTCTCTGTCAACGATGGTATCCGTGTGGAGCATAAACGTGCTCACACTGGGAAAAAAGATGGGCTGGAATTGTACGAGGAAGAGACGGCGCGCATCTACGCCAAATTTGCCGAGACGGAAGAAACTATTAAGGCAATGGCTGCCTGTATGCTGCAAAACCCTGAAAATGCAATTGTCGCTATCTGTAAGAAGGTGGGGATCCCGGCCAAATGGGGAAGCCGCGCACAGGCGGAGCTTGGGAAATATACGCACGGCCGCCCGTGCTCGGCCCATGATGTCTACCTCTGCATCGTGGAGGTGCTGGCTTATGCCAGGGAAGAGAATGTGCCCATGCAGCGGTATCAGAAGCTGGATGAAGCCGTAGCGAAGGTGCTGACCCTCCGCTGGGATGACTATGACATCGGTGGGCTTGTTGCCTGGGTAGCTTAGGCACACGGAACATTATAATAGCTGGTCGAGACGGCAAGCTGCCGTGGATACCGCGCTGAGCACCGATATTTATATGATACGGTACATCGGCAGAAAGGGAAACCGTTATGGATAAGAATGACTTTTGGGCTGTGGTTGAGAAATGCCGCAACGCCCATCAAACTGACCATCAGGCTTTTTTGGACGAGCTGATGGCCGCACTTCAGAGCCAGACGCCCGAAGAAGTTGTCCAGTTCAAACTGATATTGGATGCGTACGCGCATCTGGCGGATAAACCGGGCCTATGGTCTGCAGCCATCGCGATGAATGATATGTACTGCAGTGACGATTCCTTCTTCTATTTCAGGGGCTGGCTGATCTCGCAGGGGAAGAAAGCATATTTGGCGGCACTGGAGGATCCGGACTCGCTTGCCGACGTGGATTGTCCGCCGTGTGAGTTGGAGTCAGTGTACTATATTCCCAGCTATGCCTATGAGAAGTTGACGGGCGGTGCGGACATCTACGAATTACTCCCCAGGGGGCAGGACGAGATGCTGCTGAGCGCACTGCGCGTTGACATCCAATATGGTAAGGGTATCGACATTAAGAGGTCTGGCGGGAGCATCCCCAATTATATCCCACGGCTCTGTAAGAAACTGCTTAATGGGCGGGATATGCGGGATTGGCCGCTTTGGTTATAAAATAATGTGCATGGGCCCATACAGGGTTCGTTACCCCTGTATGGGCCCATGTTTTGAGGAGGCAAACATAGTATGTCCATTAGACACGAATTTTCCTATTGGTTGACGATTGCGGCCCTCACCTCCAATGAACTTGATAAGGCTGATGCATGGCTGAGACATCACGGGGTTGTGCCGGATATGCTGGCAGAGGTTGAGCGTGAAGGGCTTGAGTGTACCTACAGCGTTGATCAGAAGCTGGGCACCATTGAAATATGGAGCGATGCAGACACGGTAATAGGAGATTTGGCAGAGGCTATGCCGGCACTGGAAATCAGCTTAGTAGCACAGGATGAAGAGGACCACGCCATTGCCGATGCTTACTATTGGCACAATGGAGTCTCGGCTTCAACTAACTATAATTGCGATGAATTGGACGTCTTCGGACTGCTGAAATTGCAGGCCGAAGACCCAAACAGGCACATGATTGAGATGGCGCGCCGCGCGATGGTGAGGCTGAGGACGAAGGTCGACGATCAGACGGAAATGGGCCGTAAGGTGCTGAAGATTATTGCGGAGGCGCTCCGCAAAATTGAACGGCTGGATACCAAGGGAACCAACCAGGGGCGGTTGCGTGGAATACAACACAAACCCGGGAAGGGCATGAAATGATGGAAAATTTCTGTGGGATGGAAAATCTGGTGTATTACTGCAATGGCTTAGGGGCGCGACTCAATCCTGACCGAATCGACTCCCGCAGCGAGAGGTACGGGTTCGTTATGCTGGACGATGACGAGCAATTGCCGCAACCGCTTCAAAAGGCCTATGACGCCTACTGGACGGATTGCCTCAGCGTGTATTGCTATGTGGTGAGGGGAAACGGTGACCCGGGGATCCTTCTGGTCGCTGAATATAACTTAAATGAGGCGCAGACCGAGGATCAACGCTTAGCGATATGTAAACAGGCGGCCGCCAATGCCAGCACAATGGAGAGTGTGGCGAAAAAGGTATGCCCAGGAATGAGGCTATTATTAGGGCAGGCCCCCGTCGCCCATGATCATTATGAAATGTCCATGCTTATCCCTGTAGAAGCAGAGCTTGAGATGGTTCGCCAGCTCTATTACCTGATGGATCAATACGCCTTTGATGCCGCTCCGGCCGAAATAGATATTGCCGATTATCAAGTGTTCTGCAAGCGGTTGAGCGATACAATACCTGAGAGCCCACTCGCCGGAGGAGTCCAACTTTTTTAAGAAACGGGACGGAAGGGGTAGCGCATATGACTTTTTTTGATAAGACGGCTGGGGTCGTGACCCTGTCAGGTAAATTCAACTATATAAAAGGCCATTTCACATATTGGACATTGCACTCTTGGAACAGATTAAGCAGTATTGCAAACATTGTTAAGCTGTATACACTTGGGCTGACCGATAAACAGATTGACAGGCTGAATGAGCTTGAAAATGCCGCTCCGGAAGAGTACTGGCATTTAATTAACCAATGCTTACAGGATGAGGAACTTACTCGTGGCATTCGGGTTGGATTCAATGGGCGAAGCGGTGGATATTTGGTGCTCTACTCCGATACAGGGAATGGGAGTGCGGTACATAGCGACTATTGGGCCTATGGCTCATATAAAGGCTGGCTGAAGGACTATGCGAGAGGCTGGGATTATCGGTCTGCACAATCGGATTTACGCACAATGATCGAAGAGGACTTTGAACTGGTTAAGACGTTTGACCGGCTATGCGATGTGGTTCGGGATCAGCTCATTTACATGGCGGATAATGGCGCCTTGGAAGAGGAGACCTATACAGTAGAAAGAACGGTACAGCATCTTGTGTTGGCATAAACAAAGAGAGGTTTTTCTGTGTAGGGGAAATCTGCCTTCCTAAGTAACGGAGTGTAGCCATCGGCCATCTATCGCAGAAAGGAGACAACGTTGAATAGAGATGAATTTGAGGCCCTTTGCCGCGCAAGAAAATTACTGTGCGATTTTTGTGAAGTGGACGAGTGTGAGAAATGCATTGTTACGCAATTGATGGACGATGCCGCAATTGAGTGCAGAGACCTGGGTGAGGATGAACAATGAAGGTTTATCTTTGTTCGCCCTTGCGGGCCCCGACAGAACAGGGGCGTCGGGCAAATATGTTGGCGGTACGCAGGATATGTGAGGAGAACCGAAGATCGGACATACGGCTTTACGCACCACACGCCTGGCTACCGGAGTTCATTGACGATAGCATTCGTATTGAGCGGGATTTAGCACTTGAATTCGGGAAGAAAGTGCTTCTCATGTGTGATGTCGTAGCCGTTTTGGGCGACCACCTCTCCGACGGGATGCGTGGTGAAATCGAACTAGCAGTCCAGCATTTAATCCCTATCGTGGCAGCGGATAATGGACTTTGCCCAATAAAAAAGGAGGTCCTGGCATATGTCAATCAGATCCGGGAGGAGAGCGGCTAATGCTGGAGACAATTCGGTGCCTCCATGAATATACGGTTTACCGAAACGCAGATAGGGTTATCTCCAAATTTAAGGACTTAGAGCACCTTGGAACCTTTACGGCCATCGGCTCCAAACTACCTGAATACAGCAATATTGCAGTATTGCTATCAGGAGAGTGGAGAACATCAGAAAAGTACGGCAAGGAATTTGCTGTGCGGTATTTTGAGATAGAACCACAGGATACGGAGCAAGGGGTGGTTGAATTTTTCTGCTCTCTCCGTTGTGGCGTCGGTCGGGCGGCGGCTGCAAAAATCTTTAAGATGTTTGGAGCGGACACCTGGCATATCATGACCGATGAGCCGGAGCGGCTTCTCGCAGTTGAAGGCTTTACCCCCAAACGACTGGAGCGACTCAATGAGGTCTTGACACAAGACCGAACGGTACGCGAGCTGACCATGCTCTTTGATGATTGCCCAGAGATCACCCCGGACAAGGTACGTAAAATCGCAGACTTACTCGGTAAGGATGCACCTGACTTGATTCGGGCAGACCCGTACAGGCTTTGTGATTGCGCTAATATCAGTTTTCCAACAGCAGACAAGCTTGCGCAGTGCCTGGGCGTTGACGCCAAGATACCGGGGCGGTATAGGAATGTCATTTTGTATGTCCTTGATACAGTGGCCGGCAATCGTGGACACGTGTGCCTTGATGACAAAACTCTCATTAGGGGCATGATCAAATATCTCAGTAACGGTGTTCACCCTGGGAGTAGTGTCACGGAGGCTGAATGCCGGTCGGCGGTTCAGCAGGCAGTTGAATCCAAGATGATAGTCAAAACCAACAGTTTTTATTACTCAGCTATGCACTTTGAAGAGGAGCGTTCAACGGCCATCAATGTGGTCCGCCTCCTGGGGACTTGGACCCCGATAGCTGAGCTGAATGTACTGACAGACTTGCTGGGGCAGTATTGTGCAGAGGAGCAAATAGAGCTTTCAAAGGAACAGCAGGCTGCGGTGATCCAATGCTTTACGGGGCCCATGAGCATTATTACAGGAGGACCGGGTACAGGTAAGACTGCAACTATTAAGGCAATCCTGTTCTTGCATGGGTATCTTTATGAAGAGAGCAACCCATTACTCGCGGCGCCGACCGGCAGAGCCGCTCGCCAAATGGCAGTGGCCACTGGTTACCCGGCGCAGACGATTCAAAGTGCCATTGGATACTGCGCCACAGAGGACGGCGGCTGGGAATGTCTTGACGACGATAGTCTGAACGCAAATCTCATTATTTTAGATGAAGCATCCATGTGGGACCAACACATCGCCAGCCTCACCTTGGAGAAGATCGAAGTTGGGACCTCCGTGGTTTTTGTCGGAGACCCCGACCAACTGCCCTCCGTGGGTTGCGGGAATGTGCTCTTTGAGTTGATTCGTTCGAAGGAGATACCAGTCACCACGCTTGATGTCATATACCGGCAGGCGGAGAATAGTCCAATCGTTTCAAACACAAAAGCCATCCGGGAAGGCATTACTGATTTGAAATGGGTGCCCGGGGAATTCAGCCTGGTTAAAGCGCATACCGCAGATGAAATCATTGTAAAGGCCTGCAAATTGTATATAGATTTAGTGCATCAGATAGGCCTTGATAATGTGATTCTTCTCAATCCATTCAAGGAGAAAGGGCCGGTGTCGGTCAAGCTGCTCAATCAACGGCTCCAAGAGATACTGAATCCCCGCTTGGCGGATGAGCCGGTGATCAAGGTATGGGACATTGAATTCAGAAAACGGGACAGGGTTATGCAGCTGCGCAACACAGAGGAAGCGAAAAACGGCGACGTGGGCTACATCCAAGATATCCGCAAAGAGGCCGTGCAGGACGACAAGAGCCGAGCAGAGCTGGCCTGCTATATTGAATTTAATGGTGACGGCAAGCTCCACCGCTATACCCGGGAGGGAATGGGGCACATGGATCTGGCCTATTGCTCAACCGTACACAAGGCGCAGGGGAGTCAGTATCCGGTCGTAATATCCGTTGTCTCCCATCTGCATGAGGTCGCGCTGCGACGTAATATGGTCTATACAGCCTTCACGCGTGCGCAGACTGCGGTTTTTGTGGTCGGTGAACTAGAAGCACTTAAGAAAGCGATTTGGAATAATAAGACGATAAAAAGGAACACACTCTTAGCGGACCGCATCCACGCATACATGGTTAGGTACCAACAAAAGAAGAGTGCCTGACCGTTCAAAAGGGAGGACGATTGAATGGAGGCAGGAAGTTGCCCCAAAACTCACTGTGTTAACTATGACCGTTCCAGTAGCGGCCATAAGTTCTGCGAAAGCTGTTGCAGGATCGGCAGGGATGGGTACGATTTGATGTGCCTTACCGAGAACGCTGATGAGGCTGTATACAATCTTGGCGATGACCGCTTTTTAGAGGTTCATACCTGTGATGAAGGGTATGACTATACACTCTACAAAGATATCCTGACGCTGGCGGATGGGGGGGTTCTGGATAATCCGGAGCTCTCCATAGACGCGGCGGCTAGGGAAGTCCTCAAACGACACGGCTTGGAGTGTTGCCCCCTTATACGGGTGAACGAGGGACCCTTCAAAGAGGACGCGGCCAGCTTGGAAGATATCAACCTGTCCATTGTGCTCAATAAGTTGGACCATTTGGAGGTGGGGTGGCGCTGGAGTGTGCAGGCGTGCTTCAATGGTACGGGACGGACCGTCTGGATGGAGGTCTTATCGCTGAAGGACATTGCCAGCGCAAATAAAGCGTTTGGCACATTAAGCGAGTCGTGCTCAGATATCCACTGGAGGGTTAGGGAAAACCCGATACATTGAGCATGAAAATCTGTCAGGCTATTGGAGGTCGTGTATGGGCAAAATGTGGAACGGGCATAAGCGTATGATTCATGTCAGAGCTCGTGAGCGTGATCGTAAAACAGCAGATTTTATTGCGAATGACGCAATTTGTCTTAGTCCAATAAACATCTTTCTCTTGGACGGGAGAGAGGTTTATAGGTATGATGAGAGGACCCACTATTATTACTGCGATTCCAATGGGACTACGGATTACCCTATGTTGTTGGAATAGCAAAAAGGGTGGCCGATGAGGCTGACACAGGCAAAAAAAGACGGGCTATCAGCTCACCGCTGATAGCCCGTCTTTTGCATTAAGAGGGCCACGGCTCCGTTTAATGCTTGAGGTATGTTTTGCTCTGCAAAATTGACACTATTTTAGTATAATGATATAATAAAACACAAAGAGTACTTGGCTACAACTGCGCAAGTGATATGGGGAGGAGATGTTGTGACGCTCACGTTGATGAACTAAGGCGCATCGGATTAGTTTACAGGGGGGAGACAGCCGATGGGCACAGATGGGGAGCAGGCGCTAACCATTTAGGAGCGTGATATGTCATGACAAGAGAAGAAAAGGTTTTGGCGGCGACGATGAGGATAGATGGCAGCAGTCTTTATGAAATCGCGGATAAAGTGGGGATTAGGCCAAACAGTGTCGAACAGTTTTTCATTGGGTTAGCGGCTCGAAAACAGACGGCCCCAAGTGCAATTATCATTTACGACAATATAATTGAATGGATGCGTAATACCGGACGGAGAGAAAAGTGGCTTGCGCTCCAGGCTGATATCAACGAGCGAGTATTGTATGAAGTGCTTCGTGGTGATAGAAAGATGACGAAGGACATTTTGGTGAAGCTGAGCGCGGTGACAGGGCTCGATTCTGGGGCCTTGCTCCATAGAAGAGAAGAAAGCGTGCCGCGCGGTGTCCCGTTAAAAAACGTCATTTATCCGAACATTCGAGACTGGCTTATTGGAAATAAGCGCAGTATCAAACAAATGGCAGCAGACATTGGCAGATCCTATGGCTCAATCTACGATTGTATAACAACACTCAACCGTACCGCCTATCTTAGCGAACGGATTGCCGCCTATGTTGGGATGACCGAAGAGAAGGCGTTTTACCGTGAGCCGTTGGATTGATATTATGAAGAATGATTTATATGCCCCCCTGATTGAAGCGTGTATCCCAATGGCACAGGCTGTATGCAGGGGAATGTCCAGACGGATTCCACGAGAACTTTGGGACGATTGTAACAGCGCTGCCATGGAGTCGCTTTGTCACGCCATATACAGCTATGATCCCGAGAAAGGACCGTTTGACAATTGGGTTCGTAGCAAGGTGCAGTTTGGCATACTCCAGTTCTTAAGCACGGAACCCGAATGGACGGAAGCAGATATTGAGGATATTGAGCAGCCTGGACTGGGAGTGGCAGAGACGGTAATCTTAGCGGATTGCTTGGAACAGGCGTTTGCGTGTATGACACCGGCGGAACGCCTGTGTCTAAAAATGTACGTGGACGGTTTTAGAACAGAAGAGATAGAGGATTGTCTGGGAATGAGCAAGTATTCTGTTTGGAAAACGTTGAGTAGAGCGAGGGCAAAGGCCAAAAGCATTTGTGCATAGTGGAGCTGCATTTATCCCGATTGGTATATTGAGGTAAAGAAATGGCCTGGGTAGCACCTAATGTGCTACCCAGGCCATTTCTTTACCTTATTAGTAATGATTTTGGACTAAATAAGAGTCCACGCAACAGGGATATTAGGATTTCGCGATCGGAAATAAATAATATAAACGGCGCCTTGCGTCAGGTGAGAGTCCTTTGACTTCGGGAAATGAAAAGTAAAATAGTCTGGGGGGTCATGCTCATCGCGGAATACTGCCTCTACGGTACTGTGGCCCTTTTTGTAAACGTCCAGGCATAATAATGCCTTTTCAATAAATCTTCCCCGGCGAAATTCAAGGACGATAAAGATCCCAGCCAGGATTAGTAATGCACCGCAAATAGCACCGGCCAAGTAGATGGGGTTATTATCCAGAAAGCACATACTTATTGAAAGAAGCATGGTCAAGAGCCCCAATACGACATAGGTCAGGAGTTTTTTTAACAGGCAGTCTGGTAGGAGTAAGTGACCCTGGTTCGTCTGTTCATTCTCTGGCATCGTTGTCGCCACCCAAACAAATAGAATTTAGCAGTGCGTCGAGTGCCTTTGCTTTTGCGTACATATCTGCCTTCTCTGTTGAGCCAGTGTCGGCCCCATCCGTGACACGGATAACAGCTGAAGTGTTGCCGTCATACAAATCACCCAATATGTCGGACGCCTCTTGCGTGATCAGAATGCGGATCCAACGCGGCGTAACGTTTGCCACAAAAGCAGGGTCCGTCATTTGCTCGGACAGGTAGTGGAGTTGTTCGCCAGCGGGAATGGAAGCCAGAGCGAAATAAAGGCGGTAAAGGTCAAGGCCGTCGGCCGTGATTAGATTGGCAATTGTGACATTAGAGATGGTAAATTCATCAATACGTGTGCTCTGACTGACAGATGACGTTTTAGAGAAATTGGTTCCAAAACTAATTGTCTCAGGGGGTTCGCTTTGCACTTCCGTAGTTGTACGGCGCTGGATCACAATATCTACATTGGAGCCCAGGGTATAGGAGCCCGGCGTAGCTTCTGTAAGAGGGACATCGACAATCACAACCTGACCGGAACTATTACCCCAAGGGTTAAGCGGGACTTCGAAGACGGATGATATGCTGGAATATGATAGATACTGTCCTTTGGGCAGAAATGCCGAGGCATACATCCCAATGAGTCCGTCCCGGCGGTCCCACTGATAGAGATTTGTGCCAGTGAGGGAAATTTGATTATAGACCTCACTGGAAACCGGGGCGGCCTGTATATCGCTTTCAGTTAACACTTCTCCAGGCATCAAGTCACGGTTGACCTGGATCACGGTGATTGAAGCCAAAGAAGGGGGGGAGGATATAGGGCCTGAATCTGTTGACCGGCTGCGTGGGAGAAGGGCTGCGCAGACCGCCAATATGATCAGTAGACAGCATCCCAGAAATAAAAGAATACGCTTTGAGCCTTGCAGCTTGAACTGTCCACGCTGCTCCCGTTTTGTCTGCTGATGTTTGCGGTGTCGGGCTGATATGCCTTTAGTTGGTGTTACTGCGATTTGTCCGCCTTGTACCGGTACTTTATCGACCAAGTCCGATGCAGGAACCGGATGATCCTGCATAGGGGGGGGAGTAATGCGCGCACAGCGCCCCGTCAAGGTTCCGTTTTTGTCGATTAAATATATTGTGCCGGTGTCAGCGTCCCAAAGCCCCTGCTGTAAGAGGCCGGCAATCCTAACGCTGCGAGGAGGAAGCTTCATAATTTCTTCTGTACTTTTATGTTCTGCCATATCATGCGGGTCCAATCGCCTTGCGGAGCGGTGTAATCCGTAAGGCGCGGCCTAGGGCCGAAGGCTCTGCTCCTTTCTCCGAAATGGGCTATTAAGCAAAGATTACGAATTATGCCCTTATTATATCTATAT
>OKVW01001079.1_pt1 | contig 12361 bp, 10 predicted proteins | sample 1606991 | NCBI WGS metagenome assembly OKVW01 (sample SAMN03281021, study PRJEB24777) | human gut metagenome | isolation source: fecal sample PR177 from 1 month old male Malay infant, vaginal delivered...
CTCCTGTCTGAATAAATCATGGAGTGGATCAATGACATCCAGGTAGAAAATAAAATATAACTCTCAGGCTAATCGGGAGTCGGTTGCATTTATTTTTTATTAATTAAACTATTTTTGTACGCGGCATATGGAAGACGTTATGAGAGGAAAGATACCAAAGACCGAATTACTGGTGACATTTGAAGTCGTGGCTCGTCATGAAAGTTATACACGCGCGGCGGAAGAGTTAGCATTAACGCAAAGCGCGGTATTTCGTCAGGTGAATGCCCTTGAGGATTTTCTGAATACCTCATTATTTAATCATGCCAAAAAGCGGATTTTTTTAAACGCAGCCGGTAAGCATTATTTGAGCATTGTTAAAGAAACGCTGAACAAGCTTGAGCGCGACACCAATACCATTATGACCTGGCAACCGACAGTGGAAGTGATTGAACTGGCGGTGAATCCGACTTTCAGCACCCACTGGTTGATCCCCAATCTTCGTGAATTCAATAAGTTGAATCCCGATATTATCGTCAATATCCACTCTCTGGCGAATATTGGCGATTTCCTTAATCGTGAATATGATGCGGCGATTATGCGCGAAGACTTCTGTTCGCCATGGTCAGAAGTGGAGTATCTGTTCGAAGAGGAAATTTTGCCTGTCTGTAGCGGCAGCCTGCTGTCACAACCGAATCAGAAACTGACCGTCGAAGAGTTGCTTAATGAGTTTCCGCTACTGCATCAAAGCACACGAATTAATGGCTGGCAGGAGTGGTTCGCTCTGTCGGATATCAGCAATCCACTGGCGAACAAAGGTCCGCGATTTGATCTGCTGTCGATGCTGATCGCGGCGGTGCGCTCGAACCTTGGGGTGGCGCTACTCCCGCGCTTTGCAATCCAGCACGATCTGGATAATGGCGATATGGTCATTCCATGTGATGTTCCCATGCGCACCGGGAATCGCTTCATCATGACCTGGCGGGAAGAAAAAGCGGAATCCCGTCATTTACAGGTCTTCCGCGATTGGTTACTGCAAAAATCCGTGGTCTCGCCACTTGAACGCTAAGGTTGAAAGACGTTCCCATCGTTGACAGGCCGGATAAGCGTCAGCGCCATCCGGCATAACAGAATGCGCTACCAGTCAATTCCCGCCTGCGCCTGAATACCACTATCAAACGCATGTTTTACCGGGCGCAATTCGCTGACCGTATCGGCCAGCGCCAGTAACTGCGCGTGGCAGCCGCGGCCGGTCACAATCACGCTCTGTTGCACCGGACGTTCCCGGATGGCGGCAAGTACTTCTTCCGTATCAAGATAGTGATATGCCAGCATGTAAGTGAGTTCGTCCAGCACCACCAGGTCATAATGCGCATCGGAAAGCATGCGCTTACTCTCTGCCCAGACGGCCTGTGCAGCGCTGATGTCCGCTTCCCGATTTTGCGTTTCCCACGTAAAACCGGTCCCCATAATGTGAAACTCCACCCCCAGCGGGTGCAGGGTGTTGTATTCGCCATTATCCCACTGGCCTTTAATAAACTGCGCGACGCCAACGGTTTTACCGTGACCCACGGCACGCGTAACGGTGCCAAAGGCAGCAGTGGATTTCCCTTTTCCATTGCCGGTGAAGACGATCAAAATTCCTTTCTTCTCGGTGGCCGCCGCCACGCGGGTGTCGACTTGTTCTTTCAGCTTTTGTTGACGCTGACGATGACGGTCGCTGTTGGCTCGCGCGTGCATAGGTGCTCCTTAATGTCCTGCCGGGCAGGATGCGCAACGATGCTGTTGCTCAAACTGGCTGAAGAAATTATTGCCTTTGTCATCGACCAGCACAAAGGCGGGCAAATTTTCGACTTCCATCATCCAGATCGCTTCCATTCCCAGTTCGGGATATTCGAGACAGCGCAGGCTTTTCACATATTGCTGCGCCAGCAGCGCCGCCGCGCCGCCGATACTGCCGAGATTGAAACCGCCATGCTTATGGCAGGCGTCCGTCACCTGCTGGCTGCGGTTACCCTTCGACAGCATGATCAGGCTGCCGCCTTCGGCCTGGAAGGCATCGACATAGCCGTCCATGCGTCCGCCGGTGGTGGGACCGAGCGACCCGCAGGCCATCTGTTCTGGCGTTTTGGCCGGACCTGCGTAATAGACAATGTGGTTGCGCATGTACTCCGGCATTGCTTCGCCGTTATCCAGTCGCTCCTTAATCCTGGCGTGCGCGATATCGCGGGCGACGACAATGGGGCCGTTCAGCGAAAGCCGCGTACCGACTGGCAATGCGGAGAGATCGTGCAGGATCTCGCGCAGCGGTCGGTTCAGATCCAGTTTCACGGTCTGGGCGCTGTTTTCCACCCGACTGGATTCAGGAATAAATTTTCCCGGGTTATGTTCGAGTTTTTCCAGCCAGATACCGTGCTTGTTGATCTTCGCTTTGATATTGCGATCGGCGGAGCAGGAAAGCGCCATGGCGATCGGGCAAGAGCCGCCGTGACGCGGCAGGCGAATGACCCGAATATCATGGGCGAAATATTTGCCGCCGAACTGAGCGCCAATGCCAAACTCGCGGCTGGCGTTGAGCAGTGTGGCTTCCAGCGCGGTATCGCGAAACGCCTGTCCCAGTTCATTGCCGCTGGTGGGCAGATTGTCGTAATACCGGGTTGACGCCAGTTTAGCGACTTTGAGTGCCTGATCGGCCGAAAGTCCACCTACCACAAACGCGATGTGATAGGGCGGGCAGGCCGCTGTCCCCAGCGATTTCATTTTTTCGATCAGGAAAGCGGTCAGTTTTTCCGGTTGCAGGATGGATTTGGTCTCCTGGAACAGGGCCGCTTTGTTAGCGGAGCCGCCACCCTTGTTGACGAACAGAAAGCGGTATTCGCTGCCCGGCGTGGCGCTGATATCAATCTGCGCTGGCAGGTTGGTTCCGGTGTTCACTTCGGTATACATATCGAGTGGGGCATTTTGCGAATAGCGCAGGTTGTTTTCTTTAAAGGTGTCATAAACCCCTTTGCTGAGTGCTTCGGCGTCGTCGCCTCCGGTCCAGATCTGCTGCCCTTTACTGGCGACAATGGTTGCTGTACCGGTATCCTGGCAGTTCGGTAACACACCTTTGGCGGAGACTTCCGCATTGCGCAGAAGCTGAAGCGCGACGTACTTGTCGTTACTGCTGGCCTGCGGATCGTGCAGAATGCTGGCGATCTGTTTTAAATGTCCGGTGCGCAGGAAGAATGAGGCTTCATAGAATGCCTGTTGCGCCAGCAGCGTCAGCGCTTCCGGCGCGACTTTAATCACCTCTTCTCCTTCTAATTCCGTCACGGTAACGTATTGATCACTCAATAATTCATATTCAGTGGTATCTTTAGTTTGTACAAAGAGTTCTTGCCAGACAAAGGGTTTAGACATTTTACTTCTCGCTTCTCGTTATTTTCGTCGGATGGCGGCGTTTCGCCTTATCCGGCCTGGAAGGTTAATGCGCTATAAAAAGGTTGGCCTGTGTGGCATCGGCAACATATTCAATGACTTGCTGGGCGCGCACGCTATTGCCGGCGCTGTCCAGCGGCGGTGAATAAACGGCAATGGCGTATCGCCCTGGCACGACCGCGACCATGCCGCCGCCGACACCGCTTTTCGCCGGGATGCCGACGGTATAGAGCCATTTTCCGCTTCCGTCATAGAGACCCGCGATAGCCATTTCCGCCAGTACCTGCGGCACATAGCGTTCACTGAGTAACTGTTTTCCGGTAAACGGGGATTTCCCTTTGTTAGCCAGTACGGCACCCATTCTGGCGAGTTGGGTTGCGGTCACATCCACAGAACACTGGCGGGTGTAGATCTCAACGGCTTCCTGGGTATTGCCATAAAAACTGTTATAGGAGGCCATCAACTGCGCCAGCGCCTGGTTATGCTGGTTGGTTTCCATTTCCGATTTAAATACCGGTTCATTGACGGTGAGGGTGGCATCAGCCCAGGCATTCAGGTTGTTGAGAATTTTGTTCCAGCGGTCGGTTTTGTCTTTGGCATCAATCAGGCTGACCGTGCTCATGGCGCCCGCATTGACCAGCGGGTTTTCTGGCGCGCCCTTCGTCAGTTCGACGGCCAGACCGGAATTAAAGGGCAGGCCAGTGGCATTTGCACCGAGTTTCGCCAGCACCTCCTGCGGTCCGTGCTGCTCCATTGCCAGCGCAAGAGTAAACACTTTACTCAGCGACTCCATCGGGAACGCTTTATTGACATCCCCGGCCTGATAAATTTTGCCGTCAACGGTGGCGAGAGTGATGGCAAAATTGTCAGGACTGTATGTCGCGAGGGCGGGTATGTAGTCGGCAACTTTACCCGCGTCGTTACTTTTGTATTTCTGATGTGCCTGTTCGATTAGCGCGGCGTAGTCCGGCGTCGTTTGTGCCAGCGCGGCGGCGCTGAAAAACAGGCTGGCGGTTAACATGCTTGCGGCGAAGAATTTTACGTTCATGGTGCAACCTTGTTGGTTTGACTGGCATGTTGCCGGATGGCGGCGTTTCGCCTTATCCGGCCTACAGCCTAATGCTTGATGTGTAGGCCGGATAAGCAATTGCGTCATCCGGCGGCCTTATATCATCAGGACATCACCACTTCTGACGGTTCAGTTTCAGGGCGCTTCTGTTCCGGTGTTTTGGCTGGAGCCGTACCCCGGCAACCAGGACCGAAATGTTCACCTTCCCAACGGCTGACAATCGCCGCGCCCATTGCGTTACTCATCACGTTAGTGGCAGAGCGACCCATGTCGAGGAACGGATCGACACCCATCAGCAGGATCAGTCCCGCCTCAGGAATGTTGAACTGGTTGAGGGTGGCGGCAATAACCACCATCGAGGCACGCGGTACGCCCGCCATTCCTTTGGAGGTCAGCATCAGGATCAGCAGCATGGTGATTTGTTCGCCCATACTCAGTTCAATGTTGCACGCCTGAGCGATAAACACGGTAGCAAACGAGCAGTAAGCCATGGAGCCGACCAGGTTGAAGGAATAACCGATTGGCAGCACGAAGCTGGCAATTTTGGAAGAGACACCGAACTTTTCCAGTTTATCCAGGGTGCCAGGGAAGGCGGCTTCAGAACTGGAGGTGGTGAAGGCCAACAGCGCGGGCTCAAAGATCGCTTTCGTCAGGCGACCGATGCACGGACCGACAATCATGGCCGACAGGCCAATCAGAATCGCCCACAGCATGCCGAGCGTCAGGTAGAACTCACCCATGAAGATCCCGGCGCTGACCATCACGCCCAGGCCCCTTTCAGCAATCAGTCCGGAGATCGCAGCGAAAACGGTCAACGGGGCGAACAACATGACGTAGCCGGTCAGCTTCAGCATCACATGAACCAGCGAGTCGAGCACTTTAACGATCGGTTCGGCTTTTTCGCCAATCGCCGCCAGGCTGCAACCGAGGAAAATGGAGAACACAACGATTTGCAGAATTTCGTTACGTGCCATGGCATCGACGATGCTGGTCGGCACAGCGTGAGAGATAAACACTTTCAGCGTGAACGGTTCGGACTGCACACCCGCCACTGCCGCCGCGTCATGGGGGACAAAGTTAATGCCTGCGCCCGGCTGGAACAGGTTAACAATCACCAGACCCAGCGCAATTGATAACAGCGAGGCGCAAATAAACAGGAAAAAGGTTTTAGAAAATATACGCCCCAGCGTTTTCGCATCGCCCATTTTTGCGATACCCACGACCAGTGTGGAAATAACCAGAGGTGCAATAATCATTTTCACCATACGTAAAAAGATGGTGGTGAAAATAGAAATATCTTGCGCATAGGTTTTTGCTGTATCAGCCGATGCCATATTATTAATGACCACCCCGGCAATCATGCCGAGTATCAGGCCTAATATGATCATTTTGGTTAGACTTATTTTCTTCATATTTACTCCATCGGATCAAGGCTGGTCTGTGAAGTGTTGTAGGGTAGCGTGCGCCTGAGCGCGGGCAGCAGCTCAGACGCACGCCTGTTATGACCAACCGCATGAATTATCTGGAATACAGTGATACAGCGAAATCCTGTACGCCAATGGATGTTGTTGTATTTTTTTTACTACAGGTCGAACTCAATACTTAATAACGGCGCATGCTGCTGTGCACCATAAACATCATTGTCACCGACGTTGCCGGAAATAATATCGCGAGGCATCACGATCTTTACGGCATTGGCCGGGTCAAACCAGACGATGCGATGAATAAAATCAGGTTCGACGTTATATAAGCGGGCAATTAACTGTGGGGTTAATTGCTCAGAACGTTTTACCCGCTGATAGTCTTCGCGCGTTTTAAATAAAATATCTAACACCAGTTCATACGGTCCGGCGTTTTTGGAACGAATTACCTGCGCCAGGGTGCAAATAGCGTGTTTCATGCCTGAACTCCTTCTGGCGTCACCTGTTCGAGATGGAAGTCAAAACGCAGGGCGTCGCTGGCTTCGATCAGGTGATAGATTGAGAACTCATACACCGGTCCGCTTTGAATGTCGGATGGCGAGAACGGGAAGGCGAGGTTGCCTGCCGTGGCGATCCGGTTTTCATAGCCGTAGTGCAGCAGGGTAGAGCGCACCAGCGAACAGACGCTGTTGGCGATATCCTGCGTTGGCGCGACCACATCCAGCAAAATCCCCAGCTCATGTCCGGCGGTTTGCATGGGTTCATGGTTGCCCATCACGCCGTTCTTTCCATAAAGATGGAAGGTCATGCGGATGCTGTCGTCATTCAGCGAAAGGTTGCGCGCCACGCTGGCCTTAACCTCTTCGAGAATGGTGTCGATGCTGGCAATCATGATAGGATCGCGGGTACCGGCAATGGTCAGACAGCGGAAACCCACCTGACGCGCGCCCTCCAGTTTCAGCGCATACGGTGTCTCTTCGTGGCGGGAACCGCTGACGTACACTTCGCCATCGTTAACCGCTTTGAAGCTGCACCCTTTCAGGTTCAGTACGCCACCAGGACCTGGCAGGAAGTACGGATCCGACTTCTCATACAGGGTGTGCGCCGCAGCTGACGTTTCGGTAAATTTACGCTTCGGATTAAACGTTTTCAGCGTGAAGCCGTGGTCGTCGATAATCCCCATCGCACAGTCGGAACCGGATCCCGGCGTGGCGGCAATGGCCGCACATTCCAGGATCTTGCCGCAGTGTAGCGCCAGACCTTCATCGAAGCCCTGCATTATCGGCAGCGCGGCAAAGCAGGCTGGATCGTATGCCCGTCCGCCGAGCACCACCTGCGCGCCAGCTTTCAGCGCGCGCTGGAAAGGCTCGATGCCCATCTGCGCCACGATGTAGGTGCTCTCTTCGATCGCCTCGTGGGTCAGTGCCGGCACAAAGTCCAGCGCGGTAATTTTGCCGTTATCCAGCGCCTGATGAACCACTTCTTTATCGACATCCGAGGGGATCAGCGCCATTGAGAACGAAAGCTTCTCTTCCTGCGCAATCTCAAGGATTATCTGCCGACACCACTCAAGATGCGGTGCGGCGCCTGATCCTCCGGCGGTGCCGATCACCACCGGAATATTGTTCTTAACGCCGGCCGTGATCATATAGCGCAGATCGCGTTTCACTCCGGCCCTGTCGGTAAACGGTTTACCTGCCCCCAGGTAGTGGGGGCCAGGATCGGAGGAACCTGCGTCAACGGCGATAAGATCCGGTGACGCTTCCATGGCCTTACGAAAGCTCTCTTCCGGGAAGCCATAACCCAGGATAGCCGTCGGCGATAAGATCTTAAATGTGCGTGCCATCTCTTAATCCTTAGTCTGCAACAGCGCGATGGTGCGGTTCATCTCGTTAAACACGATATTGAGACCTTCATCGAAACCCATACCCGGCTTGATCAGCATACGCATCGGACGCGCGGCGAGTGCCACGTGCACGCAGGTGCGGGCGCTGATTTCAGTTTCGTTGCAGGTACCCCCCTGGTAGGCTTCCATGCCGTGTTTATTGCAGTACAGCACTGCGTCAACGATGTTGTGAATGCCGCCGAGATCCGGAGTTTTAATTTGCACCATGTGGCAACTGCCCGCGTCGGTGAAGTCGACGATGTCCTGATAGGTGTTACACCATTCGTCGGCGACAATTTTCACGCCGGAACCCAGACGGGTCAGCTCTTTGGTGATGGCAGTCAGCATGCGGATCTGATCCGGCTTGTTGCCGGCATCGACCGGGCCTTCAATGTACAGCGGCAGACCCTGGGCTTCTTTCTCCAGGCTGGCGATATACTCAGCGCAACGCACCGGGTCCATATCGAAGATCAGACCGATGGTGCCATACACATCGATATGCAGCGTCGGGTGGTAGCGTGGGCTGCTGCGCAGGCTGAGAATGCGGTCAGATAACCAGCGCACATACTCACGCAGTTTTTCGCCTTTGAAACCGAGCTTCTCTTCCACGTTGTTGATCAGTGCGTGCGGCAGGACGTCAACACCTTTAAGGATCATTTTGTCGACGGCGATATAGCGGTCATCACCGCTCTGGCCGAATAACGGAATCGCTTCCGGTACACACGGCAGTTGCCATTCGTCACACACCACTTCGGTTTTCAGACGACCCGAGGCCAGCGCGGTGGCGTCAAGCAGCGCCTGTGACAGACCGTAACGAACGGCGGTATGCAGCAAATGACCGTCGATACGCAGTTTGTCGAAGAAGCGCGCGTTCGGCAGGAATGCATCTACATCGCGTCCTTCGAGCAGCGGTTTAATGTGGTCGTTGAGGAACGGAATAAAATGGTCAGCCAGGAACAGCGGATCGCGACCGCCAGCACCGGAATATTGAACGGCAGCGCAATCCCCCACAGCGACGGCACCATTTTCCAGAATCAGTTGTACGGAAACACATTCGCCAGCCTGACGTACAGAGGTAAAGCCCGGGGTGACCGGAGCGCCGGTATAAATAAACCCGTCGTGACCTGCGCCATTTTTGATAGCCTGCTGGTCATCAAAATAGAATGAGGAGTAGCCAGCGGTGAAAAGGGCCTGTTTAATTTTCATTATGGTCTTCCTATTAATTGACTGTGGGATACCGCGTTGATGTCATCAACAACCATCTGGAATGAGGGTTTGCGTCCTTCGTAATGTGCGCGCTCGGCCACGTAATCGTGGTGCAGGGCGAGAATATCTTTTGGCAGCGGAACCGCACCGGCTTCCAGCACGCGAATGGCGCCTGAGTTATCGCGAACGGGCAGAATTTTGCCGGCGTTACAGGAGGCCGGAGCGAAAGGCACGTCCAGTACACCCGCTTCGAAGGCCAGCACCGTGCCGCGGGCGATATCGCCATTGCCCAGCTCAAACACTTTTTTCAGGACCGCGCGGACTTCGCTCTTAATCAGCTCCACTTCCTGTTCGACCGCTGCACACGGCGGGAATTTCTGGTCGCTCACCATGTTGAGCATCTGTCGTGATGCGCGTAATCCCTGGGCGTTCGCTGCTGCTGTCGGGATACCGAAGGCTTCATGCGGGCTTTTGGTTATCACTTTTGTGGCGCCGGACATCCCGGCAACCGCTGCGCCCCAGGAGATAATGGCGAAGGCTTTGGACTCATCCTCCGGGAAGCCGCCCATCCACTGATGGAAGACGGTGCTCAGTTCGTAGTCGTCGAAACCGTGGTTCTGGAAGTACTCATGGGAGAGTTCGCGCAGAGACTGAATGGCGGCGATGTCCTGCGTCAGGCTGCCGACCTGGCCGTAACCGACGGTGATGGATTTCACACCCTGTTCCAGCGCCAGCAACCCTTCGATAATTGCGACCGAGTGGGACATAAACGGCGGGATCAGGGTGCCGGTGAGCGGCCCAAACGGTTCACGGTTAATGCGAATGCCGTGCTCTTCATACAACCCCATCAGGCGATCGCAGTACTGCCAGTCGCGAATCGATTTTTCCAGCGTGACGCGCTTGGCGTAAGGAATATTGTAGGAGATACCGCCGCCCTCGTAGCTGGTAAACCCGCTCGCCATCGCGATCTCCGCCAGTAGACGCGCATCAGGCGTACCGTGACGAACCTGGATCGGTTTCTCCAGCGCTTCGGTCATCCGACGACAGGCCGCCACGCCGTGGTTAACTACCGGCAGACCGTTGAGTTTGGACGTGCCAGCTTCAATGGATTTCTGGATCCCAATGGCGGCTTCTTCATAACGATTCAGACGGGTGTAGGCATCGATGGTGCTGGGCAGAAGATCGCACTCTTCCTGCAGGGTTTTCAGCAGTTCGATGTGCTCATCCATCAGCGCAACGCCCGCACGCGGTTGGCTCAGTGTTTTCCCTTCCTGATCCGCCTTCAACAGGGCATGGGAGAAACGTTTTTTCTCAGGAATGGTCTGCTGGTACTTCACGCCATCTTCAAACTTTTCGACGTCCTTGCCGGTATGCCACGTCTGCAATACCTGATGCCGCTCGGTCATAAATTCTTCATGGGTTAATTTTTTATTTCGAAGTTCCATTCGTCGCTGCCTTAGATTTTATAGGGTTAAACAGTGAATGCTGGTGCGCGCTGCAGCCTGGGGATCCAGTCTGGCGACGTTCGCCAGTAGCGGGAGCAGACCTTTTGCATCGCGGTAGTACTCAAACTGAGTGGGTAAAAGAATGCGTCTGCCGTCGTCGTCCAGTTCGCGATATTTGAGCCAGTGATGGATATCAAACTGGCTGGCGCGGGAGAGCCAGCCGCCCGAGCCAACCACTTTGCGCACGGTGGTTAGATCGCGTCCCATCTGCAAATCGACGTTGCCGACACAGGTACAGACCTGCTTTTTGGTGCCCGCATGCCGCTCTGCGGCATAGCCGACGCACAGACCGGCTAGCAGGGAATCAAAGAAACGTTCTTCGTCGTGTTGTGGCAGATAATCAGGATGCGCGACCAGATGGCGCAGATAGCCATAGAAAGCCTCCTGCCGCTCCGGTTGCTGAGCGAACACCACCTTCACCAGTTCCTGCGTGCTTTCACCGACCACCACGGCGGAAACGCGCATGCCGAGATCGCCTTCCACTGTGCGTTTAACAAATGGCTCCGGAACACCGTGTAAAACGGTATCAGGGGAAAGAGTATTGGCGCTGGCGGAATAAACGTCGGTGGTGGCACCCCCCATGTCGATGAGCATGAACTCTTTCCATGCGCTGTCGACATCGCTAATGGCTTTGACCAGTTCGTAAACGGTCCAGGGCGTTGGCATCGGCTCTTCGCCGGTTTCACCGACAATCACATCCAGGCCTTTCCCTTTCACAATGCGGGACAGGAAGACATCACAAATCGCCTTACGCGCGGCGAGGGGATTCGGGTGATCGAGATCGGGCAGAATGTTGTCTACCGTGGTCAGATCTTTGTGACCCAGAATCGCCTGGATCTCGTCCTGAATATCGCGGTTTCCGGCATAGATAATGGCGCAGTCGAGGGAAGACTCCGCCAGCGCATGCGCGTTAGCCAGACCGTAGCTTTCCTCTCCGCCATCTGTACCCCCCGTGAAAAGCAGGATGTCCGGCGGTGAGGCTTCCAGCGCCTGGATATCGTGGCGGTTCAGTTTGTACGAATAGTACTGCGCGATTTTTGCGCCTGCGGAGTGAGCTGTTACTTTCGCTGATTCCAGCGTGATAGAGGGCACCAGTCCCATCGCCGCGACGGCAAGACCGCCTTTTGCCGACGAAGAGTATTTCAGGGTGACTTCACCGCTGTTGAGCAGCGGGCGCGCATCGGCAACGTTCAGTACCTGATTCAGGCTGGCGAAAAAGCCTTCCGCCAGATGGTGGGTCGTCGTTGGAGTCAGAACGTGGTTAACCAGTGTCAACGCATTCCCCTCCTTCGCGAAGAGGGCCGCTTTGGTCCACGTCGAGCCGATATCGACAGAGACGGTCTGCATCAGATAGCCTCTTCCATGCAACGCTGTTCAACGCCGCGGCGCTGGTTGATGTCTGTCGCCATCAACTGACAAACGTCTTCAAGATCGTGGCTTGGGGCAAAGACGCGGTTAAAGCCCATCTCTTTAAATTTGGCTTCGACGTCAGCAAAGTCATGTTTACCAACGACCAAGTTTCCGCCAACGTAGAGCAGGATCTCGCCGATACCACGTTCGATGCAGCGCTCGCGCAGTCCCAGGCAGTCAATATCGCCATGACCGTAAATAGAAGAAACGACAATCGCATCGGCGCCGGTTTCGATCGCGGCATCGATATACTCGTCCTGGCTCACCATGACGCCCAGATTGATTACGCGAAAATCATGGGCAGTAAAAACACGGTCCAGAACTTTATTACCTACGGCATGGCAGTCGGCACCAATGACGCCAATAACGAGTGTTGATTTTTTCATGGGTAATCCTCTCCAGAACTCAGGGTAAGAAATAAATTGTTTTGAAATGTTTTAATAGAGCTGGAGTGTCGGCGGGAGGC
>OKVW01001081.1_pt1 | contig 12344 bp, 9 predicted proteins | sample 1606991 | NCBI WGS metagenome assembly OKVW01 (sample SAMN03281021, study PRJEB24777) | human gut metagenome | isolation source: fecal sample PR177 from 1 month old male Malay infant, vaginal delivered...
TCGCGCTTCGTTTTCCGCCACATCCGTCCGCAAACGTAAATGCCAGCCCATGCTTAATGCCAGTTCAGTAAAACCATTACCAATCTGCTCTGGCAGCACCACGCAGAAAAATCCCTCTTCGGTAATGCACTCCGCCGCACAGGTCAGCAGCGATGGGTGATCAAGCGTAGTGGTATAGCGAGCCTGTTCCCGTTGAGGTGTCGCGCACTCTACTCCCTGCTGATAGTAAGGTGGGTTACTGATGATTAAATCGAAGCGTACTGTCTGCTGTGTGATCCACTGCCGAATATCCGCCGTATGGACGTTAATCCGCTCTGCCCACGGGGACTGGTTGATATTTTCCTGCGCCTGCGCGGCAGCTTCACTTTCCAGCTCAACGGCATCAATTATCACGCTGTCACTGGTTCGCTGCGCCAGCATCAGTGCCAGCAACCCGCTACCCGCGCCGATATCAAGGCAACGTTTTACCCCAGCCACCGGTGCCCATGCGCCCAGCAAAATGCCATCCGTTCCCACTTTCATCGCACAGCGATCGTGAGCAACAAAAAACTGTTTAAAAGTAAATCCATTACGACGAAGCACGGATGTAGACTGTGACATGAAAATAAAACCTTGCAGGAAAAACGGCGATAGAACCGGGTGAGAACAATACCCGAGAAGCGATATCCATACAAACAGATGAAGATTGCAGCCGTAACGTCTATAATCAGCGCCCCACTCAGAGGTAGAACATGACTGTAACGACTTTTTCCGAACTTGAACTCGATGAAAGCCTGCTGGATGCCCTCCAGGAAAAAGGTTTCACTCGCCCGACCGCCATTCAGGCTGCCGCCATTCCGCCTGCGCTCGAAGGCCGTGACGTACTCGGTTCTGCGCCGACAGGCACCGGTAAAACGGCGGCATATCTGCTGCCCGCGTTGCAGCACTTGCTCGACTTTCCGCGTAAAAAATCCGGGCCGCCGCGCATTCTGATCCTCACTCCTACGCGCGAACTGGCGATGCAGGTAGCCGATCACGCCCGTGAACTGGCGAAAAACACCCATCTGGATATCGCGACCATCACCGGCGGCGTCGCTTATATGAACCACGCCGAGGTGTTCAGCGAAAACCAGGATATCGTGGTCGCGACCACCGGGCGTCTGCTGCAATATATTAAGGAAGAGAATTTTGACTGCCGCGCCGTGGAAACGCTGATCCTCGACGAAGCGGATCGTATGCTTGATATGGGCTTTGCCCAGGACATCGAGCACATTGCCGGTGAAACGCGCTGGCGTAAACAGACGCTGTTGTTCTCTGCCACGCTGGAAGGCGATGCCATTAAAGATTTTGCTGAGCGTCTGCTGGAAGATCCGGTTGAAGTCTCTGCGAATCCATCGACCCGCGAACGTAAGAAGATCCACCAGTGGTATTACCGGGCGGATAACTTCGAACACAAATTTGAACTGCTCAAACATCTGTTAAAACAAGATGACGCCACGCGCACTATCGTGTTCGTCCGTAAACGCGAGCGTGTGCATGAGTTAGCTGAGATGCTGCGCCTGGCGGGGATCAATAACTGTTATCTCGAAGGTGAGATGGCGCAGATCAAACGTAACGAAGGTATCAAACGTCTTACCGATGGCCGCGTTAACGTCCTGGTTGCGACCGATGTTGCGGCCCGTGGGATTGATATTCCTGACGTGAGCCACGTGATTAACTTTGACATGCCGCGAAGTGGAGACACCTACCTGCACCGCATTGGCCGTACGGGCCGCGCAGGTCGTAAGGGCACCGCGATTTCGCTGGTTGAAGCGCACGATCATCTGTTGCTGATGAAAATTGGTCGCTACGTCGAAGAACCGCTGAAGCCCCGCGTCATTGATGAACTGCGTCCGACCTCACGCGCACCGAGTGAAAAAATGACGGGCAAACCGTCGAAGAAAGCGCTCGCCAAACGTGAAGAGAAGAAAAAAGAGAAAGAAAAAGAGAAACCGCGTGTGAAGAAACGCCATCGCGATACCAAAAATATTGGTAAACGCCGTAAGCCGAGTGGCGCAACTACAGCACAGCAGACAAACGAAGAATAAAAAAAACGCCGGGAAATCCCGGCGTTTTTTTTGATTCGCTGAACCTTACAGGCTTTCAGTAAAGGTACGAGCGATAACGTCGCGCTGCTGTTCCGGCGTCAGAGAGTTAAAGCGCACCGCATAGCCAGAAACACGGATGGTCAGCTGCGGATATTTTTCCGGATGTTTAACCGCATCTTCCAGCGTTTCACGGCGCAGAACGTTAACGTTCAGGTGCTGACCGCCTTCCACACGCACTTCCGGTTTCACTTCCATCGGGATTTCGCGGTACTCAATGTCACCCAGTTTGTTTACCGCAACCACTTCATCTTCTGCAAAACCTGCTTTGGCTACGATACAGCGTGCTTCGCCTTTTTCGCTGTCCAGCAGCCAGAAGGAATTCAGCAGGTCGTCATTGGCGGCTTTAGTAATCTGGATACCTGTAATCATGTGATGCCTCCCCGGCAAAATTATTTGATTAGGGTTGGCCGGCTCGCGGCCAATTGGTAAAACCATTGTTGCTTGAGTGTATATATACCCCCCTGACACCCTTGATTCTTTGATTTAAATCAACAAAAACCACACCACAACTGTGGTGATGTAGTGAATTTATTGTTTTACATCAACTTACGCGGTGTGCGCGCATCAACTTTTTACACAAATTTTCAACTTAATTAATCGCTTAACATGCGTTATTCAGGAGAGGATGTTGCGCCACCGACAGAAGCAGTTAAGCTATGACGATTGAGAATTCGCAGGAGAGCGAGATGGCCACTGAATTAACCTGGCACGATGTGCTGGCTGAAGAAAAACAGCAGCCCTACTTTATCAATACGCTGCATACCGTCGCGGGTGAACGTCAGTCCGGAATGACGATTTATCCACCGCAAAAAGATGTATTTAATGCGTTCCGCTTCACCGAGCTGGGTGACGTCAAAGTCGTGATCCTGGGACAGGACCCGTACCACGGTCCTGGACAAGCACATGGTCTGGCGTTTTCTGTGCGACCAGGAATTGCCCCGCCGCCCTCGTTGTTGAATATGTATAAAGAGCTGGAGGGATCTGTTCCCGGTTTTACGCGTCCCGCGCATGGTTATCTTGAAAGCTGGGCGCGCCAGGGCGTGTTATTGCTCAATACGGTACTCACAGTTCGGGCGGGCCAGGCACACTCTCATGCCAGTCTGGGTTGGGAAACGTTCACCGACAAAGTGATTAGCCTGATTAATGAACATCGCGAAGGCGTGGTTTTCCTGCTCTGGGGCTCTCATGCGCAGAAGAAAGGGGCGATCATTGACAAGCAACGCCATCATGTTCTTAAAGCGCCGCATCCGTCACCGCTCTCAGCGCATCGGGGATTCTTTGGCTGTAACCATTTTGTGTTGGCGAACCAGTGGCTGGAACAACGTGGAGAGAAGCCAATCGACTGGATGCCCGTATTGCCAGCAGAAAGCGAATAAAAGAAAAGCCAGCGATTCCGCTGGCTTCAAATAGTTAACAACCCCTGTAAAGGTCTTGCCGGATGGCGGGAGACGCCTTATCCGGCCTCTACATCAGATTGTAATACCGATACGTGATACCATCTTTCCAGGCCCGATAAACTTGCGCCATCGGGCATTTTATCGGTTGTCTGCTTTTCCCTGTCAGGCTTTATTCTGACGCCACCATTCGGCGAGCAATACACCGGTTGCCACGGAGACGTTCAGACTTTCAACGTTACCCGTGCCATCGATTTTCACACACAAATCGCTGGCATCACGCGCCGCGTCCGGCAAACCGTCGAATTCCTGACCTAACACCAGCACCATTTTCGCAGGCAGTTCGCTTTTAAACAGCGGCTTACCGCGCTCGCTGGAGGTTGTCACCACGGTGTAACCCGCCTGGCGGAAATCATCCAGAACATCCACAATGCTGTCGCCGGTAATCGGCTGAACATGTTCTGCGCCGCCTTCCGCAGTACGGATCGCCGCGCCGGATTCCAGCAGAGCCGCATCCTGCACCACCACGCCTGTCACGCCAAAGTGCGCACAGCTACGCATCATGCCGCCGAGGTTGTGCGGGTTGGAAACATCTTCCAGCGCTAACACACAGTCCTGCGCACCCGCCTGGCTCACCCACTGCTTCACGGTCGTGCCGTTACGTTTTTTAATCAGGAAGCAGACACCGCCGTGGTGCTCGGTACCCGAGGCTTTCGCCAGCTCAGCTTCATCCACTACGTGATACGCTTTGCGGTTTGCCGCCATCCAGCGTAATGCTTCTTTAAAGCGCGGGGTGACGCTCTGGATGAACCATGCGCGGACAATGGCTTCCGGACGGCTCTGGAACAGCGCCTGACATGCATTTTCACCGTAAACGCGGGTCTCTTCCGCACGTTGACGACGTAAGACTTCAGGGTCGATAAAACTTTTACCGCTGATACCACCGTGATCGGCTTTTTCAGGCGTTTCGTCGCCTGGCGCACGAGACACTGTCCGCCACGGGGAATCTTCACGCTTGCGATCGCGGCTCTGAGGGGGTCTTTCATCGCGGGCGGGGCGACGGCCACCGTCAGCACGAGACTTTCCTGGACGACCGCCACCTTTCCCGGTACGCGGGTTATGGGTACGTTTATCAGAATCATCATCACTGCGGACATACATCACTTTGACCTTGCCGCTTTTGTTTTTCAATTCATCGTTCATGCTTTTCTCCACCAGCGCTGCGCGAAGCGCGCAGATTACCCGATGTGCTCCCGGTTAGCCATGATTTCATTTAAAAGCTTATGACTATTGTACTCATTGAATAAAACGCATTGCTGTTTAAAACAGTCTCACCAATAATATGTAACATACTGGAAACATACCGGCAGGATTGCCCGAAAATCCATTCATTCATCCAGAGGTTAGTTATGAATACCGTTTGTACCCGTTGCCAGGCCATCAACCGCATTCCCGACGATCGGGTTGAGGATGCGGCAAAATGCGGACGCTGTGGCCACGACCTGTTCGACGGCGAGGTGATTAATGCGACCGGTGAAACGCTGGATAAACTGCTCAAAGACGATCTGCCTGTGGTGATCGACTTCTGGGCGCCGTGGTGCGGTCCGTGCCGTAATTTCGCGCCCGTCTTTGAAGATGTCGCCGAAGAACGCAGCGGCAAAGTTCGCTTTGTGAAAGTCAACACGGAAGCAGAGCATGAGTTAAGCGCCCGCTTTGGTATCCGTAGTATTCCGACCATTATGATTTTCAAACACGGTCAGGTTGTCGACATGCTGAATGGCGCGGTCCCTAAAGCGCCGTTTGACAGTTGGTTGAACGAATCACTGTAATCTCATCGGGGCGCATCTTGTGCCCCGTTTTCTCCTCTGCGACAATAGCGTTTTTCAACACATTCTTATGACTGAAAACGCAGTTCTCACGCTTCGCGCTGAACGTATGGCGCGCGCCACACGACCTTTTCTCGCCCGGGGAAATCGCATTCGTCGCTGTCAGCGCTGTTTGCTCCCGTTGAAACTCTGCCTGTGCAATACGCTGTCGCCGTCCCACGCAAAGAGCCGTTTCTGTCTGGTAATGTTTGATACTGAACCGATGAAACCGAGCAATACCGGGCGACTTATCGCCGATATTTTGCCGGAGACCACCGCCTTTCAGTGGTCGCGAACGGCGCCGCCGCAGGCCTTGTTGGATCTGGTGAAAAACCCGGACTATCAGCCAATGGTGGTCTTCCCCGCGTCTTATGCCACAGACACGCGTGAGGTTATTTTTACGCCGTCGTCAGGTAAACCGCCGTTGTTTATTATGCTCGACGGTACCTGGCCGGAAGCGCGTAAAATGTTCCGCAAAAGCCCCTGGCTTGATCACCTGCCGGTTATCTCGGTCGATTTATCACGACTGTCAGCCTATCACCTGCGTGAAATTCATGCCGAAGGACAATACTGCACGGCTGAAGTCGCCATCGCGCTGTTGGATCTGGCGGGCGATAATGCTGCGGCAGAGCGTCTTGGTGAACATTTTACCCGCTTTAAAACACGCTATCTCGCAGGAAAAACCCAACATCAGGGAAGCGTCACAGCAGAATCCGAAGAAAGCGTTTAGAATCATTCAGTCACTACTGCGCAAAGGGAAACCGGAATGAGTCAGCGAGGACTGGAAGCGCTTCTGCGACCAAAATCGATCGCAGTTATCGGTGCATCAATGAAGCCCAATCGGGCGGGTTACCTGATGATGCGCAACCTGTTGGCTGGAGGTTTTAATGGCCCCGTCTTACCCGTCACGCCCGCCTGGAAGGCCGTATTAGGCGTCCTGGCGTGGCCCGATATTGCCAGCCTGCCTTTTACCCCCGATCTCGCCGTGTTATGCACCAATGCCAGTCGAAATCTGGCATTGCTGGAAGCATTAGGCGAAAAAGGCTGTAAAACCTGCATTATTCTTTCTGCGCCTGCACCGCTTCATCAGGAATTACTTGCCTGCGCTCAGCGTTATAAAATGCGTTTGCTTGGACCCAACAGTCTCGGGCTTCTTGCACCGTGGCAGGGGTTGAACGCCAGTTTTTCCCCCGTTCCCATAAAACGCGGTAAGCTCGCGTTTATTTCTCAGTCGGCCGCCGTGTCTAACACTATTCTTGACTGGGCCCAGCAGCGCGAGATGGGGTTTTCCTATTTTATTGCACTCGGTGACAGCCTGGATATCGATGTCGATGAACTGCTGGATTATCTGGCGCGCGACAGCAAAACCAGCGCGATATTGCTGTACCTCGAACATCTCAGCGACGCGCGCCGCTTTGTATCTGCCGCGCGTAGCGCCGCACGCAATAAGCCGATCCTGGTGATTAAGAGTGGTCGAAGCCCGGCGGCACAGCGTCTATTGCATACCAGCGCCGGAATGGACCCCGCGTGGGATGCCGCCATCCAGCGCGCCGGTTTGCTGCGCGTCCAGGATACGCATGAACTCTTTTCTGCGGTGGAAACCCTCAGCCATATGCGCCCTCTGCGTGGCGACAGGCTGATGATTATCAGTAATGGCGCCGCACCTGCGGCGTTAGCGCTGGATGAGCTCTGGTCACGCAACGGTAAACTGACCGCCTTAAGTGAAGAGACAGCCCGGAAACTGCGTGAAATCCTGCCAGATCATGTTGAGATCGCCAACCCTCTGGATCTGCGTGACGATGCCAGTACTGCGCATTACACCCATGCGCTGGACATTCTGCTCGCCAGCCAGGATGCTGACGCGCTGATGGTGATTCATTCTCCGAGTGCCGCCGCACCTGGTACCGAGACCGCACAGGCGTTAATTGAAACCGTCAAGCATCATCCACGCGGCAAGTTTATCTCGCTGTTGACTAACTGGTGTGGGGAATATTCCTCACAGGAAGCGCGTCGACTGTTCAGCGAGGCGGGGTTACCTACCTATCGCACACCGGAAGGCACCATTACTGCATTTATGCACATGGTCGAGTACCGGCGTAATCAGAAGCAGCTACGGGAAACGCCCGCGCTACCGGGCAATCTGACGGCCAATACCGCAAAGGCGCATGACCTTCTTCAGCAGGCGATTGCCGAGGGTGCGACCTCACTTGATACCCACGAAGTTCAGCCTATTTTGCAGGCGTATGACTTACATACGCTCCCGACCTGGATTGCGAGTGACAGTACCGAGGCTGTACATATTGCTGAACAAATTGGCTACCCGGTGGCGCTGAAACTGCGTTCCCCTGATATCCCACATAAGTCCGAAGTTCAGGGGGTGATGCTGTACCTGCGAACGGCAAACGAAGTTCAGCAGGCGGCGAATGCGATTATTGATCGTGTGAAAATGGCCTGGCCGCAGGCGCGGATCCACGGACTGCTGGTGCAAAGTATGGCAAACCGTGCAGGTGCGCAGGAACTGCGTGTGGTGGTTGAGCAGGATCCCGTCTTTGGTCCTTTGATTATGCTCGGTGAAGGAGGCGTTGAGTGGCGTCCAGAAGAGCAGGCGGTAGTTGCGTTACCTCCGTTGAACATGAACCTGGCACGCTATCTCGTGATTCAGGGGATTAAGAATAAAAGGATCCGTGGCCGCAGCGCATTACGTCCGTTGGATGTTGCGGGGTTAAGCCAGCTTCTGGTGCGGGTGTCCAACCTGGTTGTGGACTGCCCCGAGATCCAGCGTCTGGATATTCACCCGCTGCTGGCTTCAGCGGGCGAATTTACCGCTCTTGATGTCACGCTGGATATCGCCCCCTTCGAGGGTGATAACGAAAGCCGACTCGCCATTCGTCCCTATCCGCATCAGCTTGAAGAGTGGGTGGAGATGAAAAATGGTGAACACTGCCTGTTTCGCCCTATTCTGCCGGAAGATGAACCTCAGCTTCAGCAGTTCATTTCCCAGGTTACAAAAGAAGATCTTTATTACCGTTATTTCAGCGAGATCAATGAATTTACTCATGAAGATTTAGCTAACATGACGCAGATCGACTACGATCGGGAAATGGCCTTTGTTGCCGTGCGGCGCGTTGAACAAACGGAAGAAATTCTTGGCGTGACGCGCGCAATCTCCGATCCGGATAATATCGATGCGGAATTTGCCGTGCTGGTTCGTTCCGATCTTAAAGGGTTAGGATTAGGTCGTCGGCTACTGGAAAAATTGATTACCTATACACGAGATCACGGACTTCAACGTCTGAATGGTATTACGATGCCAAACAATCGCGGTATGATCGCGCTGGCCCGTAAACTTGGCTTTAACGTCGATATCCAGCTTGAAGAGGGCATCGTTGGGCTGTCGCTGAATCTGGCCCCGCCCAGGGAATTGTAAGTAAGATACTGGAAATGTTGACCACTTTAACGGGGACAGTGTTATTATTACCCGCTTAAGTCGTCTGCATTGCACAGAGGACCCTTCAATGAACAGAGAAGAAATGCACTGTGATGTTGTCTAAATTTAAACGCAATAAACATCAACAACACCTTGCCCAACTACCAAAGATTTCTCAATCAGTTGATGATGTCGATTTCTTTTATGCTCCCGCTAATTTCAGGGAAACGCTGCTGGAAAAGATAGCCAGCGCGAAACAGCGTATTTGCATTGTTGCCCTGTATCTGGAGCAGGATGATGGCGGCAAAGGCATTCTCAGCGCGCTTTACGAGGCGAAACGACAGCGGCCTGAGCTGGATGTCCGGGTGCTTGTCGACTGGCATCGCGCGCAGCGTGGACGCATTGGGGTCGCGGCATCCAATACCAATGCCGACTGGTATTGCCGGATGGCGCATGAAAACCCGGGAGTTGATGTGCCGGTATACGGCGTGCCGATCAACACCCGCGAAGCCCTCGGCGTACTTCACTTCAAAGGCTTTATCATTGATGACAGCGTCCTGTACAGCGGTGCAAGTCTGAACGATGTCTATCTGCATCAACACGATAAATATCGCTATGACCGTTATCAGTTGATCCGCAATGCCCGTATGGCCGACATCATGTTTGAATGGGTAACCCAAAACCTGATGAATGGTCGTGGCGTCAATCGCCTGGACAATACGCAACGCCCCAAAAGCCCGGAGATTAAAAACGATATTCGTTTGTATCGCCAGGAGCTACGTGATGCGGCTTACCATTTTCAGGGCGATGCCGATAATGAACAGTTATCCGTCACGCCGTTGGTCGGTCTGGGTAAATCCAGCCTGCTTAACAAAACTATTTTCCATCTTATGCCCTGCGCAGAGCATAAGCTCACGATCTGTACCCCTTATTTCAACCTGCCGGCGATTCTTGTGCGCAATATCATCCAGTTGCTGCGCGAAGGTAAGAAAGTTGAAATCATCGTGGGAGATAAAACCGCGAACGACTTTTATATTCCGGAAAATGAGCCTTTTAAAATTATCGGCGCACTGCCTTATCTCTATGAGATTAACCTGCGTCGTTTCCTGAGCCGATTGCAGTATTACGTGAACACCGATCAGTTAGTCGTTCGCTTGTGGAAAGATGACGACAATACCTATCATCTCAAAGGCATGTGGGTCGATGATACATGGATGCTGCTGACCGGGAATAACCTTAATCCACGCGCCTGGCGACTGGATCTGGAAAATGCGATCCTGATTCACGATCCTAAGCAGGAACTGGCTTTACAGCGCGAAAAAGAGCTGGCGCTGATTCGAACCCATACGACGATCGTTAAGCACTATCGTGACCTGCAGAGCATTGCCGACTACCCGGTCAAAGTTCGCAAGCTCATTCGTCGACTGCGTCGCATTCGAATCGACAAGCTGATCAGCCGCATTCTGTAAGCAATCCCTCGTCCTGTACGGGGGTTTTTCTATGGAGGGTTCGGTGCGCGTTCTGTTTCTTTTTATGACACTGAGTTTGTCTGGCTGTAGCCATATGGCGCAGGACAACTGGAGCGGGCAGGACAAGGCTCAGCATTTCATCGCGTCCGCGATGCTTTCAGCCGCGGGTAATGAATATGCGCAGCATCAGGGAATAAACCACGATCGAAGCGCCGTTGTTGGTTTGATGTTTTCGGTAAGTCTTGGCGCATCCAAAGAACTTTGGGATAGCCGCCCGGCGGGGAGCGGCTGGAGCTGGAAAGATTTTGCCTGGGATGTCGCCGGTGCAACCACCGGCTATGCGCTCTGGCAAATGGCACACTATTAAAGACGTAGCCCTTTTCCTTTACGATGCAACATCAATGAGACCAGAAACGCCACGATCGCCATAACGGTGACATACCAGAAGAATGACGTCTCCATACCCACAGATTTCAGCGACAGCGCAACGTATTCCGCAGAACCGCCAAACAGCGCATTCGCCACGGCATAAGAGAACCCCACGCCTAATGCGCGAACCTGTGCCGGAAACATTTCCGCTTTCAGAATACCGCTAATGGAAGTGTAGAAACTGACGATCAGCAAGGCACACATCACCAGGCCAAACGCCGCGTAAGGTGAAGTCACGTTCTGAAGCGCAGTCAGGATCGGCACCGTAAACAACGTTGCCAGCGCGCCAAAGCATAGCATGGAGGTACGACGGCCAATTTTATCGGACAGCGCGCCAAATAATGGTTGCACCAGCATGTAAACAAACAGCGCGGCCGTCATAATTCCGCTGGCAACGTTCGCATGCATGCCTGCCGTGTTAACCAGATATTTTTGCATGTACGTAGTGAAGGTGTAGAAGCACAGCGATCCTGCTGCTGTGAAGCCCAACACCATGATGAATGCTTTGCGGTTACGCCATAATCCTTTCAATGACCCTGCTTCTTTCAGCGCACGCGTCTCTTGTTTCGACGTTTCATCAAGCTGGCGACGCAACCAAAGCGCAACAATTGCCAGCACCGCGCCTAAGGCAAACGGAATACGCCAGCCCCACTCCCTGAGCGCGGAATCCTCCATCGTTTGCTGTAAAACAACCACAACCAACAATGCCAGCAACTGACCGCCAATGAGCGTAACATATTGAAAAGACGCATAAAATCCTTTCCGACCTTCTACAGCGACCTCACTCATATAGGTTGCGCTGGTACCATATTCTCCACCGACGGATAAGCCCTGAAACAAACGCGCCATCAGCAACAGCGCAGGCGCCCAGGTTCCAATCGTTTCATAACCTGGCAGGCAGGCGATCACGAGCGACCCCATACACATCATGCAAACAGACAGGAGCATAGATTTTTTACGCCCATGCTTATCGGCAATTCGCCCAAATAACCAACCGCCGATGGGACGCATTAAAAACCCGGCAGCGAAAACACCTGCGGTTTGTAATAGCTGAGTGGTGGTGTTTCCGGAGGGGAAAAAGATGTGGGCAAAATAGAGTGAGCAAAACGAGTAGACATAGAAATCAAACCATTCAACCAGATTCCCGGATGAGGCCCCCACAATTGCCCATACACGACGGCGGGTATCACTGTCAGTCAGTGACCCGTTCGCAGTTACACTGCTTTCAGTCATCAGAATTACTCTCCTGCCAAAGAACCGATTGTGCTCGTTGGTTGTGCTTTATGTTATTTTTAGTGAATTAAATGTTATATAATTGTTATTAGTTGTTGTGGGATAAAGATCACGGTTTTAATTAGCAGGAAAAGAATTTAGGAGAAAGCTTAGCCCTGGACGGGCATATCCGATATTGCATATACGCTACAGCGGCGTCTCGCTCCGCCACCTGCCCGGATAAGACGAAGCCGCCATCCGGCGATTTTTCACATAACGCAAAAAGACCCGGTCTTTCGACCGGGCCTTTCGCTTTATTTGATGCCTGGCAGTTCCCTACTCTCGCATGGGGAGACCCCACACTACCATCGGCGCTACGGCGTTTCACTTCTGAGTTCGGCATGGGGTCAGGTGGGACCACC
>OKVW01001082.1_pt1 | contig 12326 bp, 9 predicted proteins | sample 1606991 | NCBI WGS metagenome assembly OKVW01 (sample SAMN03281021, study PRJEB24777) | human gut metagenome | isolation source: fecal sample PR177 from 1 month old male Malay infant, vaginal delivered...
CTCTAATGTAGTGTTATTACCTACATTAATGTTGTAGCCCTCTTCTCCAGCATAAATACCAGCTTGTTCTGTTACGCTCTTCCATTTGCTATCAATGCGTCCTACACTAGCATTTATGCTACCAGTTGGATTTTTGAAGTTAGGTTTAGAAGAAACAGAGAATCCCGCAGACTTACTATGTTCTTTAAAATTATCTACATGTTATTTTTTAATATTATATTTATGACAGACAACTTGACCTTACAGAAATCTTCTACGTTTTTAATTCTCAGAAATACTAAGTATAATAAAAACCATTATAATAACGCAAAAAAGGGGCTGCAACTAGAATGCGGTAAAATCGCATTCTGTTACAACCCCTTTTATTATGGATTATCGGAGATCTGTATTTTATTAATCTAAGTCGTAGAAACCAGATGGTTTATCGCTCAAATTAATAATGATATTTTTCATTTGAGTGTAGTGTTCCAAGATAACTTTGTGAGTTTCACGGCCGATACCAGATTGTTTATAACCACCGAACGGTGCGCCTGCTGGAATGGAGTTATATGTATTAACCCACATACGACCTGTTTCTATAGCTCGAGCTACACGGATAGCACGGTTAAGGTTTTGTGTAAATACGCCACCACCAAGACCGTATAAGCTATCATTAGCTTGTTCAATTACTTCGTCTTCGCTATGGAATTTAATCACTACTGCCACCGGACCAAAGATTTCTTCGCGAGCTACGCGCATATCATTTGTAGCATCCACGATGAGTGTCGGTCTTACGAAGCAACCTTTGCCAAGTTCGCCATCTGTAATACGTTCACCACCAGCTACAACACGAGCGCCTTCTTCCTTAGCAAGTTCTACATAGCTAAGTACTTTCTTAACTTGTGCTTCGTAAATCAAGGAACCTAGTTGTGTAGATTCCTCCCAAGGCAATCCAACTTTTACCTTATCAAATAATTTAGAAAGTTCAGCTACAAATTTATCATAAATTGTATCTTGTACGAAGATACGGGAACCGGCGCAGCACACTTGACCTTGGTTGAAAAGAATACCGAGCAATGCACCATCAAGAGCTTGTTTCCAGTTTGCATCTTCAAAGAAAATATTTGCTGATTTACCACCTAATTCCAATGTAGCAGGAATCAAGCGTTCAGATGCTGCTTTATATACATCAAGACCTACTTCTGTAGAGCCTGTGAAAGCAAGTTTGCTGAAGCCTGGATGATCAAGGATATATTGGCCAGATTTAGAACCTTTACCCGTTACGATGTTTACAACACCTGGAGGTAAGATATCTTGCAAAATGCTACCTAGTTCTAACAAACTAAGGGATGTATGGCTAGAAGGTTTGATAACAACTGTACAACCTGCTGCAAGAGCTGGTGCCAGTTTCCAAGCAGCCATTAAGAACGGGAAGTTCCAAGGTACTACTTGACCTACTACGCCGATTGGTTCACGAATAATAAGGCTCAATGTATTTTCATCAAATACTTGTGCCGAACCTTCTTCTGCGCGAAGCACGCCAGCAAAGTAACGGAAATGATCTGCACCATACGGTATATCTACATTTAATGTTTCACGGATAGGTTTACCATTGTCGTAGGTTTCTACTTGCGCCAAATGTTCTTTATGCGCATCGATCGCATCAGCAATCTTTAATAAATAATCGGCCCGATCGACTTGGGACACATTTTTCCATGTTTTAAAAGCCTCAGTTGCAGCGGCTACAGCGCGATCAACATCATCCTTTGTCGCCTCTGCACAAATAGCAAGTTGCTCGCCATTGGCAGGGTTATATACATTAAATTCAGCACCATCAGATGCAGGTACCCATTCATTATTGATTAATAGGCCATATCTTTCGTTAATATGTAAACTCATAGTACTTCCTCCTTTAATGGATAATGACTATTAATTGTCTTCTATGGGTTCATCATACACCTAATATCTAAATACTTCAATCTGTTTTATTGTTTTCGATATAGCGATTTTATTGTATTCTCAATAGCCTTATTCTATACCAAAATCGATATGTATATAACTTTTTTCGATAAGTCTAACTATAAAAAAGGAGTCCTCTATTACCTAAAGGACGCCTTTTAATCATGTTCAATTTTGACATGTATAATTTTTTGCGAATTACCCTAACTAGATTAGGCCTTTTTCTTGTCTTTGTTTCTCAATGACTTAACAGATAATCCGATACGATTTCGTTTTACATCTACAGAAATAATCTCGGCTTCAATAATATCTCCTACAGCAAGTACGTCAGAAGGATGTTGTTTCCCCTTACATAGTTCGCTACGATGTAATAAACCATTCGTTTTCAAACCAAAATCGATGAACGCACCAAAGTCCACCACATTGTGAACAGTTCCTTTTACAACGGTGCCGACCTTAATATCTTCAAGGCTAACCACGTGCTTACGTGTAAGCGGTGCTGGTAAATCCTCGCGAGGGTCACGGCCCGGCTTAGCGAGAGCAGCGATAATATCTCGTACCGTTGGAACGCCCGCATCAAGCTTGTGAGCCATCTTATCCACATCAACCAATGGTAATTTCACTTGTAATGCCTCTAGTTGGGATTTATCTTGCAAATCCTTCAACGTAAAGCCCAACTCGCCTATGATACGTTCTGCCAATTCATATGACTCAGGGTGAACGGATGTGTTATCCAATGGATTCTTAGCACCATTTAATCGCAAGAAACCGGCACACTGAGTAAATGCTGCAGGACCTAAGCGTGGCACCTTTAATAGTTGCTTACGACTAGTAAATCCACCATTTTCTTGACGGAATGCTACAATATTTTTTGCTACCGTACCAGAAATGCCCGCGATATGCTGCAAAATCGCCGGAGATGCCGTATTAAGCTCTACCCCAACATGGTTTACAACAGATTCAACTACTTGGTCTAATGTATGAGTTAATTGCTTTTGATTTACATCATGTTGATATTGACCTACACCGATAGACTTAGGATCAATTTTAACAGATTCTGCCAATGGATCTTGTACACGACGAGCAATAGATACGGCGCCGCGAATCGTTACGTCTAAATCTGGCAATTCATCAATGGCCAATTTTGATGCAGAATATACAGATGCACCTGCTTCATTAGTAATGATGTAGTGGCAATCTAATTTTTCCTCTTCAATCATCTTAGACGCAAATTGTTCTGTTTCATAAGAGGCGGTACCGTTACCAATGGACAATAAGGTAACATTGAATTTGCGAATCTTTTCCGCTAATTTCTTTTGTGCTTCTTGTTTTAGCTTTTCGCTATTCGTTAAATAGTAAGCACCATAATCGAGTACATTGCCTTGTGCATCGATAATAGCCATCTTACAACCTGTACGATACCCAGGATCAAGGCCCATAATGACATGACCTGCCAATGGTGGTTGCAACAATAAATTTTTAAGATTTACACCAAATACCTTAATTGCTTGCTCATCTGCAGATTCGGTTAATTCATTGCGAATATCCCGTTCAAGAGCAGGGAACATCAAGCGTTTATACGCATCTGCTACGGCGCTAGCTTTCACATCACTAAAAATAGATTGTTCATTTTTAGTAATACCACGCACCATGTATTGAATATAAGATTCATCGGGTACGGTTAGGGCCAATTTAAGAGCCCCTAATTTTTCGCCTCGATTAACTGCCAAGATACGATGGGACGGCATCTGACGAACTGGTTCAGCATACTCATTATATTGAAGGAATTGGTCCTTGTGCTCATTATCTTCAACGAGCTCCGCTTGGATAAAACCTTCCTTCCACATACGCTTACGAAGAGTAGCGCGAAAATCTGCACTGTCGCTGACGATTTCTGCAACGATGTCCGACGCACCTTGAATGGCATCCTCTGGCGTAGTCACCTCTTCAGAAACATATTCTCTTGCGATATCTAGAGGATTACCAGATGTGACCGTATCATTCAAAATCATATCTGCTAAAGGCTCTAGTCCTCGTTCCCGGGCAATCATGGCCCGTGTCCGTTTCTTAGGTCGATATGGTAAATACAAATCCTCTAATTCTTGTAATTTTACGGCTTTCATCAAAGATGCCATCAATTCATCGGTCATTTTTTCTTGTTCCGTAATAGCATTGATGATTTCTTGGCGTCGTGTTTCTAAATTGCGCAAATATTTAATGCGTTCTTCGATAGTTCGCAGTTGTTCATCTTGTAATTCACCTGTTACTTCTTTTCTGTAACGAGCGATGAATGGCACCGTGTTACCTTCATCTAAGAGCGTAACCGCTGATTCTACTTGACCAGGCTTAACACCCAATTCCTTTGCAATAATGGCAAACATTGATTCCATTAGTTATGTCCTTTTCTTTCATATGTTACAAATCGATGAGGATATGTATTTTTATCATCTACCGTCCCCTCTACAACGGAGGTAATTGTGAAAGCTGACGCATCAAATTCAGGGAAATGAGCATCTCCTTCAAATGTATGGTCAACCTCCGTAATGTGCATTACATCTACATAAGGTAAAAAGGCTTCGTAAATTTGTGCACCCCCGATAACATAGGCTACATCAAGCTCTTTAGCAGCCTCTACAGCAGCCTCTGGCGAGGAGAATACACGTACCCCTTCCGGTGCATTAAAGCCTTTATTTTTTGTAATCACCCAATGTTCTCGATTAGGCAATAAAAAGGGCAAGCTTTCAAAGGTCTTACGCCCCATAATAATAACGTGGCCTGTCGTTTTTTCCTTAAAGAATTTCAAATCATTGGGCAAATGCCAAATCAAAGAATTATCCTTGCCGATAACGCGATGATGAGCTACCGCTACGATAAGTGCTAACATAGTATCCCCCTATACGGCTACGGTCATAGCCAATTTACCTAAATGTTCATACCCTTCTAACACGATATCTTCTGGTGTAAAATCGTAAAAATCAGTGATGTCTGGATTTACATGAATTGTCGGTGCCGGTAACGCTTGATTACGACGAGCCAACTGCTCGCGCAATGCATCCACATGATTTTCGTAAATATGTGCATTATTAATAACATGGGTAAACTTACCAGGCTTCAAGCCAGTCACTTGAGCAATCATACATAAGAGGGCTGCATATTGAGCCGTATTAAATGGAACACCAAGCCCCATATCACCACTGCGTTGGATGAGCATGCAGTTTAAATAGCCATTGCCTACATCCCACAATGTTTCATACGCACAAGGTTGCAAAGCCATATCAGGCAAATCCTCAATATTCCATAATGTAACAATCATGCGGCGACTATCTGGATCCTCTTTTATAGTTTTGATGAGATTATCCAATTGTTTGTATTTAGCAATTTGATAACCATAGGCCTTGCCAATAGTCCCATCTTCGCGCATCCATTCATCCCACACATGGACATTCATATCTTGTAATTTACGCACATCATTGGACTGCATTTGCCAAATCCATAACAATTCTTTCACAGCTGTTTTGAAAGCCACAAATTTTGTAGTTAAAATTGGAAATTCCTCTTGTAAATCAAACTGCATAATTTGTTGTGGCAATTTATATGTGGCTATGCCTGTTCTATTTTGACCATATATGCCATGATCTAATATATTTTCAATAATATTGAGATATTGTGTATCTGCTAAGCTCATAGTTCCCCCTAATCATATTAGAAATCACTCAATATAGCGTTATAGAAACGCCAATTTGTTACCCCTTATATTGTGAAATGGCCTCTAAAAATGAAAGTCCATATTTCTTTAATTTTGCTTCCCCTACGCCCTTTATATTGCCAAATTCACCTAATGTTTTAGGCCGTATATTGGCTAAATCGATAAGCACCGTGTCAGGGAATATAATATACGGCGGCACACTAAGTTGCGATGCCAGTTGTTTGCGATGTTGCCGTAAATGTTCAAATAGCCCACCAGAACCAGAACGGGGTACTTCGGAGCGAGAGATAGAGGCTGATTTTTTCGTTTTACGAGATGGCACGATAACCTCTTGCCTAATTTCTTCTACCTCTTTATGTCCTGCTAGTACCTCTTCTGCACCGGCGGTAACGGATAAGACCGGATATTTCCCCATAGAACTCCGCAAATATCCAGAGGCCACAAATTGTTGTATGAGGCCCTTAATCTCCTTATCCCCTACATCCGATAAATACCCAAATACAGATAAGGCATCAAGACCTGCTCGCGTAATGCGGTCAGTCCGTTCTCCGCGCACGATGGAGGAAATCATAGATGCACCATACCGCTCCTCGGTGGCGATAATGGCACGGAATATGGCCTTTGCCTCTTTCGTGACATTAACACGTTCCCCTTTTGTATTACAGGAACTACAGTTACTGCATTCGAGCCACGGAACGATTTCACCAAAATAGGCGAGCATATATTTTCTTAGGCAAGTACTACAAAAACAGTAATCAATCATGGACTGCAGTTTTCTAAGTTCTACCTGCTCACGCTGTGGTTCTAAATGACCTTGTTCAATCAAATACTTATGAACGCGCACATCTTGCCCACTATAGAGCAGAATACATTCCGCCGGTGCGCCGTCGCGTCCAGCACGGCCCGCCTCTTGATAGTAGGACTCCATATTGCGCGGCATTTGGTAATGCAACACATACCGCACATTACTCTTGTCGATGCCCATGCCAAATGCGTTAGTAGCGACCATGACTTGTAATCGGTCAAAGGCGTATTTATTTTGCATATCTTTACGCATCTCATCGGATAAACCGGCATGGTAATATCCCGTTTGGATTCCGGCACGTGTCAAATTATCGTAGACCCGTTCTACATCCTTGCGTGTAGAGCAATAAATGATGCCATTTTCATGGCTATGGCGCCGCACATAATCGACTACATAATCCATACGCTTTGGTGTGCGCACTACGGAAAACGATAAGTTTGGTCTATCAAATCCCGTAACATACACATTCGCATGATCGAGACCTAATAATTTTTTAATATCATTTTCTACGGCCTTCGTAGCCGTCGCTGTGAAAGCCCCCACTACGGGACGTTTAGGCAAACTGGCGAGCCAATCGCCAATCAATCGATAAGAAGGTCTAAAGTCATGGCCCCACTGCGAAATACAGTGCGCTTCATCGACGATAACTTGAGAGATTGGCATAGAGCGTAATACATTGCAGAAGAAATTAGAACTTAATCGCTCTGGTGCAATATATAATAATTTAATATTCCCACTACGTACATCATACATGGTCTTATTAAATTCTGTTTGCGTTAATGTACTATTGATTAAGGCAGCCGGTATATTTTGATCCACCAAGCCATCAACTTGGTCTTTCATCAAAGATATTAAGGGCGAGAATACGACGGTAAGCCCCGATTTACAAAGAGCTGGAATTTGAAAGCATATCGATTTACCTGCCCCAGTAGGCATGATGGCCACTACATCCTCGTTCTTTAACAAAGACTCTACAGGAGCCTCCTGAGCGGACCGAAAGGATGTATACCCAAAGTAGGTTTGCAGTAGTTGTAACGCTCTATCACGAGAATTAATAGCCTCCATCGGTATACCTCCTTTCCTATGTGTACAAAATTAACAATGTTATATGCCATATCAAAATGAAATATCGTGTCTATTTATTGTATCATTTTTTGAGGTGTTTTTTGAATTATTTTCATATAATACTGTTTAGTAATTTTAACAATATCATCAATATTTACCAATAAATTATATGATTTACATATCCTATAGAATGGCAATTTATGATACAATAATTAGTATATATTTTAACGTGGTGAACAACCCTAAGGAGGTTTTATATAGGCATGACACACAACAACATAATGATCATAATCGCCTTTGCCTTGTATTTAGGACTGATGATGTACATCGGGGTCTACTATTATCGCAAATCGAACAGTATTGGTGACTATATATTGGGAGGTAGACAGCTAGGACCGTGGATTACGGCACTCAGTGCCGAAGCCTCCGACATGAGCGGTTGGATGCTTATGGGGGTACCAGGTCTGGCCTATACTACGGGTATTTCCGGTGTATGGATTGCTGTAGGACTTACCTTGGGCACCTGGGCCAACTGGCGATTCGTATCCCGTAGATTGCGTAACCATACGGAGGTAGCTAGCGACAGCTTAACATTGCCGGATTATTTAAAAAATCGGTTCCACGATCAATCCCATTCGGTAGCTGTTATTTCCGCATTGTTTATATTAATCTTCTTCCTCATCTACACATCCTCTGGATTTGTGGCAGGAGGCAAATTATTCAATACCATCTTCGGTTTAGACTATACGGTCTCCCTCTTTATTACGGCGGGCATTGTAGTATTTTATACCTTCCTCGGAGGTTTCCTCGCCGTATCTTGGACGGACTGTATTCAAGGGGCGTTGATGTTCTTCGCCATCTTGGCTGTACCTATTACGGCAGCCATGTACTTAGGTGGTCCTATTGATACGATGCAACTCATCCAAAGTGAATTTCCTCAAGGATTAAATCTCTGGGGTGATACGAGTGAAATGTTTGCTCTTGTCATCGGCATCATCTCTTCCCTTGGTTGGGGTCTTGGCTACTTCGGTCAGCCACATATCCTAGTTCGCTTCATGGCGATTTCCGATGCGAAGGAACTAAAAAAATCCACAAATATTGCTATGGTTTGGGTTATCCTTTCCTTATTGGCAGCTATTTTCGTAGGCCTCATCGGTCACGTATATATGCTACCAGAAAAATTGGTTGGTACAGATGCAGAAACGATATTCCTCGTTATGACGGAACGTTTATTTACGCCATTTATGGCTGGTCTCATCTGGTCTGCTGTGCTTGCAGCTATCATGAGTACTGCATCCGCTCAACTATTAGTAACAGCCTCTGCTATTGCTAATGATTTCTACGCTAATATCATTCACAAAACAGCAACCGATAAAGAACTCGTACTTGTAAGCCGTATTGTTGTATTGTTGGTAGCGGCTATATCCATTTTCTTAGCATTAAATCCAGATAGCCTCATCCTTACAATGGTTGCTTACGCATGGGCAGGCTTTGGTGCCGCTTTTGGTCCTGCTATCATATTCTCCCTATTCTGGAAACGCATGACACGCCGTGGTTGTATTGCCGGTATCGTCGTTGGTGGTCTTACAGTCCTCATTTGGAAACAATTTGCCTTCTTTGGACTCTATGAAATCGTACCAGGATTTTTATTCTCATCCATTGCGATTTACATTGTCAGCATTTTAGACAAATTACCTCCACGCCCTGTACTAAAAGATTATAAAGAAGCAGAAAAATTACATATTCTCTAAGAATGCACAAAAGGAGCTATTGATTTCTCAATAGCTCCTTTTTAATACTGAAGGGCTGTTGTAATTATTGCCCATCTTTTTGTACATATTGTGCTAATCCATCACGAATAGCTTCACGTACATCGAACACCAATGATGCTGGTGATAATACTTTCACACTTTGCATATATTGTAGTGCCCAATATTTGAAGGCCTCTCGATTGACATGGACACGACACTCCACCTTTTGAGGCGTCTCATTTATGAATTTTACATTTCCATCAAACCAATCAAGAATTTGGTTAACGATACTGCGTTTGGCTTCAAATATTACCGTTACCGATTCACCACCAAACATATAGATATGTTCCTTCATGTAAGCCTCTACATCAAAGGTATTTTGATGCTGATAACCTTGGATATCCCGCAATGGTTTACGGCGAATATCCAATAACTTAATGTTGCCTATGCGATCCACACGAAGTGTAGACATGTCATCATGGTTATCGTGATTTCCTACCAAGTAGTAGAAGCCTCGACTAGATACTAATTGGTAGGGATTAAAAATATAATTTCGTTCATTACCTGCATAATCAAGATTAGGATATAATTTATTATCCGTACTAGGCTGATAATAGACTAACGAAATTTTTCTCCCTTCCGTCACCGCTTTTTCAATGAGATCAATATTTAGGAATAGGTCCTGACTTCTCACAAGAGAATCAGATGTACTCTTAATTTGTTTTCCATGGGATTTAAAATAACGACCTCCCAAGGCAGATACCTTATCGATCAAATCTTTACGCTGATTTGCACTAATATGACGTGACGCTAATAGGCCATCAATTAACAAATGTAACTCGGCCTCTTCAAAGGGATGAATCATATAAAAATTGGTGCGACGAATCGATCCATCTGTACCTAGTGCGGATTCTTCACACTCAATATTAAAATTACCAGATTCATATAAATCATTTAAATGACGACCTAAGGTTTTACGATCTACCGTCAATTCATATTTCTTCGCTAAGATGCTACGAATTTCCTCTTGAGATAATGTATGATTTGCATCTGTTTCATCTCGTAGGATTTCTAGTATATATACTAGTACTGCCTTTTTAGATGCCATGGAAAAACTCCTTTTACAATATACTTATACTAACTAACAACAAAATATGGCCTACTATGACCATATTGATACATGTACACAAAATCACTCATACAAAGTATATCATAAAAGTCATGTTTACTTCATGTATTTTTCATTCATTTCTTCATCTTTCCTATATCTTTTATGCAACTTAACATAACAAAATGTAATATTTATAAAATAAAAAGAAAATATTGAACATAAAAATAAAGGCTAATTCTATATATCGAGAATTAGCCTTTATCTATCCCCTATCGCACCTTATTATAGTGCTACACCGGAAAGAAACTTATTTAATTTTATTTTCTAAATAGCCTAATGTTTCCATGCGTTTCGTCAATTCAGCATAGAATGCCTCAGCCATAGCCGTTTGATTCTTTGCCTGACCAGCTTGCGCACCACCAAAGATATTCTTCTTAATCGCGTTAACGATAGTAGATTTTGCCTTTGGTTTATTGAGGATTTCCATAAACATCAAATCTTCATCGGATAGATTTTCTACGGCTTCATTTTCAGAGGTAGCCCCATACATAATGTCTGTACCAGATTCAACTAAAGCTTTCACAAACTTAGTAAATCTAGCAGGCACAAAGGATTGGCCCTCCATATAGTAAGCTTTCGGATGTGGATGTTTCAAGAAACGTAAGCCACCGCGTACAATATGTTCTGCCATCGCAACATATAACGCATTAACAGCGGCTTCTAAGCTTTCATCATCGCCCTTAGCAGCATCATTAGCCGCTTTCACAATGGCTAAAGCCTCGATCATATTAAACTGACCACCATCCTTGATAATGGACTGGAATGTATCGCGCACGATATCATTTTCAAACATGGACAATGCTTCTTCATTGAAGAGAATTGTATAGGTAAAGCTGTTAATAATGGTTCGCATAGGTACGGAATTTACAAGTTCAGGATTTCCCATGTCGTAGGTTACAGATTCTGCGTGCTTAGCCTTACATATAATAGATTTTCTAAAGGTCGTATCTAGCATAAAATCTAAATACTGCTCTTGAGCTACATGGTCATTAGGTGCGAGTTTATCTAGTGTATCCGCAATATCAGCATCAAAGCTACGCACCATAGATAAAGTTAAATCAGCATCACATAGGTATGCCAAATTATGCGCTGCCAAATGGTCATTAAATTGATAGAAATATACAGGATCATTATTAGGCTCTAAATGATCGTGACCAACATAGTATTCATCTTTTTGCATAACAGAACGAAGAGCACCTAAGAATTTACTGTTTCGTTCCTTTAGATTGTCATATTTTAAAATTTGACTACCTACGATGCTGCCAATTGTTTTGCCATGCAGAACCTTTTCCTTGTGATTAAACTGAGTTTTATCACGGTTGCTGAACATCATCAATTGACGTACTTCTTCCATCGTATGCCAACCAGGATATGTGTTATACGACACATAGGCAATGCCATCCTCTGCTAAATGTTCATTGATAAGGCGCAACAACGCCTCTTTGACACCGTCATCAACCCAAGAATATACACCATGAGCAATAATATAATCAAATGTACCTATTTCACTACCAATAGATGCGATGTCTGATTGAATAAGAGATACATTGGTTAAACCTGCATTAGCGATGACTTCATTGCCCTTTTCTACTTGTTCTTGTGAAAGCTCAATACCTACGAAGGTAGCATCTGGATTAAATAATGCTTGAGAAATAATATTGCCACCATAGGTTGCGCCTAGCTCTAACACTCTAGCAGTTTTTGGGTTAGGTGCTGAAATGCCCACTAGAGCCGCATAAGCTTCGAGAGTGGCTGGTGTAGTATATGGGAATGGCATTGATTTATAGCCTAATTCACTATAAATGGTTTGTTGTACGTCATTTGTATTCGCAGTCATAATATCCTCTATCATTAAAAACATATATTGTATAAACAATACATGAATAATAC
>OKVW01001083.1_pt1 | contig 12306 bp, 11 predicted proteins | sample 1606991 | NCBI WGS metagenome assembly OKVW01 (sample SAMN03281021, study PRJEB24777) | human gut metagenome | isolation source: fecal sample PR177 from 1 month old male Malay infant, vaginal delivered...
ATTTGACAGTACTGACACCGGCTGGGTGATTATGAGTATCGGGATGGCGATTGGCGCGGGGATTGTTTTTCTCCCGGTTCAGGTTGGTTTGATGGGGTTGTGGGTCTTTTTGCTCTCCTCAATTATCGGTTATCCCGCGATGTATCTGTTTCAACGACTGTTTATCAACACGCTGGCAGAATCCCCGGAATGCAAAGATTATCCCAGCGTTATCAGCGGGTATCTGGGGAAAAACTGGGGCATCCTGTTAGGCGCGCTGTACTTCGTGATGCTCGTTATCTGGATGTTCGTCTACTCCACCGCTATCACCAACGACAGCGCCTCTTATTTGCATACGTTTGGCGTGACCGAGGGATTGTTGTCTGACAGCCCGTTTTATGGTCTGGTGCTGATCTGCATCCTTGTCGCTATCTCGTCGCGCGGTGAGAAACTGTTATTCAAAATTTCAACCGGTATGGTGCTGACTAAACTGCTGGTGGTGGCGGCGCTGGGTGTATCGATGGTTGGCATGTGGCATCTGCACAATATTGGCGCACTGCCGCCGATGGCGCTGCTGGTGAAAAACGCGATTATCACGCTGCCGTTTACCCTGACCTCGATCCTGTTTATCCAGACCCTGAGTCCGATGGTGATCTCTTATCGCTCACGCGAGAAATCCATTGAAGTCGCGCGTCACAAAGCGCTACGCGCCATGAATATCGCTTTCGGCATTCTGTTCGTTACCGTTTTCTTTTATGCCGTCTCCTTTACGCTGGCGATGGGGCACGATGAAGCGGTTAAAGCTTACGAGCAGAATATCTCCGCTCTGGCGATCGCCGCTCAGTTTATTAGCGGCGCGGGTGCCGGTTGGGTGAAAGTGGTCAGTGTGATCCTCAATATTTTTGCGGTAATGACGGCGTTTTTCGGGGTCTACTTAGGTTTTCGCGAAGCGACCCAGGGGATCGTGATGAATATCCTGCGCCGTAAAATGCCTGCCGAGAAGATCAATGAAACATTGGTGCAGCGCGGCATCATGCTGTTTGCCATCTTACTGGCCTGGAGCGCCATTGTGCTCAACGCGCCGGTACTGAGTTTTACGTCCATCTGTAGCCCAATATTCGGCATGGTGGGATGTCTTATCCCGGCCTGGCTGGTCTACAAAGTTCCTGCACTGCACAAATACAAAGGGGCATCGCTGTATCTGATTATCGTCACCGGTTTGCTGCTGTGCGTCTCTCCGTTCCTGGCTTTTTCCTGATTTATCCTGAAGGTTGTTGTTATGTCTGAGACTATAAAAAATCCGTTGTGGCAGCGTTTCATCTGCGCAGTACAGGAGGAGGTGAAACCCGCTTTAGGCTGTACGGAGCCGATTTCCCTGGCGCTGGCTGCCGCCGTGGCAGCCTCCGAACTGAAGGGTGCGGTGGAACGAATCGACGCCTGGGTGTCACCCAATCTGATGAAAAACGGACTGGGCGTGACGGTACCGGGAACGGGTATGGTCGGGCTGCCTATCGCCGCCGCGCTGGGCGCGCTGGGGGGAAATCCCAGCGCCGGACTGGAAGTGCTGAAAGATGCTTCCGCGCAGGCGATTGCTGAGGCGAAAGCGATGCTGAAAGCGGAGAAAGTCTCGGTGATGTTGCAGCAACCCTGCGACGATATCCTCTTTTCCCGGGCGAAGGTTTACAGCAAGGATGGCTGGGCGTGCGTCACCATTGTGGGGGGGCATACTCATATCGTGCGTATCGAAACACAGGCCGGCGTTACGTTTTCCCGCGAGGTCAATGAGAGCGGAGAAGAGCAGGCATCACCGCTGGCTGTGCTCTCAGAGACCTCCCTGGAAGAGATCCTCACGTTTGTGAACACCGTGGCGTTTGAGGATATTCGTTTCATCCTCGACGCGGCGCGGCTTAACGGCGCGTTGTCTCAGGAGGGGTTACGGGGAACCTGGGGGTTGCATATCGGCGCAACGCTGGAGAAGCAGTGCGCGCGTGGGCTGCTGGCCGACGATCTCTCGACGGCGATCCTCATTCGTACCAGCGCGGCATCGGATGCGCGCATGGGGGGCGCAACGCTGCCCGCCATGAGTAATTCGGGGTCGGGCAATCAGGGGATCACCGCCACGGTGCCGGTGATGGTGGTGGCGGAACATTTTGGCACCGATGACGAGAAACTGGCCCGTGCGCTGATGCTTTCTCATCTGAGCGCTATCTATATCCATCATCAGCTTCCGCGTCTGTCGGCGTTGTGTGCGGCGACAACCGCGGCAATGGGGGCAGCAGCTGGAATGGCATGGCTGGTGGACGGGCGCTACAGGACCATTTCGATGGCGATCAGTAGCATGATCGGCGATGTAAGCGGAATGATTTGCGATGGCGCATCAAACAGTTGTGCAATGAAAGTCTCAACCAGTGCTTCGGCGGCATGGAAGGCGGTGCTGATGGCGCTGGACGACACCGCGGTGACGGGCAATGAAGGGATTGTCGCGAACGATGTGGAACACTCGATTGCGAATCTGTGCGCGCTGGCGTGTCATTCCATGCAGCAAACGGACAAACAGATTATCGAGATCATGTCCCGCAAAGCACATTAACGGGACGTCCGAGTGCCCGATGGCGCTTATCGGGCTTACGGTAAAATATGTTTATAGCCTGTAGGCCGGATAAGGCGTCAGCCGCCATCCGGCAAGACCTGAAATGCCCGATGGCGCAGGCTTATCGGGCCTACGGTAAAATATGTTTATAGTCTGTAGGCCGGATAAGGCGTCAGCCGCCATCCGGCAAGACCTTCACCAGTCTGAATGACGTTTTCTTCATTATTTATATTGCGTTAAAAGTCCCTCTGAAAAAGCAGTGGAATGATTCTGTTCATCACCACGTTCTGTACAATCCTCGCTCCGTCAAGGAAAACCGAATTCAGGCTCTGGTCACCTGGCGGTTTTTTTATGTCTCTGTGTCTACACTTATTTCAGATCAAACACGATATGGCAGAATAGCCGGATGCCTGTCTTCCGGGGCTGCGTGATTTTGATCCCCGTCCGGAAGTACTGCGTTTGCGCGACGGGAGTTGAATTTTTTTATTCAGGAGTGTTATGTCCACCCATCTGGTCTGGTTCCGCTGTGATCTTCGCCTGCATGATAATCTCGCCCTTGCTGCCGCCTGCCGCAACCGGGCGGCACATGTGCTGGCGCTGTATATTTCTACGCCTGAGCAATGGACGAATCACGTCATGTCTCCGCGTCAGGCGGCATTTATCCAGGCGCAACTGAATGCCTTACAGAACGCGCTCGCGGAAAAAGGTATTCCGTTACTCTTCGCAGAGGTCAGGGATTTCAGGGCCAGCGTCGACACGGTGAAAGCGGTATGCGAGAAGCATAACGTGAGCCATCTGTTTTATAACTATCAATATGAAGTGAACGAGCGCGAGCGCGACGCGGCGGTAGAACTCGCGCTGAACAACGTGGTGTGTGAAGGGTTTGATGACAGTGTCATTTTGTCGCCGGGCTCCGTGATGACAGGCAATCACGAGATGTATAAGGTTTTCACACCGTTTAAAAATGCCTGGATAAAACGACTGAAAGAGGGGATGCCGGTGTGCGTTCCCGCACCTGAACGCCGAGAGAATAGCGACATCTCTCCCACCACTGCGCCGATTACGCTTAATTACCCTCAACAGGAATTCGATTGCACTCTTTTTCCCCCGGAAGAGAAAAAGGCGATTGCCCGGCTGCGTCAGTTTTGCCAGCAAGGGGCGGGGGATTACGAGCAACAGCGCGATTTTCCGTCCATTGAAGGCACCAGTCGGTTATCTGCCAGCCTCGCCACCGGCGGTTTATCGCCACGCCAGTGCTTACATCGTTTACTGGCGGAGCAGCCGCACGCACTGGACGGCGGCGCGGGCAGTGTCTGGCTGAACGAACTGATCTGGCGTGAATTTTACCGTCATTTAATGACCGGGTATCCTGGGCTGTGTAAGCACCGTCCGTTTATTCTCTGGACCGATCGCATGCGCTGGCGGGACAGCGCGAGTGATTTCCAGGCATGGCAGGAGGGGAAAACGGGGTATCCGATTGTCGATGCGGCGATGCGTCAACTGAATGCTACCGGCTGGATGCACAATCGACTGCGGATGATCACGGCCAGTTTTCTGGTGAAAGATTTGCTGATCGACTGGCGTAAAGGCGAGCGTTATTTCATGTCGCAACTGATCGATGGCGATCTCGCCGCCAACAATGGCGGTTGGCAGTGGGCTGCGTCAACCGGCACCGACGCCGCACCCTATTTCCGTATTTTTAACCCGACGACCCAGGGCGAGAAATTCGACCGCGACGGCACATTTATTCGCCAGTGGATCCCGGCGCTGCGCGATGTCCCAGGCAACGCCATTCATGACCCCTGGAAATGGGCAACGAAAGCGGGCATCGAGCTTGACTACCCACAGCCGATTGTCGATCACAAACTGGCGCGTCAGGAGACGCTGGCCGCCTATGAAGCCGCGCGAAATGGCTGAGTATTGCCTATCGACGGACAGGCTCAGGGACGCTATGTTAACGAATGCCTAACTCAACAAGGGAGCGATGATGAAAAACACCGAACTGGAACAACTGATCAACGAGAAGCTGAATAGCGCCGCCATCAGTGATTACGCGCCAAACGGTTTACAGGTTGAAGGCAGAGAGACGGTGCAAAAAATCGTAACCGGTGTGACTGCCAGTCAGGCGCTGCTTGATGAAGCGGTGCGTCAGCAGGCTGATGCGGTTATCGTTCATCATGGTTATTTCTGGAAAGGCGAGGCTCCGGTAATACGCGGAATGAAGCGTAATCGCCTGAAAACCCTGCTGGCTAACGATATCAACCTCTACGGCTGGCACCTTCCTCTGGATGCGCACCCTGAACTGGGCAACAATGCGCAACTGGCGGCTCTGCTAGGTATAACCGTAATGGGAGAGATAGAGCCACTGGTGCCCTGGGGTGAACTGGCGATGCCGGTTCCGGGGCTTGAACTGGCGTCGTGGATTGAGGCGCGTCTGGGCCGCAAACCACTTTGGTGTGGTGATACCGGGCCAGATACCGTCAAACGTGTCGCCTGGTGTACAGGGGGAGGGCAGAGCTTTATCGACAGCGCCGCTCAATTTGGTGTTGACGCTTTTATCACCGGTGAAGTCTCGGAACAAACCATTCACTCTGCCCGTGAACAGAATCTGCATTTTTATGCCGCCGGACACCATGCTACCGAACGCGGTGGGATCCGGGCGCTCAGCGAATGGCTGAATGAGACAACTAGTCTGGATGTGACCTTTATTGATATTCCAAACCCTGCATAAGCTGCTTTAAAAAACGAGTCGTAAGAATAAGAGGAACACAAGTGCAACGAGCGCGTTGTTATCTGTTAGGTGAAACGGCGGTGGTGCTGGAGCTGGAGCCACCGGTGACTCTGGAAAGCCAGAAACGTATCTGGCGGCTGACGCAGCGTCTGGCGGAGTTGCCGAATATTGTCGAAGCCATCCCGGGAATGAACAATATCACGGTAATTTTGCGCAATCCGCAAACCCTGGCGCTGGATGCTATCGAGCGCTTACAGCGCTGGTGGGAGGAGAGCGAAGCGCTGGAGCCTGATTCACGTTTTATCGAAATCCCGGTGACCTATGGCGGCGCAGGCGGCCCCGATCTGGCAGAAGTCGCCCGTCATAACGGCCTGAGCGAAAAGCAGGTGGTTGAGCTGCACGCGTCGGTTGATTACGTGGTCTGGTTTTTAGGGTTTCAGCCCGGTTTTCCCTATCTTGGAAGTTTACCGGAACAACTGCATACGCCACGGCGCGCAGAACCGCGTCTGAGCGTTCCGGCGGGATCTGTCGGTATCGGCGGGCCGCAAACCGGGATTTACCCGATCCCTACGCCCGGCGGCTGGCAACTGATTGGTCACACATCGCTGCCACTGTTCTCTCCTGAACGAGAGGAGCCGGTTCTGCTGCGCCCCGGCGACCGCGTGCGCTTTATTCCGCAGAAGGAGGGGGTATGCTGAAAATTATTCGCGCAGGTCTGTATACCTCAGTGCAGGATGGAGGGCGTCACGGTTTCCGGCAGTCAGGCATTAGTCACTGCGGCGCGCTGGATAAACCGGCGATGCAAATCGCTAATCTGTTGGTGGGCAATGACGCTAACGCGGCGGTGCTGGAAATCACCCTCGGCCAACTGGTGGTGGAGTTTGAAACGGATGGCTGGTTTGCCCTGACGGGCGCAGGCTGTGACGCGCAACTGGATAATCACGCCGTCTGGACCGGCTGGCGTTTGCCGGTTAACGCGGGCCAGCGTCTGACGCTGAAACGTCCGCTGCATGGGATGCGCAGTTATCTTGCGGTTGCTGGCGGCATTGATGTACCGGAAGTGATGGGATCGCGCAGTACCGATCGCAAAGTGGGCATTGGCGGCCTTGAAGGACGCCTGCTCAAAGATGGCGACCGGCTGGCGCTTGGTCAATCCCGACGCCAGTTTATGGAGGCGCAGGGGGTAAAACAACTGCTGTGGGGGAACCGCATTCGGGCGCTACCCGGGCCCGAGTACCACGAATTTGACGCTGTCTCTCAGGCGTCTTTCTGGCGTTCGCCCTGGTATCTCAGCCCGCAAAGTAACCGGATGGGCTACCGCTTGCAGGGACAACCGCTGATGCGTACAACGTCACGGGAACTGGTGTCGCACGGCCTGTTGCCCGGTGTGGTTCAGGTGCCGCACAACGGTCAGCCGATTGTATTAATGAACGATGCCCAGACGACCGGCGGTTACCCGCGCATCGCCTGCATTATTGAAGCTGACATGTACCATCTGGCGCAAATTCCGCTCGGTCAACCGATTCATTTTGTTCAGTGTACGCTGGAAGAGGCGCTGAAAGCGCGTCAGGATCAACAGCGCTATCTGGAACAACTCAACTGGCGGCTTAACAATGAACATTGATTTAAACGCGGACCTCGGCGAAGGCTGCGCCAGCGATGCCGACCTGCTGACGCTGGTGTCATCTGCCAATATTGCCTGTGGATTTCATGCCGGTGATGCGCAAACCATGCTGGCGAGCGTGCGCGAGGCGTTGAAAAACGGCGTCGCCATTGGCGCGCATCCCAGTTTCCCTGATCGGGAAAATTTTGGCCGCACGGCGATGACGCTGCCGCCGGAAACGGTCTACGCGCAGACGTTGTATCAAATCGGCGCGCTGGCGGCGATAGCCCGGGCTGAAGGGGGTGTGATGCGCCACGTTAAACCTCACGGCATGCTCTACAACCAGGCCGCGAAAACCCCACAGCTGGCGGATGCCATCGCCAGGGCGGTACACGCCTGCGATCCGGCGCTGATTCTGGTTGGTCTGGCTGGAAGCGAACTGATCCGTGCAGGAGAGCGCTATGGTCTCGTCACGCGACAGGAAGTTTTTGCCGACAGGGGATATCAGGCTGATGGCAGTCTGGTACCGCGTACCCAGCCAGGCGCGCTGATTGAAGACGAGGAACAGTCACTGGCGCAAACGCTGGGTATGGTGGAAACCGGCCGCGTGAAAAGTGTGACCGGTGAATGGGCGAACGTGGTCGCGCAAACGGTCTGTATACACGGAGATGGCGAACACGCACTGGCCTTTGCCCGCCGTCTGCGCGCGGCATTTGAAGAACGCAGGATCGCGATTATTGCGTAATGGATACTGACGTTGTCTCCACAGAGAGACGGCGCATATAAAAAACACCACAACAAACACAACATACAGGAATGGATTATGGGAGAGACTATCACTCTCTGGCCACTGATGGGCATTGCCGTCATTGTGGTTGGATTTCTTTTACGTTTTAACCCGGTGCTGGTGGTCATTGTCGCCGGGATCGTCACCGGACTCGCGGCGCAAATGCCGATCGCCACGATCCTCGAAAAACTGGGCGAAGGTTTTCTCAATACCCGCAACCTGCCGTTTATCCTGCTGATCCCGCTGGCGGTGATTGGTTTGCTGGAGCGCTACGGTTTAAAAGAGCGCGCCCAGAGATGGATTGCCAAAATTCAGAGCGCCACGACGGGTCGTCTGCTGGTTGTTTATCTGTTCATCCGTGAAGCCACCGCCGCACTGGGGCTGACCAGTCTGGGCGGACATCCGCAAATGGTGCGCCCGCTGTTAGCGCCGATGGCGGAAGGGGCGGCAGAGAAAAAATACGGCACCTTGCCCGGTGCGGTGCGCTACCGTCTGCGGGCGATGTCAGCCGCGACGGATAACGTGGGGCTCTTTTTTGGTGAGGACATCTTCGTTGCTTTCGGGGCGATCATCTTCATGCACAATTTTATGCTGGAGTCCGGCGGTATCCAGACCGAGCCGTTGCATATTGCCCTGTGGGGGATCCCGACAGCGCTTTGCGCCTTCCTGATCCACGGCACACGGCTGTGGCGACTGGATAACTATTTGCAGCGTGAGATGGCGAAAGCTGGCGCGATTGACGCACGCAAAGGAGAGGCGCAATGAATTTTCAGCAAAGCTACCTCTACTTGCTGGCGGGAATTATCCTGCTGATCGTTGCCATCATGTCCTGGCGGGACAAAGCCAACCCGCGTCGTCTGACCACCGGTTTATTCTGGGGCGTGTATGGACTGTTATTCCTGCTGGGCGACTGGACGTATCAACTGGCGGGTGACAAACGTACGGTGAATATTGCGGTCGGCGTCGCCGTCGTGCTGATGGCGCTAATCGCAGGTTTTGGCGGCGTGAAGCTGGGAAGTTATCACCAGCGCACCCGCGAACAGCGTGAAGAGAGCGCCACGCGCCTGGGGAACCGTCTGTTTTATCCGGCGCTGGCGATTCCGGTGGTGACCGTTATTGGCGTATTGATGTTCAACCATATTCCAGGCTTGCAGGATGCGCTGTTTGGGCCGGGCAATCACGCCACGTTGGTGACGCTGTTTTCCATGACGGTGGGGTCGTTGATTGGCCTGGCAATGGCGATCAAAATGACCCATGAAAAAGTGCATCAGCCAATGCAGGAAGCGCGTCGTTTGCTGGATTCCATTGGCTGGGCGTTTATTCTGCCGCAAATTCTCGCCACGCTCGGTCTGCTGTTTACGGCGGCAGGCGTAGGCAGCGGAATTTCATATCTGACTCAAGAGTATCTTGCGGTCGACAGCCGCTTTATTGCCGTGGTGGTTTATACCCTCGGTATGGCGTTGCTGACCATGGTGATGGGCAATGCGTTTGCGGCCTTCCCGATTGTTACCGCGGGGATTGGGATCCCAATTCTGGTGCTTCAGCACGGGGGCAACCCGGCGGTGATGGCGGCGATTGGCATGTTCTCGGGCTATTGCGGAACGCTGATGACGCCGATGGCGGCAAACTTTAACATTGTGCCCGCAGCACTACTGGAATTGCCGGATAAAAATGCAGTGATTAAAGCGCAGGTACCCACCGGCGTGTTGTTATTGATCGCTAACGTGTTTCTGATGTATTTCCTGATGTTCCTGTAAGGAGGAAGGATGAAAACGGTATTAATCACCGGCTTTGAGCCTTTTGGTGGCGAGCAGATCAATCCCTCCTGGGAAGTGGTCTCCCGCCTCGACAATGCGGTTATCGCCGGGTGTCGCGTGGTTGCGCGACAACTCCCCTGTGTATTTGGCGAATCGCTCCACGCGCTGAATTCCGCCATTGATACACTCTCACCGTCACTGGTGCTTGCCATCGGTCAGGCGGGTGGGCGGACGGATATTACCGTTGAGCGCGTGGCGATCAATGTCGATGATGCCCGTATTGCGGATAATAAAGGCCAGCAACCGGTGGATGAAGCGATAGTCCCCGGTGGACCAGCGGCCTGGTTTAGCACGCTGCCAATCAAAGCGATGGTCGCCGCGATGCGCGAGGCGGGCATTCCGGCGTCGGTATCGCAAACGGCGGGCACCTTTGTCTGTAACCATGTGATGTACGGACTGCTGCATAAACTGAGCGGTCAGCCGGAGGTTAAAGGGGGCTTTATCCATATCCCTTACCTGCCAGAGCAGGCGGCGGCTCATCCCGGCGCGCCCAGTATGGCGGCAGAAACGGTGCGTCAGGCGCTGGAGATCGCCATCGTTACCGCATTACAGGTAGACAATGACATTGCCGTGAGCGGCGGCGCCACGCACTAATTTCATCAGATAAGGACAGGATCATGCCTGAAGGCCCGGAGATCCGCCGCGCGGCGGATACCCTGGAGGCGGCGATCAAAGGCAAGCCGTTGACGGATGTCTGGTTTGCCTTTGCGCAGTTAAAACCCTATCAATCGCAACTGACGGGGCAGACCGTCACGCAGATGGAGACGCGCGGCAAAGCGCTGCTCACCCATTTTTCCGGCGGTCTGACGCTTTATAGCCATAACCAGCTTTACGGTGTCTGGCGCGTGGTGGAAAGCGGTGACATGCCGCAAACCACTCGTATTCTGCGCGTTAAACTGCAAACCGCGGACAAAACGATTTTGCTCTACAGCGCGTCTGATATTGCGATGTTGACGCCGGAACAGCTCACCACTCATCCTTTCCTGCAACGTGTCGGACCGGACGTACTGGATCCGCATTTGACGCCGGAGGCGGTAAAAATCCGTCTGCTTTCGCCGCGTTTTTGCAATCGTCAGTTTTCCGGCTTGCTGCTGGATCAGGCGTTTCTTGCCGGACTGGGAAACTATTTACGCGTAGAAATTCTCTGGCAGGTAGGGTTAACCAGCAGCCATAAAGCCCGCGATCTAAACGAGCGGCAACTGGAGGCGTTAGCGCAGGCGCTGCTGGATATTCCGCGTTTGTCCTACAACACGCGTGGTCAGGTGGATGAGAACAAGCACCACGGCGCGCTGTTTCGTTTTAAGGTGTTTCATCGCGACGGGCAGCCCTGTGAGCGCTGCGGTGGGATCATCGAGAAAACCACGCTCTCTTCACGCCCGTTTTACTGGTGCCCACACTGCCAGCGTTAAGAGGCATGTCTGGGTGCCTTTGCAGAAAGAAAGCGGGCAATCGCCGGGCCGGTAAGCAAAATGCTGAACAGACGCAGGGTTTGCATCGCCATGATCAAGGCCATATCCGCATGGCTGCCTGCGGCAATCACCGCGACGGTATCCAGCCCGCCGGGGCTGGTGGCGAGATAAGCGGTGAGAAAATCAATCTGCATATAGTGGCTCAGTCCCCAGGCCATCGCCGCGCAGATTGCCATCAGGGCGAAAATGGAGAGCAGGATCTGCGGCAATGGTCGCAGGGCCATAAATAACACCTGCTTATCAAAGCCAAGGCCAATTTGCCATCCTATGACCATATAGGCTATTGCCAGTAGCCATTCCGGAAGTTCAATGACCATCACGCCACTCGCATGAAGCCATGCGCCGACCAGCATCGGCACCAGCATCGTCCCGGAGGGAATGCGCAGCAGTCGTCCGGCGAGAGCCGCAACGACGGCCAGCAGCAGCGTACTGAACAGATTGCCGCTCAGCGGCGGGAACCACTCAATTTGCTGGCTGACGGTTTCCGCGCTGTCACCCAACATAAACCGAGCCACCAGCACCGCGGCACCCGCGACAAACAGCACCCGGAGATACTGCATAAAGGCGACCAGGCGGATATCGGCGCCATAGTCCTGCGCCATAGCAACCATCGCCGCCGCGCCGCCGGGCGAGGAGCCCCATGCGCCGGTATTGCCCGGCAGCGAACTGTAGCGAACCAGCAGCCAGCCGACGACCGTGCTGGAGAATAATGTCACCAGCAGAACCCCCAACACTACCGCCCAATTTTCCGCCAGTGTCGTCAGCAACGTACCGGACAGATTCTGCGCAATCATGCAGCCGAGAATCGCCTGTGCGCCGAGGAACATACAGCGGGGAAGCTTCAGCGTGATACCGCGAAGGCTAAACAGAATACCGGTGAGCATCGGACCGAGCAGCAGCGCCGCCGGGAGATGAATGCAGAGAAAGAGCAGGGACAGAAGGAGTGATAGCAAAAACAACAAGCCCCACTGCAGAACTGGCATCCTGTGCTCCCGAAAGAAAATGAACAAACTATCCGTAAATCATAGAGAAGGGCAGAGAAGATTAATATAGCGAGGGTCAAGAAAAGGTTGGGAAGTTGCCGGATGGCGCTAACACTTATCCGGCCTACGAATTGACAACCGTAGGCCGGATAAGACGCGGTAGCGTCACCATCCGGCAGTCTGAGGATTAACGCTTCAGTGCGGATTTAAAATCGCGTTTCTCATAACCGGTATACAACTGGCGAGGACGGGCGATTTTCATGCCATCAGTGTGCATTTCGTTCCAGTGCGCAATCCAGCCCACGGTACGCGCCATGGCGAAGATAACGGTAAACATGGAGGACGGA
>OKVW01001087.1_pt1 | contig 12259 bp, 6 predicted proteins | sample 1606991 | NCBI WGS metagenome assembly OKVW01 (sample SAMN03281021, study PRJEB24777) | human gut metagenome | isolation source: fecal sample PR177 from 1 month old male Malay infant, vaginal delivered...
CCACGACTCTTGCCTCGATCTCCTGACCGATTCTCAGTACGTCGGAAGGTTTCTCCACATGCTCTCTGGAGATCTGGGATACATGCAGCAGAGCGTCTACGCCTGGCTCCAGCTCAACGAATGCGCCGAAGTCGGTCATGCGTGCAACACGTCCAACTACAATGTTGCCAACTGCATAATTCATAACTGCATTTGCCCAGGGATTAGCCTCCGGGAATTTTAAGCTCAGAGCAATCTTCTCGCCCTGGATGTCCTTAATCAGGACGCGGACCTGGTCGCCGGCCTTGAATACCTTCTTCGGATTCTCGACTCTGCCCCAGCTCATCTCGGAGATGTGCAGCAGGCCGTCTGCTCCGCCCAGATCGATAAATGCGCCGAAATCGGTAACGTTCTTAACAACGCCCTCGGTCACATCGCCTGGCTGGATTCTTGCAAACAGTTCTTCCTTCAGGGCTGCCTTCTTAGCTACCAGAAGCTGCTTTCTGTCGCCGATGATTCTTCTTCTCTTGGGGTTGAATTCGGTGATTACGAACTCAATATCCTGTCCTGCATACTTGGACAGGTCTTTCTCGTAGCTGTCGGATACCAGGCTTGCGGGGATAAATACCCGTGCGCCCTCAACCTCTACGCTGAGGCCTCCGTCCAGAACCTGGGAAACCTTGGCTGTCAGCACTTCCTGATTCTCAAATGCTTCCTCCAGGCGTCTGTTGCCTCTGTCTGCTGCCATACGCTTATAGGATAACGAAACCATGCCTACACCGTCGTTCAGTTTGATGACCTTGGCTTCCATCTCGTCACCAATCTGTACCTTTGCGGTTAAATCCACGTTGTTGTCGTTACTGTATTCGTCACGGGTAATAACTCCCTCGGACTTATTACCTGCAATACTCAGAATAATCTCATCTCTGTTGACTTCGATGACCTGACCAGTGACTATCTCTCCTGTACGTATTGGTTTGGTGGATTCTTCCTCTTCTTTTAATAACTCTGCAAAACTCTGCTCTGCCATTCTGGTATGAACCTCCTCAATAATCTTTTTTGGGGTGGACGCCCCAGCTGTAATACCTACGCTGCGCACAGAAGATACACTATCAGGATCTAAGTCGCCGAGTGTCTGAATGTAAAATGTGTTTTCACATTCCTTGAGACAGATCTCGTATAGCTTCCGGGTGTTTGAAGAATGCCTGCCGCCGATGACGATCATGGCCTCTACCTGGGAAGCAATGCGTGCCGCCTCCACTTGTCTTTCCTGTGTTGCATTGCAAATCGTATTTAAAACACTACTATCATAACCCTTTTTCAAAAATTTTTCAACTAATTCTTTAAATTTGTTGTAATTAAATGTCGTTTGGGACACGATACATAGTTTTTGACCATCTTTCAGTGAAAATTCTTCGGCCTGCGCTTCATTTTCCACAACAACCGTGTTCTCATCTCCCCAGCCTCTGATTCCCTCCACTTCCGGGTGATCCGGATTCCCGATGATCACCACCGTCTCCCCGGCTGCGGAGTGCTCCGCCACGATCCTGTGGATCTTCTTCACAAAGGGGCAGGTGGCATCCACCACCTCCACCTGGCGTTCCTTCAGTATGTCATAGATGTGGCGGCTGACGCCGTGGGAACGGATGATCACCGTGCCCTCTCCCTTCTTGAGAGCCTTAAGCTCCGCCTCTGTCTCTATCACCTGGACGCCCTTTGCCTCCAGGTCCCGGACCACCTCCTCGTTGTGGATGATCGGTCCGTAAGTATAGATGGGCCCGGCCGCCCGGCCGTCACCTGCTCCCGCAATCTGGTCATAGACCTTGTCCACTGCCAGCTCCACGCCGAAGCAGAATCCTGCTGTCCTGGCCACTGTCACACTGCGGTCCGTCATGCTTTAAGCCCCCTGTTCCTGGCCTCATCGATGATGGCGGTGATCACCTCCTCGATGGTCATTGCGGAGCTGTCCAGCAGTACGGCGTCCTCCGCCTGCTTGAGAGGGGAATTCTCCCGGTGCATATCCCGGTAATCCCGGTCCTCGATATCCTTCTCGATCTCCGCAAGGCTGCAGGCCTCCCCTTTTTCCGTCAGCTCCTTGAAGCGGCGCTGCGCCCGGACACGGGTGGAGGCGGTGAGGTAGATTTTAGCGGGCGCTCCGGGCAGAACACAGGTGCCGATATCGCGCCCGTCCATAATCACGTTCTCCCTGGCGGCCAGCTGCTGCTGGAGCTCCACCAATTTTCTGCGGACCGGCATGTACACGGACGTGGCGGAGGCCATGTTGCCCACCTCCTCGGTGCGGATCAGGCCGGAGACATTTTCCCCGTTTAAGTATACCTGCTGCGCCCCGTTTTCATAGCTCAGGGTGATGTCCACATTCCGGCAGGCCCCGGTGACAGCATCCTCATTCTGCGGATCAACCCCACATCTGATAAAATACAGGGCCATGGTGCGGTACATGGCTCCGGTGTCCACATACACAAAACCCAGCCGTCTAGCCACTTCCCTGGCGATGGTGCTCTTGCCGGCTCCCGCCGGACCGTCGATTGCAATATTAAAATGCTCCATTGTCGTTCTCTCCCGTCAAAAATTCGATTTTACTTCCCGCCGCCCAGCCTGTGGACCAGGCGATCTGCAGATTGAAGCCGCCGGTCACTGCATCCAGGTCCAGCACCTCCCCTGCAAAGTACAGCCCCGGCACCAGCCTGGACTCCATGGTGGAAGGGTTTAAGTCCTTCACGGAGACGCCGCCCTGGGTGATAATGGCTTCCTTGTACTCCCGAAGCCCTGTCAGGGTCAGCCGGAAATGCTTGGCAGCCCAGACCAGGTTCTCACGCTCCTGCCTTGTGATCTCGTTGACCTGCTTTTCCGGTGAAATGCCGCTGCGCCGGATCATCACCGGAATCAGCTTGGACGGAAACAGGTGGCCCAGGGCATTCTTAAACTGTTTATTCTTAAATTCCTCAAAATCCCGGAGTATCCTGGCGTCCAGCTGTTCACCGGACAGCGCGGGCTTTAAATCGATCTCCAGTGTCAGAGGCTGTTTCCTGATGGCCTTGGCGGCAAAGCTGCTGGCGCTTAAAAGCACCGGCCCGCTGACTCCGAAGTGGGTGAACAACATCTCGCCGAACTCCCGGTATAGTTCTTTACACTTCGCCGGGCGCTGTGTATCCGCCTCCCCAAGGCGCAGGTGAGGGGAGATTTCCAAACTGCCGTTGTACACCACGGCCTCAATGTTTTTCAGGGACAGCCCCTGCAGCTCCTTCACTTCCTCCAGCTCTTTCACCGTAAACGGCACCAGGGCAGGGGACATCTCCGTCACCTTGTGGCCTGTACCTGCTGCCCAGCCGTGGCCGTCTCCCGTGGAGCCTGTGGTGGGGTAGGACAGCCCGCCTGTGGCTATGATCACCGCATCCGCAGCCACCACGGTTCCTTTGCCTCCCTCCGCTCCGTCCGACGCAGGTGAGGGAGACTTTCCTCTCAAACGCACGCCCGCACAGCGCCCCCCTGCAATCACAGGGCCCTCCACAGCGGTGTTTAAGAACACCTGGACACCCAGGGATCTCATCTGCTGCTCCAAAGCCCGTATCACGTCCGAGGACTTGTCGGACACAGGGAACACCCGGTTGCCCCGCTCCACCTTCAGAGGGCAGCCCGCCCGCTCCAGAAGCTCCATCATATCCCGGTTGGTAAAGCCGTAAAAGCTGCTGTAGAGGAATTTGGAGTTGGTTACAACCCCGTTAAATAATTCCTCCATGTCGCAGGCATTGGTCACATTGCACCGCCCTTTTCCTGTGATGAACAGCTTTTTGCCCAGCTTTTCATTCTTCTCATACAGACGGACGCTGTGCCCGCTGCCCGCGGCCGCCACAGCGGCGGCCATTCCTGCGGCTCCGCCGCCAACTACAATCACTCTGCTCATTTATCTTTCCCGTTTACTTCCCTGCACTCTGCCGAACGCAGATGAGGGGCTCTTTCTGCTATCTTTTGTTCCAGGGCCTCCACAACGGTCTTAAGGACCTTGACCCTGGCGTAATATTTGTCGTTGCCTTCCACCACAATCCAGGGGGCGTAGGAGGTGGAGGTGCGCACCAGCATCTCGTTGACCGCCTCCTCGTACTGGTCCCACTTCTCACGGTTGCGCCAGTCCTCGTCAGTGATCTTCCACTGTTTGGCCGGATCATTCTGGCGCAGGGTGAAACGCTTCTCCTGCTCGTCCTTGTCAATGTGGAGCCAGAATTTCAGTACCACGGCTCCCGCGTTGGCCATGTGGGATTCCATCTCATTGATCTCCTGATAGGCCCGCTTCCACTCCTCCTCAGAGCAGAAGCCCTCGATGCGCTCCACCATCACGCGCCCGTACCAGGTGCGGTCAAAGATGGCGATGTGTCCCGCCTTGGGCACACTGTTCCAGAAGCGCCACAGATAGTGGTGAACCTTCTCAATGTCATTGGGCGCGGCTGTGGGGTTCACACGGTAGCCTCTGGGGTCCAGGTTGCTTGTGAGGCGTTTGATGGCTCCTCCCTTGCCGCCTGCGTCCCAGCCCTCAAAACCGATGACCATGGGAATACGCAGCAGATAGATCTCGCTGTGCAGCTTGGCCAGGCGCTTCTGCAGTTTTTTAAGCTCTTTTTTGTACTCATCTTTTTCCAGTTTTTTACTTAAATCGATGCCGGAGAGGACGCCGTTCTGATAGCGCGGCGCCTGAGGCGCCGGCTTGGCCCCAGTGCCCTCCGCCTCCCGTTCCTTTCTCTTATCCAGCTCATACTGCAGCCGGTCCGTCACAGTGGTCATGATCTTCATGGCCGCATAATTCTTGTTCTTTGCCTCAATGATGCTCCACGGCGCGTAATCCGTGTCCGTGTTCTCCAGCATCTCCTCATTCATCTGCAGATACCTGTCAAACTCCTTGTTGCGTTTTAAGTCCTCAGGCGTCACCCTCCACGCGTTCTCAGGGGAGGCTGTGAGCTTCTCGAACCGCTTGGTCTGCTCCTCCCTGTCAATGTAGAGGAACAGTTTGATAATCACCGTTCCATCGTCGCTTAGCTGTTTCTCAAAGGACAGGATATCCTGGTAAGCGTCCGCCAGGGACGTCTCCAGCGTCAGCTTGTCAAACCGGTCCACCTGGACACTGCGGTACCAGCTTCTGTCAAAGATGGCGATGCGGCCTCTGGCCGGGGTCTTGGTCCAGTAACGCCACAAAAACGGGCGCATCTGCTCATCCTCTGAGGGACGGTTGCAGGCGTACACATCGAACCCCCGTGGGTCCAAGGCCTGGATCAGACGGTTGATCTGCACACCCTTACCTGCTGCGCCGATTCCCTCAAACACAATCACAACCGGGATTCCGGCTGCCTTGCACTCCCGCTGCAGAAGCCCCAGGCGCTCCTGAGTCTCATCCATTACACTGCGGTAAGTGTCTTTATCCACTTTTTTAGCTAAATCAATTTTTTCCAGCATATTCCCGCCTCCTTGTTATGAGCATTTAGCGCCTGTGTTTTAGGCGCTTACGTGCAATACATGTCACTGGCACTCAGCGAGTTTTCTCACGAACTTAGTGCAGTGGCTCACAGATAAGCATTTCCAATTTCCCATGACATATAGCCCAATTGTAGCATGAATTTATACAATTGGCTATGTTTTTATCGTAGGAGGAGCCTGCGGCAGTTACTGACAGCAGGGCTGTGTACAGTAACCTGCATCGTGACAGCAGGGCTGTGTACAGTAACCTGCATCGAAAAAGAGCCGGGGAGGCGCGCTGCCTGAACCCCGGCGTTCTTACAATGTGGTAAAATTCTAATTATTACAGCTCTGCAGTGATGAAAATATCATAGATTGCCTTGATCGCGGTCTCAAAGTCATCATTTTTCACGCCGATGATAATGTTCCACTCGCTGGAACCCTGGTCGATCATCTTCACATTGACCCGGGCATGGGCCAGGGCTGAGAAGATCCTGCCGGCAGTACCGCGGTTGGAGCGCATGCCCCTGCCCACAACGGCTACCAGCGCCAGATCTGATTCCAGCTCCACCATGTCCGGCTCCACCGCCCTGTGGATTCCCGCAATCACCGTCTGCTCGTGCTCCTCGAACTCGGACTGGTGCACATAGAGGGTCATGGTGTCAATGCCTGAGGGCATGTGCTCAAAGGAGATTCCGCTCTGCTCGAACACAGTCAGGACCTTCCTCCCAAAGCCCACCTCAGAGTTCATCATGGCCTTCTCAATATTGATGGAGCAGAAGCCCTTCTTGCCGGCGATGCCGGTGATGGTGTGGCGGGGCTTGCGGCAGGTGCTCTCCACAATCAGGGTGCCCTTGTCCTCCGGCCGGTTGGTGTTGCGGATATTGATGGGGATGCCCTCTTTCCTCACCGGGAAGATGGCGTCCTCGTGAAGCACGCTGGCGCCCATGTAGGACAGTTCCCGCAGCTCCTTGTATGTAATGGTCTCAATGACCTCAGGGTCCTCCACAACGTGGGGGTCTGTGACCAGGACGCCGGATACGTCAGTCCAGTTCTCATACATGTCCGCGTGGATGGCCTTGGCCACAATTGATCCTGTGATGTCGGAACCGCCCCGGGAGAAGGTCTTAACAGTGCCGTCATGCCTGGCGCCGTAGAAGCCCGGGATCACGGCCCGCTCCACATTTGCCAGGCGCTCAGACAATTCCCTGTCCGTGTGCTCGGTCTCCAGGCTGCCGTTGTCGTCAAAGAAGATCACCTCAGCGGCATCGATGAATTCATAGTTGAGATAACAGGCCATCACCAGCCCGTTGAGGTACTCTCCCCGGGAAGCGGCGTAATCCCTGCCCGCTTTTGCCAGAAAATTCTCCTCGATGCGGTCAAATTCGTGGTCCAGATTCAGGTTCAGCCCCAGGCCGTCAATGATGTCCGTGTACCGGCTCTTGATCTTCTCCAGAATCTTTTTATAGGATCTTCCCTCTGCGGCAGCATCGTAGCACAGGTATAAAAGGTCCGTCACTTTCTCATCCTTATCATTGCGCTTGCCCGGCGCGGAGGGAACTACATACCGTCTGCTCTTATCAGCCCAGATGATATCTCCCACTTTCTTAAACTGCTTGGCGCTGGCAAGAGAACTTCCACCGAATTTCACCACTTTTTTCATCTTTTTGTCTCCCTTAACATCCATTCTTTCAGCCGCTTGGCTTTAAAGCGTTTCAAGTGCAAATAATACATTACTTCAGAATGGATGTCAATAGGTTTGAATAAAAAAATTTGCCTGAGGCCGACACTTGTCCGCCTCAGGCAAACAGTTATAATGATTCCATCTGGGCATTAACCTGGGCCTCGCAGGAGCGCATAGCCATGATTGTCTTCTCCAGCAGTTCTTCCAGAGTCCATCCCAGCTCCTGGGCCCCGTTCAGGATCACATCCCTGGAACAGCCTGCAGCAAAGCGTTTGTCCTTAAACTTTTTCTTCAGGCTGGACAGCTCCATGTCCATCACGCTCTTGGAGGGGCGCATTCTGGCCGCTGCTCCGATGAGCCCGGTGAGTTCGTCTGAGGCGAACAGCACCTTCTCCATCTGATGCTCCGGCTTCACGTCGCAAGCTAGTCCGTAGCCGTGGCTGCACACCCCATGGATCAGCTCCTCCTCTGCACCGGCAGCCTTCAGCAGCTCCGGCGCCTTTTTGCAGTGCTCCTCAGGGTACATCTCAAAATCAACGTCATGGAGCAGGCCTACAAGCCCCCAGAAGTCCTCCTCGTCCCCATATCCCAGCTCCCTGGCATACCAGCGCATGGTGCCCTCCACGGTGAGGCCGTGAAGGATGTGAAACGGCTCCTTATTGTATTGCTTCAGCAGTTCCAGCGATTGTTCTCTTGTCAGCTGTGTTTTCATGATTTTCCTCTCCTTTTTGCTTACTTTTCCGCGTTTTCTTACGGTCAGCGCAGTTAAATGCGCAGGCTTAACAGTTACGTAAATTCATATAACGTACAGTATAGCATCCTGGGAAAAAATATCAAGTCTCCTGCCGCCGGCATTTACAAAATCAGGGAGCCCATTCACCTAAATCCTGAAGGTCACCACCTCATTGCAGCCAATCTGCCGCCGTCCCGACACCTTGGGTTGAACACAATCCGTCTCGTTCAGCTTCACCTGGTCCATCACCACATCCCCGTCCTGATCCTGCACACGGACATAGCAGGCGTCCTGGCTGCCGTTGAAGAAACGGAGAATCAGGCGTTCCTCCTCCTCTGCCTTTTTTAAAACGCTTAGGACCGCTTTATTTTCCAGTTCCTGGAAAAGACTGTAACGGTAGGGCAGATTCAGATCAGATGGGTTCAGCTTCATTGCATTGTAGGGCATTTTGTTGTAAGAGATCAGCGGAGTGACATACTCCCTGGCCAGCCTTGCAAGCCCGCTCCTCACGGCGGTTATTCCGAATTCAAAGGCATGGACTCCGCGCAGCTGTGAATCCGGGGTGTCCATCTTGATGCCCGACGGCCTTCCCGGCCTTCTGACCAGGCCCTCTTTACCCAGCACGCCCACGCTTCTGAACAGTGTAACGGCCAGGGTATCATAGTCCGTTCCAACCATCTCGTATTCCCTGACTGAGTTAGTCAGCACAGACAGCCCCTTTTGTCCGCCTGAGGCGGCATAAGTCAGGAAGGGATAGATGGAGTCCGGCCTCTCGGACCATTTTTCCTTCTCCCACACATCCATGGCCTCGTCCCGCACAGGCCGGTTGATCCTGCCGAACTGGTTGTCGCTGACAGAACAGCCCTCACATGACTGTCCGGGGAGAAGCACCCTGAGCCTGTGGTCATCCGCCCGGTTGTCTGTCACAGCCCTCACTTCCAGCACCGGCGAGCCTTTTTTCAGCTCCAGCTCAAACACAACATCTGTCCGGCCATCTCTGATATGCTTTCTGCGGCTGTCCAGATCAGCAGGCACTGCCATGGAGATCCGGATCTCTGCTTTGCAGCTGTACGCTCCCTGTCTGCAGCGGATTTCCGCCGTCTCCTGCTCCGATGTCAATACATAGTCTTTTGGCAGCGGCGAATAATCATATCCGTCTCCGTCGTCGCTTCCATCCTCCAGCAGCAGAACATCCCCGTAGGTATGTCCATTTTGTTTATCCTGCACAGTCAGGGTGCCATTGGGATGAATATCTACGGACAGCCACTGATTTTCCATATGGTGGTCTGCCGGCAGCTTTACCGCCTCCGGTCCCTTTACATCTGCCTCCCGGGGTTTTACAAAATATGTCTCATATCCCATGGAAGGTATGGTGTCATAGAATTCCAGCGTATATTTTACAAAAGGCTCATAGTTCCCGTAATGGACAATCTGGCGGTCAATGATGCCTGCGTCCACCTCCTGCTGTTCCATGATCTCACAGTCCACTGACGAGCCGTCCGGCTTCTCCAGAACAAAGGATTTCATCTTGGTGACAACTTCAGCCCGAACCACGCCTTCCCGCTCATAGGGCAGAAGGTTAAACACGGTCAGTTTGTCCAGGGCCTCGCTGCAGTCCATGGCATCCACCATTTTCCGCATATAGAACTCAATCAGCCGGTCCGTCCGCTCCTCCGCCAGGAAATACCGGTCCGCAATGGCCCTGTGCACCTTGTCGCTGCAGCAGCAGCCAATGGAATCGTGGGCATGGTTCTTCATCAGTTCCTTCCAGATGGCTTCTATCAGCCCGTGATGATAGGTAAAGCCCTGGCTGTAGGCAATGGAAGCCAGCGGCTCCAGCAGATTGGTGATCTTATTCTCAATCCGCGTGTTGGCGGCCTTCAGATCAGCCCTTGAGGAATAGATGCTTCTGTGGACCCGCATATACCTGCCGTCCAGGAATTCTCCCTGCAGAGTATCCAGCCCGGCCTCCGCCTCAATGGCGTCAAATACGTCCTCATATCTGCTCAGGAAAAATTCCTTGTCAGGATACAGTTCCCTCATGGTGTCCATCACCTCATAGATGTCCTTCTGCACAGGCATCTGGTCATGTCCGTTGGGAACCAGAATATGCCTGGAGGCGGCCCCCTTTTCCAGGACAGGCATATATTTGCCCATCCGCTCTCTCAGCGCTTCCTTCTGGACGGGCAGATACTTGCCGATGGCATAGCCCAGCGGAAGCAGCTGCACCGTCACCTGGGAGCCGTCGTCATCTTTCCAGTAGAACTCCGTCTTGTCTGTTCCCATGCGCTCTGAGGTTCCCCTCCAAAACATACTTCTGTCTATGTTAAACCCATTGAGGATCTGGGGCATCCTGGCGCTCTGGCCAAAGGAATCCGGCAGATAACCGATCTTCATGGGCGGGCCGAATTCCCGGCAGTCCTTCATCCCGTACAGCAGGTTCCTGACAATGGACTCTCCTCCCACCACCATCTCATCCGTCTGGGTATACCATGGTCCGATGATCAGTTTTCCCCGCCGGACCAGGTTCTTCACCCGCTGGCGGTTTTCAGGGGCAGCTGAAAAATAGTCTTCCAGGATGGAGGTCTGGCCATCCAGGACAAAATACGGATAATCTTCGCGGTTCTCCAGCATTTCCAGAACCTCCTCCATGTCGTTGACCAGGAGGATTTTGGATTCCTCTGCGGTAAAATACCACTCTCTGTCCCAATGGAAATGTGGAACTATGTGTACTTTATCTGCCATCATTAATACCGTCCGCCTTTCGCCTTCTGTGCTTTCATTTTCTTTAACGCCACCAGGATAACAGTGGAGATCACTGCGCCCAGCACAGCCGCAAAGAACCAGATCAGAGCATTAACCATACCGTTTGTTCCATCCTTTAGCAGGAACATGGAGAAGATTCCGGCTCCCGGCACATCCAGCCCGATATTGCACATTGCCACGATCGCGCCTGTAACTGCGGAGCCTGCGCAGAGGGAAAAGATCACGCGGATAGGGTCAGCCATCATCACGGGGATCGCGCCCTCCGTGATGCCGGCCAGTCCCAGAATCCAGGTGGACATGCCCGCTTCCTGCTCCTCTTTGGTGAAATACTTCTTAAAGCCCAGTGTTGACATGGTCACTGCAAATGCTGATACCATTTTTATGGAGGCAAATGCAGCGTAGGGCATCAGGATGCCGTCGGCCATTGCGCCCACACAGAAGGTATAGGCCGCTTTGTTCACCGGTCCGCCCAGGTCAAAGGAAACCATGATTCCGATAATTGCGCCCAGCAGCGCTGCGTTGGAGCCGCTCATTGCCCCCAGGAACCCAATCAGGCTTTGATTGAGCCAAGCCACCGGTTTACCCAGCAGGAAGAACATGACAATGCCCACGATCAGGGTGCTGAATACAGGATACACCCAGAAGGATACGAAGCCTGCCAGCACGCCCTTGGCCGGAACTGCCTTTCGCAGGGCTCTGACAGCATAGCCTGCCACCAGTCCGCCCAGCATGCCGCAGAGGAAACCGCCGTTAATCAGGTTGGCCGCGATACCGGCTGCAAATCCGGGCGCAAGAGCCGTCTTGTCTCCCAGGGAATAGGCCATGTAAGCCGCCAGCATGGGAATCATCAGGGTTCCCAGGGTATTGCCGCCCATCTTCCTGAACAGCCAGAGCCAGCTGTTGTCCAGGTTGTACAGCTCCTGAAGCCCAAAGCCCTGGGCAATCAGAACCGCAAATGCATTGATCATACCGCCCGCCACAATGATGGGGATGATGTAAGATACGCCGGTCAGCACAGCCTGCTTGATATCGCTTCCCACACTGTTCTTCTCACCGTACGCTCCGCCCCGGTCTTCTTCTTCTCCGGCATAGACGCCTATTCCCTGGGGATTTTCCGCCGAACCTTCCGCATTTTCCGCTGAACGCAGGCGAGAGGAGTTTTCCGCGCTTTCCGCCTTTTTGAGAGCCGCCTGGATGATCCCCTTGGCATCCTTGATGGGGGCCGCTACTTTTGTCTTATATACCGGAAGATGGTCGAACCTGCCGCTGTCCTTTACCGCCACATCCGCCGCGAATATAGCTGCATCGGCAGACTTAAGCACACGGGCCGTATGCCTGTCCTCCACGCCGTTGGCTCCCTGCTTCTCCACATAGACCTTCACGCCCAAAGCCTCGCCGCCTTTGACCAGAGCCTCGGCCGCCATGTATGTGTGGGCAATGCCCGCCGGACACGCGGTAACCGCCACTATGGTCTTACTGTACTGCACCTCTGTCTTCTGCCCCGCAGGCTCCTCTGCCTCCAGATTCCGGTACAGCTCGTCCGCTGTTTTGGAGGACTTAAGGCGCTCCAGATAGTCGGGGTTTGAGACCCTGGTCATAAGCTCTGCCAGAAGCTCCAGATGGGTGCTTCCTGCCTC
>OKVW01001090.1_pt1 | contig 12211 bp, 9 predicted proteins | sample 1606991 | NCBI WGS metagenome assembly OKVW01 (sample SAMN03281021, study PRJEB24777) | human gut metagenome | isolation source: fecal sample PR177 from 1 month old male Malay infant, vaginal delivered...
CCCCAAGACAGACTGGTCTTACATATTTCAAAAAAGTTTGATTCCACTGAGTTTCTTCCGATCTAGTTTTATAAAAAACATAAGTTGACTCCCAATTAAAATCTTTAGCCAAAGTATATAAAAACATACCACAATCTTGAAATGCTCTTGCAGGTGTATCCGATGCATTAAATCGAATATGGCATATTTTCTTCTTTTTCTCAAACCCCATATATAACCCCTATACTAATAATTATTCTAATTGATTATTAATTGGATACCATAATTTCTGGATGTCTCACTACCCAAGCTGTTAACTCTATATATGCTTGCTTTAAATCATTAAAATCATAACGTTCTGTTTCCATAATTGGCATTTCTTTTTTCCCTAAATCACGCCAATGTAAATTTTGTGCCGTACCACTTCCATAAAATCCAATTTCAGAATTTGTCATCCAATGATATGGTGTTACAATCTGTTTTTGTTCTACAAATATAGACGGCATCAATGAATAGTATTCATAACCATGTGGTGCAATTAATTCAAATATAGTTGGCATTATTTGCATATGATTACCAATACTATTAGCATTCACCCAACTACTATCTATGTCTCTATGGTACATACCAAAATATGTACAAAAATGCTCCCTAATCGTTTCGTTTCGATAAGTAAGTAATGAATCTGCTATATTACAAGGATGATCACCAGTAACAATAATTAGACTATCTTCAAATTTTTTCTTTATTGTATCTACAAATTTAAATAAAGCCTGTTCTGCATACCAATAAGTTCCTAAACTTGCCACTTTAGCCTTATTATTCCGTACTGTTTCTGAAATATTTCCTAATATAGTATCCTCATCCCAACCATATTGTTCTATAGGAATCGTCGAAGGTGAATGATTCGATGTCGTATAAATAAAATGCATAGTTGGTTCATCATCATTATCTATACGATTTTCTATCTCATCTAAGAATATATGATCATATACACCTAACCATGTAGAAGGCGCGTTTTTATCACAAATATCTGGTCCACTTATACATTCATCAAATCCCATTGCCGGAGCAAATAATCCCAAACTAGCCCAAGATACATTACCACCATACCAGAGTTTTGTCTTATATCCTAATTGTTTAATCTGTCTTGGTAATGATGTAATCAATGAATTTTCCCAAAATTGTGTTTTTTCATTAATTTCTAAATTTGAATCATAAATACCCGATATAAGACTCGTAATAGATGGTTGAGAAATCATACCAGCTGGCAAAAAATTATTAATCGAAATTGTATGCTTATTCTGTTGGAATTTCTTAGATTCATCAGCTACATGATATTCTGAATATATATCATCGACAACAGACTGTGATAAACTTTCACCTACAAGAATAAATATATGCTTAGGCTTATTAATCCGTGCTCCGCCGGCCGTTCTTTTTAATAATTCTAAAGGATTCATTCCTACGTTCATAGATTCAAATTCAGGAATAATCTTTAAATTTTGTAATGCTGTTTCATCATCATGTTGCAATACTTCATTTACATCATGTTTATACACAAGTTCTAAAGCAATCAAATCATCAACGACAGCCTTAGCTAAAAATGCATCATTTTTTACGATAGATGGAATAAAATCCCATTCTGGTTTATTACGATGCTTGAAAGTTCCACCATAACGAAGCCAATAGAATAAAGCTACTACCCCCAATATAGTTACGATAAACCCTATTACTTGCCATACAAATGAAACCATAGGAACAATCCATACAGGAATCGCAAGCGTACTATATATACCACAACCAACTAAAGTTAAAAATGGGATAAATCCTAGTAAAATCAAAGTACCATGATTCTCATTAAAGAAAATATCTAATAAATTCTTTTTGTCCGCATTACCACCAAGGCGTACAAGATCATTATAGGTATCATTAAAATGATAATAAAAAATCAATTTTCCCATAAAGGCGGCATAAAGTACCATCATATATATAGTTAATAATACAGTTCTTACCACATCACCAACAGCAAAATAAGAAGGTATAAATGCACCAGGTAAAGAAACTAATATAAAAGATAACAATAAGACATATGCATGATAATCAAGCCCCCACCAGAAACCATAGGTAAAAGTCTTTACAATCTTATTTTTATCATCTTTCCAACTATAAGAAGGACCATATACTTTTATAAATATAAATCTAAATATGGCACTAACAATAGGCGCCCAAATTAAAATTTTAAAATCCTGTTGTAAGCCTGATAATAGTGCTTCTAACATATATAGTCTCCTTAATTATTGCTATGATTGATGTTAGTATCTTTAATGTAAATACGCCTTCAAATTCCTCCGAATTTGTTCCTGATATCCATCAAGTAATTCATATCTCTTCCGATATTGGCTACGTTTTTGTGATTTAATTTCTTCAATCGGTTTTCTGTATTCTTCCAACGGTATTTTAAAGAATCGTGGATCTTGTGTAACTGAGCCACCAATGTCTTCCCACAATGGATCGAGTTCAGCTACCTTTGCCTTATGACCGCGTACCATATGTGTATTGGCATAGAAACCTTCGTCAGATACGGCGTACATAGATTGCACTTTACAGTATTTAGCGAGTTCCCGAATCAAGAATACGATAAAGTTTTTTGGCCGATAGCCGAACATTTTCTTTGTAATATGTTTTGCGTTATCGAGGCCATCTTTATACCCTTGGATGGTACCAATCCACAATGCTGGTTCCCCTTCTAAACCTTTGCCAAGGCGGATGTTCGCATGGTATACGCCCTGATCACCTAGTTGTAACAGAATGGTAAATAAACCTTCCTTACGTTGACCGGTCATAAAGTTAAGGTGTGCCGTCATGTTTAAGTCAGCATCTTCCCATAGTAGAATGCCTTGTTTTAATCCTTCTGGTTTTAGTTCATCAGGATTATATAGCATTTCGATGGTCTCTGGCGTAAATACGTCTTCTAAAGCTGTAAAGTGATTTTTTACCGCATCAATGCGTTCACGCAAGGTAGATTCTTTAAACAAGAATATACGACTCATCAACTCATATAGACCTTCTTGTTTATCTAAAATATGTTGATCTGGTGCATAGCTTTCAAAAAAAGACTTATATTCTATCATCTCTTGCTTGTGACCTACAGTACGCAAGAAATGCAAGATTACGCGTCGTGTTTCACGCCATGATTTTTTTCCATAAATAGCTCGACCATTAGCCCATTGGTCCTTTATATATTGAAACATACACTCTCCTTACTTATACATATTTCATTTCAAAAGATTGTCAAAAGATTGTCAAAAGATTATTTTTACTATAAACTCTTATTCTATCTGTGTTTTTGGATTTTCTAGTCTATCAATATAATAATTTCAAAAGATTATCAAAAGATTATTTAAAAAATTTTGTATAGTTATACATTAATAATCGAATCGATCATTCGTTTATGTCCAAAGTCTTCATTGGCTTGTACCAAACCCGCCTCATATATATCTGGATATTCAATCATTTTGTTTACGAATTGTTCTAATCCAGCACGAATCGTATCCACCGAGGATATGTCTAAGCTTTCACCAACGTGATAATCGCACAGCACCTCAGGATTGATTTCAGGCGATACCAAGGCCGGTTTATAGAACCCAATAGCCGTGTAAAGCATGGCGCTCCAGTGATAGCGATACCGCTCGGCACCGTATGGCATCAAGATAGAGTCTACATCAAGAAGAGCCTTATCCCAATCGGAACCGATAAGGTTCGCATGGAGGAATGAAAGCCCTGGCACGTCCTTGTATTCGTTAGCGATGGCATCGAATAGTTCGCCGTCCTCAGGTTTTGCCGTTGCCCCTTGTACCAATAGTTCTACGGGACCTGTAAAGGTAGCCGTTTTAAAAGCATCCAATAATGGGATAATATTCTTTTCCTTGCGGAACTGACCGAAAAAGCCAAGACGAAGTGGCGTATGTGTAGAGAAGGTTGGTGTTTCGCCTGTGGATGGCGTAAACACAGGAGGCAAGATAGGACGGACGCGCGGTAGATCACTGCGCAGCATATCGTCGCGCAAGGTAATGACATCTAGGTAAATATTCGGATATCGATTGGCACGTTCCGCTTGTTTCAAGAACCGTACGTTTTCACCCTTGCCAATGCCATGGAAAATAAAGTGAACTGGTACCTTTGCATGTTTTAAAGGCGTATCCAATAGTGCTTTTATATAGCGATACGTGGAGGTAGGAATGATCAAAGCATCACAATGATGTTCCTCTAATTTATTAGCAGCCGAAGTAAACCATGCGCGGCGGCGGCGTTCGCGTAATATAGATAAGAACGGCTTTTTCCATTTCGATGCACCTGCATAGGTCACTACCTCTCCGCCCTCAAGATAGATAACGTCAACGCCATAATCAACCTTAAAGGTAAAATTCTCCGGCACCATCAATACCGGTTCATGACCTTGGCGTTTTAATTCATTGATGATCATGCGGTCAAATTCTACCTCATGACCAGCAGGCATAATGATGCTTTCCAAAATGGCTACGCGCATTGTGGTCCTTCCTTTCTCTACTAACACTCATCTGTTATCTAGAATCTATTATCTAGATCTGTTATAGTTTCCCATTGGATTTCAATAAATAATATAGCTTTACGTACTTAATCATGGTATAGAAATAATGGTTCACGGACAGGATAAATCCCATTTTTCCATCTAAAAAACCTCTATCTAAAATGTACACCTTGAAAAAAGCCCAGCTTGGACGGATAAGAATATCCTTTACAAAGGAACAGGATTTTCCGTTTTCCTTATATTTCTTAGCCGCCAATGTCGTATAATTATTGAATTTATTGAAATACTGATGCCAATTATCATAAGTATAATGATACATTTTGCCATGTAATTTAGCCTCAGGATAGGTGCTGGATATAGTTTCATGTACAAAGCCTTCTATATTCGTACCCTCTTTTGGCATAAATCGCAACACGTAATCAGGTCGCAACACACCATGAGTGGCCTTATTGTGATGGAACACATTGGACCGTTCAATCCAGTATGCTTTTTTCTCATTCTTAGCCAGTACATCTTGTACTTCTCGTTGTAATTCTGGCGAAATGCGTTCGTCTGCATCGAGGAAGAAAATCCATTCGGACCGAGCCTCTTCGACAGCAAAGCGTCGTTGTTGAGACCAATCGCCATTCATAGCATGATGTACGACGCGGGCCCCCATAGATTCAGCAATCTCTACCGTTTTATCCGTGCTGCCGTCATCGATAAGAAGTACCTCATCAGCAAATTGTGCAGATGCGATACAGTCTTTCATATGTTGTTCTTCATTTTTAGCCAAAATAATGACCGTTACTGTTGCCATGTATGTCTCCCCTATTGGATACTATCCCCATGTTTCAACCGCCAAGCCGTTAATTCTCGCATAGTTTTCATATACTTAGCATAATCTTGCGGCATTTTCTCATCTTCTACATATATGCCAGTCTTATCCATCCACAAACGGTGATTAAATACGAACGGCCCTTGATTAAATAGACTCGGTACCATAGCCTCATAGGTTTGTCCTGTACGTCCTACAAGTTCAGCTAATGTTGGAATGATTTGAATACTCATGCCAAATGCATCTTGTGAAAGCCATTCTTTTTTGATGCCTTGTCCATAGAAAATAATCGGAATCGTGGATGCTACCTTAGGACCTTCCTCATGAGCAAAGGTAAAGCGTTCGCTGTGATCACCAGTGATAACAAATAATGAAGTTGGATCAGATTGTTCCTCTTTGCTAATAAATTCACCCATCACATGGTCTGCATACCATATGTGGCCCATTTCGTTGATTTGCTTATCCGTATTGGCAATAGAATCTGGCAAGTTCTTACGAACCTTATCCGCATCATAGCCTTCCTTCGCCACATTCACACTATATGGAGGATGATTCGACGTAGTCATGATGACATTGATTATCTTTTCGCCACGATGTTTGTCCATGTATGCATTGATAGCCTTGAACATATCTCCATCGGCTACGCCCCAAGCATTTGTTTCGTTGCTCGGCATTTCAGATGCATCGTGGAATTCATCAAAACCTTGTTCTAAGGCAAAATTCTTAACATTTTGCCAAGTACTAAAACCGCCATACCAAAATACGGTCTTATAACCTAGTTTTTTCATAACCGGTCCAATACCGAGGCCATACGGTTCTTGTAACATGCCTACGCTATAATTTGGATACATCCCCGTATCCGGCATGCCCGTTAATAACCCGATAATAGCTGGCATCGTACCTGTTCCTTGAGCTAAGGCCATTTGTGTACCCATCGCCTGAGGACTGCCTGCGTATTTACGACCTTGCTCTACAAGATAAGCACCAGGTTCGTTGAATTCAGCAAGGAATGGCCATAAGCCATAGGATTCACCGAGAATGATATTAATAGATTGCGGTTGTTGTTGTAATCGCTCTGTTGTTATCGTTTTTGTGAAAGCTTCATCAAATCGTGTACTATTAGGATTACCGCCAATGGATTGTATTTTTTCATGTAACTCAGCAGGCGTTAAATGAATATCCTCTAATTCTGAAGTCCGTTTAGCAATGGATTTCACACGGTATAATGCTTGTGCATCATCCAAAATCGTTTCATTTAACAGATTAGAATTAAGACGCGCTGCACTTTCCCAGTTAATGGAATTCGTGTAACCAAATGCTCCACCAAAGCGGAAAAATACGAATAGTACACCAAATCCAACAAAACTGAGGATTCCCGTAATCCATTTACTATGCTTAGTGCTAGGTGTCCATTGAATGGTTTTCGTATTAAGGACTTTCACCAACAGCCAAGTCAAACCAATGCTCAGCGCAATACCACCAATTAAATATGGTATACCATGATATTCGTTGATAGCCGTATTGATAATGGCATGAATATCGTCATGTTTGCCATTGATAAGCATCGCATTGTAAGAGGAGTTAAATATGGTATAAAACGGGATACGCCCCATAAAGAGCAATGTAAAGAAGATGGTAACAAATCCGTACCAAACCTTGCGTACACCTTGGGCCTTCCATTTCGGCCACACTATAGATGGCAATGTAGCAAATAGCAAACTTACAAGGACAATCGATCCAACAGTCTTCAAACTCAACCGAAAACCAAGCCATAAAGACATTAAAATACTGTCCATTGTAGTCGTATCTAATTGAGATTGAAATATAATTAAAAATACGATTCTAAAAAGCGTAAACAAGATAGAAAAGAACAAAAATGCCTTTATCTCTTGTTGAATTCCTTGTATCCAATTCAACCAACGATTCATACCATTCCCCAACTTTATATACTATATTTCCTACACCGCGGCCCCTTGCACCGCTTGCATTTTCCACAGCCCTTATCCGTAGTTTTCTGTCCGTGGTCATCTATGAAATCTACGGTTAGTCCTTTTTTGTGGACTTTTTGGATTCCTTCTTCAAGGCTTTTTCTAATTTCTTAGCCTTTTTATCCTTCTTAGCATCCTTGTCTTTCTTAGATTTTTTAGAATCCTTATCCTTCTTACTTTTTTTGGACTCTTTATCCTTCTTGGACTTCTTCGATTCTTTAACTAATTCGGACTCTTTCTTAGACTGTTTGTCTTTTTTGTCCTTCTTTTTATCTTTCTTTTTCTTATCTTTTTTATCCTTTTTACCTGAAAGCTTCGCCCATTCTTCTTCTACGCGTTTCAGTTGTTTTTTGATAAGCTTGTCGATTTCCTTGTGTTGTTTAGTTTTATCCTTATCGCCCGTGGATTGTTTGGAATACAACAAGGAATTTACCATATCATAAGGATCTAAAGATGTATGAATATCTCGGTCTAATAGGCTTTCATCATCAAAATCGTCCTCTTCGTCATCAAAGTCATCATTATTGACGTCATTACGACTAGATGTTGTTTTCTTATTGACTGAATGCTCATTAAAATAAACAGCATCTTGATTATCAATAGGATATTCCTTAGAAAGGTCGATATCTTCGATGTTATGATCTATATCGTGCAACTTAATTTGCTCCATTGCATAGTCCAAATTATCTTGATTGGACGCACCATAGCCCATCGGTTTATCAAAGGAAAGAACATCGCCAAATAAATCGCGTTCCAAGCTTTCATAAGAATTAAGCATGCTCATACGATCCTGAACGGCCTCAATTTGATTCCACAATTCCATCAAATTCGCCGTATACTGCATGCGTTCCTTAACCTCTAAATAGGCTTGGTGAATAACAAACAGTTCTTTTTCATTAAGACCTTCTTCAGCACCGATTTCTTCAATCATTTGCTGAATCTCTTGATCACGATTATAACGCTCTACTAAGGCACTGCGAATTTCTTCAATAAGACTTGCTGACACGCGTTCCATACGTTCCTCCTTTATGGTATATACTCAGCCCTAATCACTACGATTAATCATTACGAATCAATACATACCATGGTGAATAGAAAAATAAATTTTTATACTCTCTAATCTATTATTATATCAGAAAATATGCGGATTTTCTGCGCATTTTAGTGAAAGTACGTAAAATTTGACTATCCTTTTATATCATGCTATTCTATGAGTAACAAAGGAAATTAGTATGAGGCAATGTTTTCATACGAAAAAATAGCAGGGTGGCAGCCCTGCTATTTTTTATTGTGCTGGTTACTAACTAAACTATCTATCCAGCCACTTGCAAATATAGTATGAAACTATACTTGCTATGATAGATAAAAAAAAGGAAATTAATATCTCCGGCAATGTTTTCACCTCCTTTCTGTTACCAGAATGGAGTAGTAACAATTAGATTATATAATGACTTTATACACTTATCTAGAAGAATAGATAAAACGAAATATAGAGATAATTAAATATTTCTAAAACACATTCACCCTATATACCAATATGCGTTCTTTTTCATCACGTTCTTGAAATAAATCACCGCATTGTATTGATTCTTCTGCTTCGAGGCGCACGTGGTTATTTAGGAAGTTTTCTACTTCTTCGTTAACATAGTAGAAGAATAGTAAAATTTCTCTTGGATGATGATATAAAGAATCAAAGATATTACCTAGTACGCGTTTAATGGTATGAAGTGCAAAGGGATTAAAGAAAAAGCATCGATCTGCTTGAGCTGGCAATGTAAAGGTGGCTGCATCGCCGAGGACAAAGGATACGCGGTTCTTGGCAGCTGGGCTTTCACCATTTATAACGGCACGTTCATACAAACGTTCATCGTATTCGATACCGATGGAATAGCACCGCGTCTGATTTGCCATAAATATACTGACGCGGCCCTTGCCACTGCCGTAATCGATGAGGGTGTTTTGTTTCGTAATATATCCGCTATTCGCAAGGCGTTCAAGAACGCAATAATCCGTTGGCTCATATGGATGATGCTCTGCATCCGAACGACTATCATCACGGCCAGTAGTTTTAATTTGTAACACTTGTTCCCATTCCTGTTCGCTTGTCATCGTATCCTGCTCCCTATTGCTTATATATGTACATTATGGTTCTTATAAATCATTGTATACATAGATTGCATCATTTACAAACGTTAAATAATCATGTAATATATGACAAAGGAAATCAATATGTGACACGTTTTCACGCAAACGAAAAAGGAGGGGGGACAGCCCTCCTTTTTCTGTGCAAGTTACTAACTATTTACAAATAGTAGATAATATATAATAATAGTTAAAGGAAATAAGTATTTTTTTAGCATTTTAATGCACGCAAAACAAAAGAGGAGGGTGGCACCCCTCCTCTTTTTGCGCTATTTACCATATATGATTCAGATATGATATACTTAAGAGTAATATTTCAATTTTCTCATGTGCAGAATTGTATCTCATAAAAAGGAGTATTTACTTACATGGACAGTGATCTGACCTTAGATTTTATAATTATCGTCATTTTAATCATCGCGAACGGCATTTTTTCTATGACCGAGCTCGCCATCGTCAATGCCAAGAAGCGCCGCCTCGAGGAGATGGCCGAGTCTGGCAACGAGCGCGCAAAGAAGGCCTTTGAGTTGGCGGAGAATCCGAACGAGATGTTCTCTACCATTCAAATCGGCATCACCCTCGTCGGCATTTTGACTGGTTTATATTCCGGTGCTACCTTTTCCGCGCCGTTAGAGGACGTTTTGGTGAAAGCCTTCCCTAGTATCGCTCCTTATGCGGCTTCTATTAGTTCCTTCTTGATTGTTTCTATCATCACCTATTTATCCCTTGTTATCGGTGAATTGGTGCCAAAACGCCTAGCTATCAACAGCCCTGAGGCCATTGCCGTTGTTGTTTCCAAGCCAATTTACTGGCTTTCACAAGCATTAAAACCAATCGTACTGTTCCTTGGCTTGTCCACCGATTTTCTATTAAAAATATTAGGCGTCACTGTGAAAGAAGAAGCGCCTGTAACAGAGTCGGAAATTAACAAAATGCTCACCGAAGGCGTAGCCATGGGGGCCTTTGAAGAAGAGGAACCAATCCTCGTAGAAAATATTTTCCACCTAGCAGATATGAACGCAGGCGACGTCATGACACCGCGGACGCAACTCAAATGGATTGATTTAAACTCGTCTGAAGAAGAAATCATGGAAGTCCTAAAAACGGCGAACCAATACCGCATTCCAGTAGGTGAAGACTCGCTCGACGAATTGCGCGGCGTAGTCAATGTAACCGATGTGATGGTCCAATGCTTACAAGGCGAAAAATCATTGCATCATGTCATCCATTCTTGCTTGAAAGAACCATTGCTCGTACCTGAGTCCATTTCTCTTATGAAATTACTCAACACATTGCGTAATGAAGGCGTTCACGAAACCATCGTCCTCGACGAATACGGCGGCTTTAGCGGCCTCGTTACCTTGCACGACATCATGGAAGAAATCGTAGGACTCATGCCATCCGGCGAAGAAGAGCGCCAAGAAGAAGAAAACCGCATCGTCGAACGCGAAGACGGCACTTGGCTCGTAGACGGTCTACTCGACGTAGACGAATTCAAAGAATTCTTCCACATCGTCAAAGAACTACCACGCGAAGAAGACGATCTCTACAAAACACTGGGCGGCCTTATGAACCTTCTATTCGGCAGAATCCCACGCGAAGGCGACAAAACCAGTTGGGACGGATACACATTCGAAATCGTGGACATGGATAATACACGGATAGACAAAATTTTGGTTAGTTATGTTGAACCAGTTGTGGAACAAACAGAAGAATAAAATTTAGAGCACGTATTGTCATAAATACTAATATAAAAAAATAGACTCCCAAAAACTCCACCGGCCGGGTCTGACTACGGCCTACGGCCTCCGCAGGGCCAAAGTCGTTTTTGGAAGTCTATTTTTTTATTACTAATATCCTATGATACTACGTGCTCAAATTTTCATTTCTACTGTAATTCGCACAACTGGTTAAACACAACCTATGAGAGAAACACGCTACGCGGAGCCCGAAGTCGTTTTCAGGAGGGGTTCTCTCTTCTTCTATTCTACGTTTGTTGCACAACTTAGTTAACATAATCTTTTACGGATAAACAGGCCGGGTCTAACTCCGGCCTACGGCCTCCGCAGGTCCGACGCAGGGTGTGAGCTAACAAAGGAGCGTAGCGACGCATGGGAGCCACACATCGCTAATCCAGAGACGTAAGATTTTCCATCGGAAAATCCACAGCATCTGGGAAAGTCGTTTTTGGAAGTCTATTTTTTATCACTAATATCCTATGATTCTACGTGCTCAAATTTTCATTTCTACGGTAATTCGCACAACTTGGTTAACTTAATCATCTAAAGCTTTTTTTAGTTCTTCTAGTGTTTTGTAACTAGGGTACTTTGAATCTCTAGTTATTTCTTTTGCTTCTTTCATTGCATCTAATGTTTTTTGATTATATACTTCTCTGTCTTTTTCTTGTTTCATAATTCCACCAACCTTTATCAAAACTATTATAACCTAAATTTCTCCCCGAAGGTCCCCTCTCTCCAATTATTAGAAAATATATATGTTTGTATTTTTCAAATTCAGATTTGCAGTAAAGAAGGACTGGCTTGTCCCAAAACGACTTCGGGCTCCGCGAAGCGCAGTAGCGTGTCGGCTTTGGGGCGAGCCAGTCCTTTGATATTGCTAAGCTATATTCTTCAAGCCATCAGGCGCAGACCGTTAAGGTAGCTGGAGGTTTTAGGAAGGTGCCTCGCAGTTACTAAATTTAGAAAACATATATAT
>OKVW01001091.1_pt1 | contig 12211 bp, 9 predicted proteins | sample 1606991 | NCBI WGS metagenome assembly OKVW01 (sample SAMN03281021, study PRJEB24777) | human gut metagenome | isolation source: fecal sample PR177 from 1 month old male Malay infant, vaginal delivered...
GTGTACAATGTAGCCGACGGGGAGACACTCTATGGAATCTGCTACAAGTTGTACCAGAATCTGGGCCATCTGGACGAAATCCGCCGGGTAAACGCCCTGGAGGACGAGAACAGCATCTTCGCGGGGCAGAAACTGCTGGTGCCGTAAGTCTTGGCACGCAGAAAGGCAAAAAAGCGGTTTCCCGGGAAAAAGGTAATGCGGTTTGTCAAAAAATGTTGTATAATACCTCATATGCGGTCCTTTTTAGGAGATTATGAGATGAGCAATACCAGTTCGACAAGCCGAGAAAATAAGAAAAAACAGCTGAGACGCCAGATCGTCCCTTCCGATTCCCAGCCCTATGGGCGCGGCGGATACGAGGAGGAAGACAGCCGGGAAGTAGTATATAATGCCCACCGTAAGGTGGTGCGCCGAAGAATCAGGCTGGTCCTGATTCTTCTGATTATGATTGCTGCAGCAATCTTTTTCTTCTACCGTTACACCCTTTACCACGAATTCACCGATTACCAGGTGGTGTGGGAGAAGGATTTTTCTGTGGGAGACAGTGAAGGAGTGAGCAAAGGGGAGGGCAATTTCAACGGGTACGTAGATTTTGGCGACGGCATTTTAAAATACACCAAGGATGGTTTTTCCTATATGGATGCCCAGGGAAAGGTGGTATGGAACCAGAGCTACGAGATGAAATCCCCCATTGTGTCTGTGAACGGAGAGTACGCCGCAGTGGCGGACCAGCAGGGCACCAGCATCTATATCTGTGACAAAAGCGGCCTTAAGGGCAAGGCGACCACGCTGCTGCCGATTCTGCGGGTGACGGTCTCTGCCAAGGGCGTGGTGGCAGCTCTCCAGGAAGATTCCAAGGCCAGCTACATATACCTGTACAACAAAGACGGCACTGACCTGAAAATCTGGATCAAATCCCTGCTGTCCAACGACGGCTACCCGGTGGACATCTCCCTGTCCCCCGGCGGCACACAGCTGATGGTATCCTATATGTACCTGGACAAGGGAATTCTGAAATGCAAAGTAACATTTTATAACTTCGGCCTGGGCAAGAATGATCCCAAGCGTGTGGTGGGAATCCTGTACCCTGAGACCCTGAGCGACGGCATGGTGGGCCGGGTGCAGTTCCTGGACGAAAGCCACTGCGTAGCCATCTCCGACAAGGGTCTGGTGTTTGTATCCACCAGGGTGGAGACAGAGCCTGAGGCCCAGGAACCGATCAATATCGAAGAACGCATCCGCACCATCTGCTATACGGACAGTTATGTGGGCATTGTGACGGACAACACCGAGGGCGAAGATCCCTATCATATGCAGATCTTCAGCGTGGACGGAACCAAGGTGCTGGACAAAACATTTAATTTCCAGTATGCCAATATGGACATTGACGGGGATATGATTTTCCTGTACAATGACAGCGGCTGCCAGGTCTATAATATGAGCGGAACCCTGAAGTTTACCGGAACCTTTGATTTTACTGTGTCTAAGGTGTCCGCCGGACGTTTTCCGGGAACGCTGCTGGTCACCGGGCCGCAGTTTATGAAAGAGATCAAACTTCAGTAAAACAATGGAAAGGAAGTACATACAATGGGGATGAAATGTATCGGAATCGATGTGGGAGGAACCTCTGTTAAGATCGGCCTTTTTGAAACGGATGGAACCCTTCTGGAAAAATGGGAGGTCAGGACCCGCAAGGAGGAGAACGGCAGATACATCCTTGCTGATGTGGCCGAATCCATCAAAGACAAATTGATCCGGATGAATCTGAGCCTTCAGAAGGACATTGCAGGAGCCGGCCTGGGCGTGCCCGGCCCTGTGATGCCCGACGGATCGGTGGAGGTGTGCGTGAACCTGGGCTGGCACAATGTGAACCCCCAGGAAGAACTCAGTGCCCTCTTGGACGGCGTGACCGTAAAGACCGGCAATGATGCCAATGTGGCGGCCCTGGGAGAGATGTGGCAGGGCGGCGGCAAGGGCTACAGTGACCTGATTATGATTACTCTGGGAACCGGCGTGGGCGGCGGCGTGATCCTGGATCAGAAGATCCTGCCCGGCAGACATGGGCTGGCCGGGGAGATCGGACATATCCATGTGCGGGACGAGGAGTGGGAGCACTGCAACTGCGGCGGCGTGGGCTGTCTGGAGCAGGTTGCCTCAGCCACCGGCATAGCCAGGGAGGCCAGGCGGAAGATGGCAGCCGACAGCAGGCCGTCCGCGCTGCGTGAATTCGGGGACCAGGTCACAGCCAAGGATGTGCTGGATGCGGCCAAGGCGGGCGATGAGCTGGCCGATGAGGTGATGGAGGTGGTGAGCCGTTACCTGGGCCTTGCGCTGGGCCAGGCCGCCCTGATCGTGGACCCGGAGATATTCGTCATCGGCGGAGGCGTGTCCAGGGCAGGACAGTTCCTCATTGACAAGATCTTCAGGCACTACGACTATTTTACCCCCATCTCTAAGAACAAGGCCAAGATCGGCCTGGCAACCCTGGGAAATGATGCAGGCATTTACGGGGCGGCCAGACTGATACTGGATTAACCGCAGCCGCTGGAAAACGGCGCCGGAGCAATTTGCTCTGGCGCCGTTTGAATGTAGAGATTTAATTTTGCTTTTTTCGGTCCTTCCATAAATATCCAATCAATTCGGCAAGGAATATTACTAAGAAAAATATCACTCCGCCCGCTAAGGAAATACTGTATGGATCATTGGAGATCAACCCATAAATCATGCAGATCAAATCAAAGCCAACAGAAATTACAAGTGCCTTTATAAATGCAAGCTGTACGAATCGTTTCATAAAGTTCTCCTCATAAACAGTCTGACGGTATCAGCGCAGTCATCAGGCTCCGGGGACCCACACGCCGTCCTGGTTTACCCAGTAACCATCCGGTGTGCGCTGGTTGACCCACATAACTCCTGTAGACGGGTCCAGGTAATAGGAATTGCCGCCGATGGTCTGCCATCCGGTACACATATAGCCCGAGGCGTCGAAGTAATACCATGCGCCGCTGATCAGCATCCACTGGGATGAAGGCCAGGAGCCGTCGTTGAACCGCCCCCATTTCCTTACATTGTCCGCTGCCATCTGCCAGGAGCCGGAGTTGGCCACCAGCTGGTTGGCCTCCTCAGCAGACACATACCAGGAGCCGGAGGTCACCCAGTCGCTCTTGTCGTTGGTGGAGGATTCCACTGCCCGCACGCGGAAACGGTAGGTGCCGGCCTGGGTGATTCTGCCGGCGAAATTGTAGGAGGTTTCATAGCTGCTGAAGGTGGAGCCGTCCACGTTGCCGTCTCTCATCAGCTGCAGCTGGTAATATTTGGCATTGCCGCTGTCGCCCCAGTGCCCAACGCCGTTGTTGCTCTGGTCCCAGCTGGCGTCGCCAGGCTTATCTGCCTCTGCGCCGTAGTCCCCGTAAGTCAGACGCGCGGTCACGGTCAGCACGGAGTTCTTCTCGCTCTTGTTGGCTGATTTGAACTTGATGTCATCATAGCTGCTGCCGCTTAAGTTCAGTTTAAAGTTGCTGGAGGAGGTGCTGGAGAAGTAATACTCATCCTCATCTGTACTCAGTGTAATCTTTATCACCGGCGTGTTGGTGCGCGACCAGCTGTCCACATCGTCATTAACCACCTCCACATCGTCCACATAGACGTGCTCTGTGGTGGTCATGGCGTCAACATCGCCGCCGCTGTCCCCGATTCTGAAATCCGCATGTACATTCAGATGGATCTTACCGATCTTGGTACGGCTGTCCGCAAAGGCTGTCGCTGACAGCAGGGAAGAAACCATGGCAGCCGCCAGGCAAACGGTTAACAATTTCTTCGTCTTTTTCATGAAATGTTCCCCTCTCTATATGATATTCAACATTTGTCAATTAATATTATAGCACAGCTGACAGCAAAAGAACTTTACAAATCCATGAAGATTATAAATTGGTAGCCCTGGGCAGGGAAAAGACGAACTCGGTTCCCACGCCCTGTGTGCTGATCACATCAATATTTTCCCCGTGGGCCTGAATGATCTCCTTTACAATGGACAGGCCTAGGCCGGTGCCGCGTTTATCCTTGCCGCGGGAGAGGTCCGTTTTGTAGAAACGCTCCCAGATTTTCTTCTGGCTGTCCCTTGGAATTCCGATTCCCGTATCCTTCACTGAGACGAAGATCTTCTCATAACGGCTGCTGGCCTGGATGAAGATGGTGGAATTGGAGTGGCTGAACTTGATGGCATTGTCAATCAGGTTGTAGAGGACCTGCTGGATCTTGCCCATATCCCCGTATACCATCTGGATACTGTCTGAAAATGTCAGGTCAAACACAATATTCTTGGAGTCACAGGTGCCCTCAAAGGAGGCGGCGGTGTCCTTGATTACCCGGTTGATGTCAAAGTTGCTGCGGGTCAGATACCCCCTGTTGTCCAGGGAATTTAGGGTCAGCATGCTCTCTGTCAGCTTGTGAAGCCGCTCAGTTTCAGTGATCACGCGTTTTATATATTTCTCATACAGCTCAGGCGGGATAGTGCCGTCCAGAATGGCTTCCAGATATCCCTTGATGGAGGTCAGGGGGGAGCGGAAATCATGGGAAACGTTGGCGATGAAGTTCTTCTGATATTCCTCCATCTTGTTCAGCTCATCGGACATGTAGTTCAGCGTGTTGGCCAGGTAGCCCACCTCATCATGGGTATGCACCTTGATCCTGTATTCCAGGTTGCCTGCGGCGTACTCATTGGCGCCCGCGGCAATCTTGCGCAGGGGCAGGTACACGGTGGTGGTGAATACCAGAAGGATGATCAGGGACAGGGCGAAGATAAGCCCGGCCGTGATGTAGAGGATATTCAGGATACCGTTCTGAGAACTGGTGATCTGGCTCATGGGCAGGTGGATCAGCACATAACCGTAGGTGTTGTAATTGCCGGTGATGGGGGCCGAAACGCTGAGCACATCCTCCTTAAACAGGCCGTTGTACCGGCCGATGGAGTAGGAGCTGTTGCCGATGGCCGTGGGGTCAAAGCTGGCGATTTCCGTCTTGACCCGGGTTCCGCCGGTGCTGTCCACAATGATGGTGCCCTGACGGTTCACCACCATGATCTCCGAGCGGAGAAACTGTGCCACAGCCTGCAGCTGCGGGGAGGCGTCGGCCAGATTCTGGTAGGTACCCTGGTACATGGTGCTGTAGGAGGAGGCAATCAGACAAGCCTCGTCGTACAGCGTTTCGGCGCGGTTCTGGATCAGATACTGTTTGGTCATACGGGATGAAAACGTGGCGATGAACACAAAGCCCAACAGGCCGAACACGAGATATCCCAGCATAAATTTTGAATACAAGGAACGGGTCATGACAGCGTCACCTCTTTACTTCAAATTTATATCCGATTCCCCACACTGTGGTGATGGCCCAGTTGGCGTGGTCCTTGATCTTTTCACGGAGACGTTTGATATGTACGTCTACTGTCCGGGTATCGCCGATATACTCGTAGCCCCATATGTGGTCCAGCAGCTGTTCTCTGGTAAATACCTGGTTGGGGGAGGCTGCCAGGAAGTACAGCAGTTCCAGTTCCTTGGGCGGCATTTCCACGGAGTGGCCTCTGTAAATCACAGAGTAGTTGGTCAGGTTCACAATCAGATCCGGGTACTCCACGTACTCGCCCTGCTGCTGGGATGAGGAGGGCGCCGGGGCCGGAATGGCCTGGTAGCGGCGCAGGACCGCCTTCACCCGGGCAACCAGCTCTTTGGAGTCAAAAGGCTTGATCATGTAGTCGTCAGCGCCCAGCTCCAGGCCCAGCACCTTGTCAAAGATCTCGCCCTTGGCGCTCAGCATAATCACAGGGACCTGGGAGGAGGAGCGCAGCTCGCGGCACACCTGGTATCCGTCCATCCCGGGCAGCATCAGATCCAGCAGCACCAGGTTGGGCTTGAATTCCGTAAATACCCGCAGAGCCTCCTCCCCGTCCCCTACAATCATTGTCTCATAACACTCTTTCATCAGATAGAGGGAGATCAGCTCAGCAATGTTCGCGTCGTCGTCTACTATCAATATTCTCTGTTTCTCTGCCATGGTTATATCCTCCTCCTGCCGGTTTATTTAAATGTCACAATGGTCACGCCGGAATCGCCTTCACCGAAGACGCCCAGACGGAATTCTTTTACATATTTTAACTGCTTCAGGCGCTTGTGCACGCCTGCCTTTAATGCCCCTGTGCCGCGCCCGTGAACCACACGCACACTGGAGAGATGGGACAGATATGCATCGTCCAGATATTTCTCCATAACAGGCAGCGCCTCGTCCACGGTCATGCCGATCAGGTTCACTTCCGGGGAAATGGTGGAGGACTTGTTCATTTTGATGCCGCTGGCTCCGGAACCGCCCCGTCCCTTGCGGTCGTACTTGCCGCTGGAGGCCGGAATGGAGGGGCCGCTGATATCCTGTTCGTCCAGCAGTTCCAGGTCTTTGATATTAACCAGGGAGCGCAGAATGCCCATCTGTACGTACAGGTCGCCTCTGGCGTTGGGCAGGGTGCTGACCGTTCCCTTCAGATTCATGGTCAGAACCTTGACGCCGTCCCCGATCTTCAGTTTCTTGGGGGAGATGGGCTGGCTGGGCCCCTTTGTCTTAACTGTCAGCTTCTCGTCAGCGTCCTTTAACTTGTCGCGCAGCTTGCTCCGCTGTGCTTCCAGCTCCCGCCCAAGGCCGGAGTCCTGGGCCAGCTTGTTGATCTGCTTGATGGTCTGGTCCGCCGTCTCCTTGGCTTCCCGCAGAATCCGCTGGGCCTCCTCAGTGGCGCCGCGGATCACCTTATCCTTGCGCTCGTCCAGACGCTCTTCCTTCTGGGTCAGGCGGGACTTTAACTGGGCGATCTCTTCTTTGTAGGACTTTAGCTCAGCCTGTTCCTTCTCAATGGTCAGGCGGCTGGTCTCCAGGCTGGTCAGCAGGTCCTCAAAATTCTCATCCTTGGCCTGAAGATGGGTTTTGGCTTCTTCTATAATATAGTCCGGCAGCCCCAGCTTGCTGGAGATGGCAAATGCGTTGCTCTTGCCGGGGATTCCGATCAGCAGGCGGTAGGTGGGCCGCAGGGTCTCCACGTTGAACTCACAGCTGGCATTTTCCACGCCGGGGGTGCTTAAGGCAAAGACCTTCAGCTCACTGTAGTGGGTGGTGGCCATGGTGCGGCATTTCATATTGTGGAGGAAGCTTAAAATGGCGATGGCCAGGGCCGCGCCCTCGGTGGGGTCCGTTCCGGCGCCCAGCTCATCGAACAGGCACAGGGATCTGGCGTCCGCCTCATTTAAGATCCGCACAATGTTGGTCATGTGGGCGGAGAAGGTGCTGAGGCTCTGCTCAATACTCTGCTCATCCCCAATATCTGCAAAGACTTCGTCAAATACAGCCAGCTCCGACCCTTCCCAGGCGGGAATATGCAGCCCGGCCTGGCCCATCAGGGTGAACAGGCCCACGGTCTTGAGGGAAACGGTTTTACCGCCGGTATTGGGGCCGGTGACGATCAGCAGATCAAATTCTTTGCCCAGCCACACGCTGATGGGAACCACCTGCTTGGGGTCCAGCAGGGGATGACGTCCGTCCTTAATATGAATATAGCCCCGGTTGTTGAATGTGGGGGCGCTGCATTTGTAATGACGGGCCAGCGCGGCCTTGGCGAAAATGAAGTCCAGCTGGGCCAGGAGCTGCATGTTCAGGGTCAGCTCCTCACAGTAGGGGGCGGCCTGGTTGCTGAGCGCTGCCAGCACTGCCTCAATCTCCTTCTGCTCCCTGATCTCCAGCTCGCGCACCTCGTTGTTCAGCTTGATAATGGCCATTGGCTCTATGAACAGGGTGGAACCGGTGGAGGACTGGTCATGGACCATGCCGGACACCTGGTTCTTATATTCCGCTTTAACCGGGAGACAGTAGCGCCCGTCCCTCATAGTGATCACCGCATCCTGTAAATAGGAGCGGTTGGAATTCAAGATGGAGTTCAGCTGGGTATGGATCTTGTCTGCAATGACCTTCATGGAGCGGCGCACGTGGGACAGGCCGGGGCTTGCGTTGTCCGCAACCTCATCCTCAGACAGGATACAGCGCTTGATCTCATTGTTCAGCGGGGTCAGGGGCTCCAGGGAGGCGAACATTGGTTCCAGGGTGTCGTACTCCGAGGCATTTTCCGGATCAGGAACATCCTCCTCGTGGCGGCCGTAGGCCTTGGCCCTGGCTGCGGCAGTCAGCAGGCCGCTGATGGACAGCAGCTCCGTGATGTTCAGCGCGCTGCCGATTTCCAGGCGTTTGAGGGAATCCCCGATGTCGCGGACGCCGGAGAAGGAGACCGAGCCTTTCAGACGAACCCTTGTAACTGCGTCCGTGGTCTGTGCCTGCCAGGTGCAGATCTCTCCGAAATCCGAGGAGGGGACCAGGCCCGCGCACAGCGCTTTGCCCAGGGGAGAGGCCGCATATTCGGCCAGCTGGGCTGTGATTTTATGGTATTCTAAGGTTTTTAAAGCTTTCTGATTCATGTAATTCACCTTTTGATTGTAACTCAATTAATAGTTCTGAAGCGGCATTTTGACGGAGAATGCCATATACAGTATATCATAAAATCGGATATTTACTATCATTTTTAGGATCTTTTCATATTTACCAGCTTGCATAAATAGGGGAAGAAACGTATAATAGAAAGAAGTGAGTTTTGTAGTATACCATATTCTTGACAGGGAGGGGTTCTATGCCGGAAAAGAATGGGGACAAGCGCAGGGAAAACAACGGGCCGGATAAACCGCACCGTTTCATAAATGAAAAGATAGTTCGCCAGCCTCTGTCGAAGCGGCAGATTGCCAGGCGAATTTTACTGACTGTTTTCTGCGGTGCGCTGTTTGGCGTGCTGGCCGCTGTCTGCTTTGTTGCGGCAAAACCGCTTGCAGAACACTACCTTGGGCAGGAAACAACTGAGGAGAGCAGCCAGATAACGATCCCGAAGGACGAGCTTGAGACCACAACAGCGGCTGAGAAGCCTGTACAGAGTTCATCCGTTCCAAAAGAGACGGAGCCCATCAGCGAGGTGGTTAAGTCGGAGATGGAGAAATACCAGTACACGGTAGATGATTTAAATGTGCTCTACGGCAGTCTCCGCACGGTCACCAGCAATGCGGACAAAGGGGTGGTGGCAGTACATTCCATCCAGCACCAGCTGGACTGGTTTGACAATCCCATTGAGACTACGGGGCAGTACGCCGGCGTGGTAATTGCCCAGACTAAGGCCGAGGCGGTGATACTCACGCCGGAGAAGGCCATTGAAGCCGCGGATTCCATCGAGGTGGTATTCCAGGACGGCACCGTGGTGTCGGGCAAGGTAAAACAGAGAGATACAGTGGCCAATCTGGCTCTGATCAGTGTGGATCTGTCCCAGCTGACCAGCGACCAGATCAAAAAACTGACAGTCATAGAGCTGGGCAATTCCTACTCCGTAAAACAGGGCGATCTGGTGATTGCCATCGGCGGCCCTGCGGGTATGGTGCACTCCAGTGATTACGGTTTTGTGTCCTATGTGGTGAAGAGCGTCCAGTCCGTGGACGGAATCGCGCGGGTCCTGTATACCGGAGCCAGCGGAAGCGCCCAGGTGGGAACATTTGTCATCAACACATCCGGCCAGCTGATCGGATGGGTGACGGAAGAATATGAGAAGGAAGGGAACTGCAGCATGACTGCCATTGTTTCCATTTCCGACTATAAAGGAATTCTGCAGAACCTGTCCAATGGCGTGGCGGCCCCTTACTTTGGCATCCGCGGCCAGGAGGTCAGCTCCGCTATGGCGGAAAGCGGACTGCCTGAGGGCATCTATGTGACGGACTGCATCATGGACAGCCCTGCTTACAATGCAGGAATCCAGAATGGGGATGTGATCACATGGCTGAACGGTTCCAGAATGGCCACAATGAAGGATTTCCAGAACCAGGTGGAATCGCTGACGGCGGGAGACAAGGTGTCTGTGGCAGTGCAGCGAAAAGGTGCGGATGCATTTAAGGAAATTGAGTTTCCGGTTACCATTGGGGCCAGATAACTTGACTTATAAGGAATTGGAAAGGAAAATATAATCATGAAATTTATTGATACATTCAGGGAAGGTATGCACACCGCAGATGTGTACCTGTGCAAGAACAAGCAGATTGCGCTGACAAAGAGCGGCAAGGAGTACGGCAATCTGGTGCTGCAGGACAAGACAGGTACCATCGACGCCAAGATCTGGGATCTGAATTCCCCCGGCGTGGGAGACTTTGAGACGCTGGATTACGTGCATGTGGAGGCGGACGTAACACTGTTCCAGAACTCCAACCAGCTGAATGTCCGCAGAATCCGCAGGGCCTCAGAGGGCGAGTACGTGGAAGCGGATTATCTGCCGGTATCAAAGAAAGATGTGGGGCAGATGTATGAGGAACTGCTGGGCTTTATCGCCAGCGTAAAGAACCCGTACTTAAACCAGCTGTTATCTAAATTTTTCGTGGAAAGCCCCGCGTTTGCTAAGGCCTTCCGTTTTCACTCGGCTGCTAAGAGCGTTCACCATGGTTTCGTGGGCGGACTGCTGGAGCATACGCTGAGCGTGACCAAGCTGTGCGATTATTACGCTGGATATTATCCTCAGTTAAACAGGGATCTGCTGATTACGGCGGCTATCTTCCATGATGTGGGTAAGACCAAGGAGCTGTCGACATTTCCGGAAAATGACTACACGGACGACGGGCAGCTGCTGGGGCATATTGTCATTGGAACTGAGATGATCGGAAGAATGATCCGTGCAATTCCGGGATTCCCCGAGCGGCTGGCAGTGGAGCTGAAGCACTGCATCTTGGCCCATCATGGGGAGCTGGAATATGGATCGCCTAAGAAACCGGCGCTTTTGGAGGCGCTGGCGCTGAATTTCGCGGACAATACGGATGCCAAGATGGAGACGATGATCGAGGCGCTGAATGCAGGCGGGGAGAACAATGGGTGGCTTGGATATAACCGTTTGTTGGAGTCGAATATCAGAAAGACATCAGGACAGTAACAATAAGTGAATATTTTCAGGTTGAAAAGCCGGAAAAGCATACGTAAACAGCGGCAGGGCCGGGTATGTTTTCCGGCTTGAATTGATTATAGGCGGTGAAATGTTGAGCATTTTATCTTGGAATTAGGAGGAATAGAGACTGTATGAAGAAAAATGATGAGTTTGTGGTGACGATTGAAGATATGAGCGAGGATGGGGCCGGGATCGGGAAGGTGGACGGTTATATCTGGTTTATCAAGGACACAGTGATCGGGGATGTGGTGAAGGCCGGTGTGACGAAGATGAAGAAAACCTACGGCTTCGCCAGGCTGTTGGAGGTGCTGGAGCCGTCGGCCGCCCGGGTGGAGCCGAGGTGCCCGGTTGCAAGGCAGTGCGGGGGATGTCAGCTGCAGATGATGGAGTATGGGGAGCAGCTGAAGTATAAGGAGAGGAAGATTTATAATAATTTGAAGCGGATTGGCGGGGTGGAGAATTTGGTGCTGCCGGGGGAGGAAGTGGCGACTGAGGCGGAGCGGAAGGCTGTGGTGCGGATGGAGCCGATTATGGGGATGGATGATCCGTGGAGATATAGGAATAAGGCGCAGTTTCCGTTTGGGAGAAGTAAGGACGGGAGAATCATTACGGGATTTTATGCGGGGCGGACCCATGCCATTATTGAGGCGGAGGACTGCCTGCTGGGCGTGGAGGAGAACCGGGAGATTCTGGAGATTGTGAAGGGATTTATGGAAAGGTATTCGCTGGAGCCCTATGAGGAGGAGAATCATAGGGGTCTGGTGCGGCATTGCCTGATCAGGAAAGGGTTTGCCACCGGGGAGCTGATGGTGTGTCTGGTGATCAATGGGAGGAAACTGCCTCAGGGTGAGGCGCTGGTGGAGGAACTGAGGAAGGTTCCTGGGATGGCCAGCATTTCTTATAGTGTGAATTTGGAGAAAACCAACGTGATACTGGGGGATCAGGTGGTGAATCTGTGGGGGCCGGGATATATTACGGATTATATCGGGGATGTGAAGTACCAGATCTCGCCGCTGTCATTTTATCAGGTGAATCCCAGGCAGACCGTGAAGCTGTATGGGACGGCGCTGGAGTATGCGGGACTGACCGGGGAGGAGACGGTTTGGGATCTGTATTGTGGGATTGGGACGATTTCGCTGTTTCTGGCGAAGAAGGCGAAGAAGGTGTATGGGGTGGAGATTG
>OKVW01001095.1_pt1 | contig 12173 bp, 6 predicted proteins | sample 1606991 | NCBI WGS metagenome assembly OKVW01 (sample SAMN03281021, study PRJEB24777) | human gut metagenome | isolation source: fecal sample PR177 from 1 month old male Malay infant, vaginal delivered...
GTTGTCGATCGTGGCGGGTGAACTTAAGCGTGCGGCAGACGCGGCGGACGAAGGCGGTGATGAGTTTCACTGGCACCGCAATGTTTACGCGCCGCTCAAATATTCGGTGGCCGAGATTTTTGACAGTATCGATTTGACCCAGCGCATCATGGATGAGCAGCAGCAGCAGGTGAAAGACGATATTGCTCAGTTGCTGAATAAAGACTGGCGGGCAGCGATTTCGAGTTGTGAGCTGCTGCTTTCGGAAACGTCCGGCACGTTACGGGAATTACAGGATACGCTGGAAGCCGCTGGCGACAAATTACAGGCCAACCTTTTGCGGATTCAGGATGCAACGCTGACCCAGGAGGACCTGCATTTTGTCGATCGTCTCGTATTTGACCTGCAGAGCAAGCTGGATCGTATTATTAGCTGGGGCCAGCAATCCATCGATCTGTGGATTGGCTATGACCGCCACGTCCACAAATTTATCCGTACCGCCATTGATATGGATAAAAACCGCGTCTTTGCCCAGCGCTTACGTCAGTCGGTTCAGACCTACTTTGACGACCCGTGGGCACTGACCTACGCCAACGCCGATCGTCTGCTGGATATGCGTGATGAAGAGATGGCGTTGCGTGAGGAAGAGGTCACCGGGGAACTTCCTCCGGATTTAGAGTACGAAGAGTTTAACGAAATCCGCGAACAACTGGCGGCGATTATCGAAGGCCAACTGGCCATCTATAAATCCAAAGAGACGCCGTTGGATCTCGGTCTGGTTGTGCGTGAGTATCTTGCACAATACCCGCGTTCACGTCACTTCGACGTGGCGCGTATTGTTATCGATCAGGCGGTACGTCTTGGCGTAGCGCAAGCAGACTTCACCGGACTGCCCGCAAAATGGCAGCCGATTAATGATTACGGAGCCAAGGTACAGGCGCATGTCATTGACAAATATTGAACAAGTGATGCCGGTTAAGCTGGCGCAGGCGCTGGCGAATCCGTTATTTCCGGCGCTGGATAGCGCATTACGTTCAGGCCGTCATATTGGTCTGGATGAACTGGATAATCATGCCTTTTTGATGGACTTTCAGGATTACCTGGAAGAGTTTTACAGCCGCTATAATGTGGAGCTGATCCGCGCGCCGGAGGGATTCTTCTATCTGCGTCCACGTTCGACGACCATTATTCCGCGGTCCGTTCTGTCCGAGCTGGACATGATGGTCGGCAAAATTCTCTGTTATCTCTATCTCAGCCCGGAGCGTCTGGCGAATGAGGGAATTTTTACCCAGCAGGAGCTGTACGATGAACTGCTGACGCTGGCTGACGAAGCAAAACTGTTGAAACTGGTGAATAACCGTTCCACCGGTTCTGACGTTGACCGCCAGAAGTTACAGGAAAAAATGCGCTCGTCTTTAAACCGGCTGCGTCGTTTAGGCATGGTGTGGTTTATGGGGCACGACAGCAGCAAGTTCCGCATTACGGAATCGGTGTTCCGCTTTGGCGCGGATGTTCGTACCGGCGATGACCCACGCGAGGCGCAACGCCGCTTGATCCGCGATGGTGAAGCCATGCCGGTCGAAAACCACCTACAGCTCAATGATGAGACCGAAGATAATCAGTCGGATAGTGGAGAAGAAGAATAATGATTGAACGCGGTAAATTTCGCTCACTGACGCTGATTAACTGGAACGGTTTCTTTGCCCGTACCTTTGACCTGGATGAACTGGTTACCACTCTTTCTGGGGGGAACGGGGCGGGTAAGTCCACCACCATGGCGGCGTTCGTGACGGCGCTGATCCCTGACTTAACGCTGCTGCACTTTCGTAACACCACTGAAGCCGGAGCGACCAGCGGCTCACGCGATAAAGGCCTGCACGGTAAGCTGAAGGCGGGTGTCTGTTATTCGATGCTGGATACGATCAACTCCCGCCATCAGCGCGTGGTGGTCGGCGTACGTCTGCAACAGGTTGCCGGACGCGATCGTAAAGTCGACATCAAACCGTTTGCCATTCAGGGACTGCCAATGTCAGTGCAGCCCACGCAACTGGTAACGGAAACCCTGAACGAACGCCAGGCCCGCGTTCTGTCACTGAACGAGCTGAAAGAGAAGCTCGATGAGATGGAAGGCGTGCAGTTTAAGCAGTTCAACTCAATTACTGATTACCATTCATTGATGTTCGATCTGGGCATCATTGCCCGCCGCCTGCGCTCTGCGTCTGACCGTAGTAAATTCTACCGTCTGATTGAAGCGTCGCTATACGGCGGTATTTCCAGCGCGATTACCCGTTCTCTGCGCGACTATTTGCTGCCGGAAAATAGCGGCGTGCGTAAGGCATTCCAGGATATGGAAGCCGCTCTGCGGGAAAACCGTCTGACGCTGGAAGCCATTCGCGTGACGCAGTCCGACCGCGATCTGTTCAAACACCTGATCAGCGAAGCCACCAACTATGTAGCGGCGGACTATATGCGTCACGCCAATGAGCGCCGGATCCATCTGGATAAAGCGCTGGAATTTCGTCGTGAACTCTATACCTCGCGTAAGCAACTGGCGGCGGAACAGTATAAACACGTCGACATGGCGCGTGAGCTGGGTGAACAAAACGGGGCGGAAGGCGATCTCGAAGCCGATTATCAGGCGGCGAGCGATCACCTGAACCTGGTGCAAACCGCGCTGCGTCAGCAGGAAAAAATTGAGCGTTATGAAGCGGATCTTGATGAATTGCAGATCCGTCTCGAAGAACAAAATGAAGTGGTAGCGGAAGCCGCCGATCGTCAGGAAGAGAACGAAGCGCGCGCCGAGGCCGCTGAGCTGGAAGTCGATGAGCTGAAAAGTCAGCTAGCGGATTACCAGCAGGCGCTGGACGTGCAGCAAACCCGCGCAATTCAATATAACCAGGCGATTTCCGCGCTGGAGCGCGCTAAATCGCTTTGCCATCTGCCAGATTTAACGGCGGAGAGCGCTGCGCAATGGCTGGAAACATTCCAGGCAAAAGAGCAGGAAGCGACGGATACCTTGCTCTCTCTTGAGCAGAAAATGAGCGTGGCGCAAACGGCGCACAGCCAGTTCGAGCAAGCGTATCAGTTAGTGGTGGCGATTAACGGGCCGCTGGCGCGTAATGAAGCCTGGGACGTTGCCCGCGAACTGTTGCGCGAAGGTGTTGATCAGCGTCACCTGGCCGAGCAGGTTCAACCGCTACGCATGCGTCTGAGCGAACTGGAGCAGCGTCTGCGCGAACAGCAGGAAGCCGAGCGTCTGCTGGCGGAATTCTGTAAACGCCAGGGCAAGAATTTCGATATTGATGAGCTGGAAGCCCTGCATCAGGAGCTGGAAGCGCGCATTGCCTCGCTGTCTGATAACGTCTCCAGCGCGCATGAACAGCGCATGGCGTTGCGTCAGGAACAGGAGCAGTTACAGTCCCGCATTCAGCATTTAATGCAGCGTGCGCCAGTCTGGCTGGCAGCGCAAAATAGCCTGAGCCAGCTCAGCGAGCAGTGTGGCGAAGAGTTTACCTCCAGCCAGGAAGTCACCGAATACCTGCAACAATTGCTGGAACGCGAACGTGAAGCGATTGTGGAACGTGACGAAGTCGGCATGCGCAAAAACGCGGTCGACGAAGAGATTGAGCGTCTGAGTCAGCCTGGCGGGTCGGAAGATCAACGCCTGAACGCACTGGCCGAACGTTTTGGCGGCGTCCTGCTGTCGGAAATCTATGATGATGTCAGCCTTGAAGATGCGCCGTACTTCTCTGCACTGTATGGGCCGTCCCGTCATGCCATTGTGGTGCCGGATCTGTCGCTGATCGCCGATCAACTGGAAGGGCTGGAGGAGTGCCCGGAAGATTTGTATCTGATCGAAGGGGATCCGCAGTCGTTTGACGACAGCGTTTTCAGCGTCGATGAACTGGAAAAAGCGGTGGTGGTGAAGGTAGCCGATCGCCAGTGGCGCTATTCCCGCTTCCCGTCCGTACCGCTGTTTGGTCGTGCGGCGCGTGAAAACCGGATTGAGATTCTGCATGCTGAACGCGAAGGGTTGTCTGAACGTTTTGCCACACTCTCTTTTGACGTACAGAAAACGCAGCGCCTGCATCAGGCGTTCAGCCGCTTTATCGGCAGCCATCTGGCGGTCGCGTTTGAGCCCGATCCGGAAGCAGAAATTCGCCAGCTGAATGCGCGTCGTGTTGAACTGGAACGTACGCTGACGACCCATGAAAATGACAATCAGCAACAGCGCCTCCAGTATGAGCAGGCCAAAGAGGGCGTTTCTGCACTGAATCGCCTGCTGCCGCGTCTGAATCTGCTGGCGGATGACAGCCTGGCGGACCGCGTCGAAGAGATCCGTGAGCGTCTGGATGAAGCACAGGAAGCCGCGCGCTTTGTGCAACAGCACGGTAATCAACTGGCGAAACTGGAACCGATCGTCTCAGTGCTGCAAAGCGATCCGGAGCAGTTTGAACAGCTAAAAGAAGATTATGCGTATTCCCAGCAGACGCAGCGCGATGCGCGTCAGCAGGCGTTTGCGCTGACGGAAGTGGTTCAGCGTCGTGCGCACTTCGGCTACTCCGACTCAGCGGAAATGCTCAGCGGTAATAGCGATCTGAATGAAAAACTGCGTGAACGACTGGAACATGCAGAAGCCGAACGTACCCGCGCCCGTGAAGCGCTGCGTGGACATGCGGCACAGCTCAGCCAGTACAATCAGGTACTGGCCTCGCTGAAAAGCTCTTACGACACCAAGAAAGAATTGCTCAACGATTTACAGCGTGAACTGCAGGATATCGGCGTCCGCGCCGACAGCGGGGCGGAAGAACGGGCACGAATTCGCCGTGATGAACTGCATGCGCAGTTGAGCAATAACCGCGCGCGTCGTAACCAGCTCGAAAAAGCGCTGACCTTCTGCGAAGCGGAGATGGATAACCTGACCCGCAAGCTGCGTAAACTGGAGCGCGATTATCACGAAATGCGTGAGCAGGTGGTGACCGCAAAAGCCGGGTGGTGCGCGGTCATGCGGCTGGTGAAAGACAGTGGCGTAGAGCGTAGGTTGCATCGTCGTGAACTGGCCTATCTCTCAGGTGATGAGCTGCGTTCGATGTCGGATAAGGCGCTGGGTGCGCTGCGTCTGGCGGTTGCGGACAACGAACATCTGCGCGACGTCCTGCGTCTGTCTGAAGATCCTAAACGTCCGGAGCGCAAGATTCAGTTCTTCGTCGCGGTTTATCAGCATCTTCGCGAGCGTATTCGCCAGGATATTATTCGCACCGACGATCCGGTGGAAGCCATCGAACAGATGGAAATCGAACTGGGCCGACTGACCGAAGAACTTACCTCCCGTGAACAGAAGCTGGCGATCAGCTCTCGCAGCGTGGCGAACATTATTCGCAAGACCATCCAGCGCGAACAAAACCGCATCCGCCAGCTCAACCAGGGCTTGCAGAGCGTGTCGTTCGGCCAGGTTAACAGTGTGCGTCTGAACGTTAATGTCCGTGAAACGCATGCCATGCTGCTGGAAGTGTTGTCTGAGCAGCATGAGCAGCATCAGGACCTGTTCAAAAGCAACCGTCTGACCTTCTCTGAAGCGTTAGCGAAACTGTATCAGCGTCTGAATCCGCAGATCGATATGGGACAGCGCACGGCACAAACCATTGGCGAGGAGTTGCTGGATTACCGAAACTACCTTGAAATGGAAGTGGAGGTTAACCGCGGTTCCGACGGCTGGCTGCGTGCGGAGTCCGGCGCGTTGTCGACCGGGGAAGCGATCGGTACCGGTATGTCGATACTGGTGATGGTTGTTCAGAGCTGGGAAGATGAAGCGCGTCGCTTACGCGGGAAAGATATCTCCCCGTGCCGCCTGCTGTTCCTCGATGAAGCCGCGCGACTTGATGCCCGTTCTATCGCGACATTGTTCGAGCTGTGCGAGCGTTTGCAGATGCAACTTATCATTGCAGCGCCGGAAAACATCAGTCCGGAAAAAGGCACCACTTATAAACTGGTCCGTAAAGTCTTCCATAATACGGAGCATGTTCATGTGGTCGGTTTGCGCGGCTTTGCGCCGCAATTGCCTGAGCCACTTCCCGGCGTGACTGATGCTCCGTCAGAGGCCAGCCAGATAACAAAAGGCGGCTGACAAACGATGGACTGCCCGGTGGCGTAAGCTTATCGGGCCGACCAAATTTGTATAACGCATTGATATGGCGATTTTATGTAAGCCGGATAAGGCGTCAGCCGCCATCCGGCAAAACCTCCACCGATTTTCTTTAAACTTCTTTACATTAGGTTAGGCAATCACATCTTTGCCTTTCTATAATAAAATAAAGCTCCGGTAGATGTGAGCATGTCGTAATGTAACCAGAGGGCAAGGGATGTTGCTTAAAAAAATGAGTGGTCGTCGGCTTTCGGCAATGAGTTTGTGTCTGGCTGTAGCATTCGCTCCACTGTTCAGTGTTCAGGCCGATGAGCCTGAAGTTATTCCTGGCGATGCACCTGTTGTTGCCAGTGAGCAAAGCCTCGCTCAGCCGCAGGCGCAATCTGCGGCAACTGCCATGATGGCGGGTTTACAGCCTCTCCCTGAAGGGGCGGCGGAAAAAGCGCGTACTGAATTGCAGTCACATCTCCCCGCTGGCTACACGCCGGTGTATATGAACCAGCTTGAACTGCTCTACGCAGCACGCGATATGAAACCGATGTGGGAAAATCGCGACGCCACCAAAGCGTTCCAGCAGCAGCTTGCTGAGGTGGCTATTGCCGGTTTCCAGCCGCAATTTACGACCTGGGTGGCCCTGTTGACCGATCCGTCCGTCAACGGTTTGACGCGCGATCTGGTGCTGTCCGATGCCATGATGGGTTATCTCCACTTTCTCGCTAATATTCCGGTAAAAGGGAATCGCTGGCTTTACAGCAGTAAGCCGTATGCGCTGGCGACGCCGCCGCTGTCGGTGATTAACCAGTGGCAGGTTGCGCTGGATAATGGGCAGCTCCCGACATTCATTGCCGAACTGGCGCCTCAGCATCCGCAATATGCGTCGATGCATGCTTCGCTAGTGCAACTGGTCGGAGATTCTCGCCCGTGGCCGCAGTTAACCAGCAAAACGACGCTGCGACCGGGTCAGTGGAGTAATGATGTACCGGCACTGCGTGAAATCCTGCAGCGCACCGGAATGCTGGAAAGCGGGCCAAAAATTGCGCTGCCTGAAGATGGAACATCCGCAGAAGCGGTGGTGAGTCCATCTGCGGCTAATGTTGATCAGAACGCACCGCGCAGTAAGCCGGCTCCGGCGGTACGTGCGGCCTATGATAACGAGCTCGTCGAAGCCGTTAAGCGTTTCCAGTCCTGGCAGGGACTGGGGGCGGACGGGACCATTGGACCTGCCACACGTGACTGGTTAAATGTGACCCCGGCGCAGCGTGCGGGCGTGCTGGCGCTCAATATCCAGCGTCTGCGTCTGCTCCCGGCGGAGCTGTCGACGGGAATTATGGTCAATATTCCGGCATACTCGCTGGTCTATTATCAGAACGGCAATGAGGTGCTGGCATCCCGTGTCATTGTCGGACGTCCTGATCGTAAAACACCAATGATGAGTAGTGCGCTGAATAATGTGGTGGTCAACCCGCCGTGGAATGTCCCGCCGACGCTGGCGCGAAAAGATATTTTGCCAAAACTGTGGAACGATCCGGGCTACCTCGAACGTCATGGCTATACGGTGATGCGCGGCTGGAACAGTAAAGAGGCGATAGATCCCTGGCAGGTTGATTGGTCAACGATCACGCCGTCAAACCTGCCGTTCCGCTTTCAGCAGGCACCCGGCGCGCATAACTCACTTGGCCGCTACAAGTTCAATATGCCAAGTTCAGATGCCATCTATCTACACGATACGCCAAATCATAATCTGTTCCAGAGAGATACCCGGGCGTTGAGTTCGGGTTGTGTACGCGTGAACAAAGCGTCGGAACTGGCGAATATGTTGCTACAGGATGCGGGCTGGAACGATACGCGGATTTCCGATGCGTTGAAGCAGGGCGATACGCGCTATGTCAATATCCGCCAGACAATCCCGGTTAACCTTTACTACCTGACGGCATTTGTTGGCGCGGATGGACGCACGCAGTATCGTACAGATATTTACAATTATGATCTCACAGCGCGATCCAGCGCACAAATCGTGGCAAAAGCAGAACAATTAATCAGGTAAATGAAGACGTTCTGGTTAATCTGTTGTCGTAATAGTTGGCAGTGACAGGGGCATCGGGCCAGAAGCCCCGCCATTACTGGAGTCAGGTTATCTTGACGGCGGCTTTGTTGCCAGTTAAGGTGCCTCCCGTGCGCTGAAGCATATAGACGATAACTCTTGACCTGTAGACCTTATTACCATGGATACATTTGACGCTAATCGCCGCAAACTGCTGGTGTTAGGTGGGGCTGCCCTCGGCGCCGCCATCTTACCTTCGCCTGCATTTGCCACACTCTCTACCCCGCGTCCGCGCATTTTGACTCTCAACAACCTCCATACGGGAGAGTCAATTAAAGCGGAATTTTTTGATGGCAGAGCTTATATTCAGGATGAATTAGCCAAACTTAACCATTTTTTCCGTGACTACCGCGCGAATAAGGTAAAGTCCATCGATCCGAGGCTTTTCGACCAGCTTTTTCGTTTGCAGGGGTTGTTGGGAACCCGCAAACCAGTGCAGTTGATATCCGGCTACCGGTCGCTGGATACCAATAATGAATTGCGTTCTCGCAGTCGTGGGGTTGCAAAGCAAAGCTATCACACGAAAGGCCAGGCCATGGATTTTCACATTGAAGGGATTTCGTTAAGTAATATTCGCAAAGCCGCGTTATCTCTGCGCGCAGGTGGTGTAGGATACTACCCACGCAGTAACTTTGTGCATATTGACACCGGGCCGATGCGGCACTGGTGATTAACGAAACAGGAGCAGTATGAACTATCGTATTATTCCGGTCACCGCCTTTTCCCAGAACTGCTCATTGATCTGGTGTGAGCAAACGCGTCTTGCTGCGCTTGTCGATCCTGGCGGCGATGCCGGGAAAATTAAACAGGAAGTGGACGCCAGTGGCGTAACGTTGACACAGATTCTGCTTACGCATGGGCATCTCGATCATGTCGGGGCTGCGGCGGAACTGGCGCAGCATTATGCCGTACCGGTATTCGGGCCGGAAAAAGAAGATGAGTTCTGGCTGCAGGGATTACCTGCTCAGAGTCGCATGTTTGGCCTGGGTGAGTGTCAGCCACTGACTCCGGACCGTTGGTTTAACGAAGGAGACCGTGTCAGCGTAGGGAATGTGACTTTACAGGTGTTACATTGCCCTGGTCATACGCCCGGACACGTTGTTTTCTTTGACGAGCATTCCCGGCTTCTTATTTCAGGCGATGTGATTTTTAAAGGCGGCGTAGGGCGCAGTGATTTCCCGCGCGGCGATCACAACCAGCTGATTGACTCAATCAAACGTAAGTTGCTGCCACTGGGCGATGATGTGACCTTTATTCCCGGTCATGGACCGCTGTCGACGCTGGGCTACGAACGGTTGCATAATCCGTTCCTGCAAGATGAAATGCCTGTCTGGTAACAGAACGATAATTCCTGCCAGGCCGGATAAGACGTGAGTCGCCATCCGACAAAAAAAGCCCGCATCCGCGCGCGGGCTTTATCTTTTGAGTGAATCCTTACAGCACGGCGACAATCGCTTCACACAGCGGCGCCATATTATCCGGTGTCATACCGGCAACGTTTACACGGCCGGAAGCCACCGCGTAGACACCAAACTCTTCACGCAGACGCAGAACCTGTTCTTTGGTCAGGCCGCTGAAAGAGAACATTCCATTTTGCTTAATGATAAAGCTGAAATCGCGCTCAGCACCTTTCTCCTGCAGGGTATTCACAAACAGCAGACGCATGCGCTGAATGCGCTGGCGCATATCGGTCAGTTCCTGCTCCCAGATTGCGCGGAGCGCATCGTTGCTAAGGATTGTTGCAACAACGGACGCACCGTGGGCCGGAGGGTTGGAGTAGTTTGCACGAATCGCCGATTTCATCTGGCTGAAAGCGCGGTCAACGGTTTCCGCATCCGCGGCTACCAGCGTACAAGCTCCCACGCGTTCGTTATACAGGCCAAAGTTTTTAGAGTAGGAACTCGCAACGATCAGCTCTTTGTGCAGCGCGGCAAACGCGCGAAGGCCTTCCGCATCTTCTTCCAGACCGCGGGCGAAGCCCTGGTAAGCGAAATCGAACAGCGGTAACCAACCTTTTTCTACGGAAAGCTGGGCTAAGGTCTGCCATTGCTCCAGCGTGGGATCAATACCGGTTGGGTTGTGGCAGCAGCCGTGGAACAGAACAACATCGCCCGCCTGGGCTTCGTTCAGGCTGTTCAGCAACGCGTCGAAATCCAGAGAATGGTTCTCTGCGTCGTAATAACGGTACTCGCAGACTTCAAGACCCGCAGAATTGAAAACGCTCTTATGATTCGGCCAGCTTGGATTGCTCACCCATACGCGTTTTACCGAAGTATTTTTCGCCAGGAAGTCTGCCGCGACGCGCAGAGCGCCGGTACCGCCTGGTGTTTGCGCCGTGCGGGCACGCTTGTCGCTAACCAGCGCGCTGCCCTTGCCGAACAGCAATTCCTGTGTGCAACGGCCGAATTCCGGAATACCGTCAATGCCGAGGTAGTTTTTTGTTGTTTCATTTTCGAGTAAATACTGCTCGGCTTTTTTAACACTGGTCAGCACTGGCGTTTTGCCAGTTTCATCTTTATAGACACCGATCCCAAGGTTAATTTTTGAAGGACGGTCATCAGCACGAAACAGATCGGCCAGACCCAGAATAGGGTCGGCAGGAGCGGCGGTAATGTTCTCAAACATGACGAGGTTCCATTGTGATTACTGAAGGGAAATCCGCTATCAGGTTAACGGTAGATTTACAAAATGCCAACCGTTAGTGATGAAAAGTCCGTAGGTTTTGTGAAGTCGCAAGATTTTGCTATTCGGCATAAAAAAACAGGACCGAAGTCCTGTTTTTTAGGCATTTAGCAAAGGGCTCTGCTATTAGAACTGGTATACGATACCGACAGCGACGGTGTCGTCAGAGCCTACGCCCAGTTTGTTGTCAGAATCGATCTGGTTGATGATGTAGTCAACATAGGTAGACATGTTTTTGTTGAAGTAGTAAGTTGCACCGACTTCAACGTAGTTCACCAGATCTTCGCTACCAACACCTTCTACGTCTTTCGCTTTAGACTTGGTGTAAGCGATGGACGGACGCAGACCGAAGTCGAACTGGTACTGAGCCACTAACAGGATGTCCTGAGTTTTGTTCGCGAAACCACCGCTGATCGGGGTAGCGTTACGGGTTTCACCGTAGTTCGCTGCCAGATAGATGTTGTTCGCATCGTATTTCAGACCGGTTGCCCACTGCTCAGCTTTTTTGCCCTGACCACGGAGCAGCGGATTCTCTTGTGCATCGGTACGGTCAGCTGCGCCGTAAGCACCGACAATGCCGAAGCCTTCGAATTCATAGCTGATTGAACCGCCAACGCCGTCGCCGTTAGAACGACGAACATCGCTGAAGTTGTTGCTGGTCGGATCGGTTGGGTCAACTTCGTAGCTGCTTGCGCGCTCGTTTTTACCCAGATACTGCACGCCAAAGTTCAGGCCTTCAACCAGACCGAAGAAGTTGGAGTTACGGTAAGTTGCAACGCCGCCCACACGACCTACGAAGAAGTCATCGGTGTATGCGGTATCGCCACCAAATTCTGGCAGCATATCGGTGTAACCCAGCGCATCGTATACGATCCCGTAGTTACGACCATAGTCGAAGGAGCCAGCGTCACCGAATTTCAGACCTGCGAAGGCCAGACGGGTTTTGTTGCCATTCTGTGCGTCAGAACCACCTTCGGAATTGCTACCCTGGAAGTTGTATTCCCACTGGCCGTAACCGGTCAGTTGGTCATTAATCTGTGTTTCCCCTTTGAAGCCAAGACGAGCATAAGTCTGGTCGCCATCGCCAGCATAGCTGTTTTCGCCATTGTTTTTAGAAAAATAGTGCAGACCGACAGCTTTACCGTACAGGTCCAGCTTGTTGCCGTCTTTGTTATAGATTTCTGCAGCGTTAGCTGCACCGGCTACCAGCAGGGCAGGGATTACCACTGCCAGAATATTGCGCTTCATCATTATTTATTACCCTCATTG
>OKVW01001099.1_pt1 | contig 12141 bp, 8 predicted proteins | sample 1606991 | NCBI WGS metagenome assembly OKVW01 (sample SAMN03281021, study PRJEB24777) | human gut metagenome | isolation source: fecal sample PR177 from 1 month old male Malay infant, vaginal delivered...
ATATGTTTTTTTTGCTCGCATAGGAGATTTTTATATTACGTGTAAAATGTTTTTTCCCAGCACAAAAAAAGACCTGCCGAGACGACAGATCTTTATTCTCTTGCTTGCCGCAAAAATGAACTAAGATTAGTATTCAATATTCATAACAATATCCTGCTCATAATCCCCGTATCCCCTGCCAAAGATATTAAATCCCCCTACATATTTTGTGCCTTCCTTATTACCAATTTTCACATCAATATAAGGCTGGGACATCAGGTCCAATTCCTCTACTTTTACATCGGATGCCCTGGTTTCATTGATATATGCCCCATCCCTGCGGACTTCCCAGGTCATAAGCAATCCATACTGCGTAGAACCGTTGGGCCATATAGAAGGATTCAGCCTTCCCCTCCTGGCTCCAAAATCTCCGGGGCTGGTCCAGGTTCCGCACTCTATGCCGTTGATCCAGACCGTCAGATTGGATTTCCAGTCCTCTCTGTAATTAGGGGCTTCCGAACAGATTTCCAGTGAAACGCTGATCCGTTTGGGCAGGCGCTTTTTGGGCACCGCATTGGCAAATTTATATTCCACAAAGCCTGATGAAGTCCATAAAAGCTGGGCGGTTATCCTTTCCGGAAGATAAAAGCTGTACTCCGCATCTTCCATGCCAATGACACCGGCTCTGCTGTATAGACCGCAGGTAGGCGATACCTTGCAGGCACAATATGCGCCAACAGGCATTTCAATGCTGGTAATTTCATCAATATCGGTATTGATGGCGGATAAATCAATGGTGATAAAGTCTCTCTTCCGGTTACAGAGCTTCGTAGAACCCCGGGTTCCCGGCTGTGTCTCCATTCTGATTAGTCCCGCCTTCTCCAGAATCTTCAGGTGCAGCGCCGCGCTGGATGCGGGAATATCCAATTTTTTCGCAATATCCCCGATAATCAGACCTTCTTCGTACAAAAGTTTTAATATCTCTATCCGTATTGGTGAAGAAAGCGCCTTTCCTACATTGCAAAGTTCTTCTTCACTTGTCATATCCAATTCTAATATCTTTGCCAAGCCAAATCCCCCTCAAATGCTGTAATTTCATTTTAAATCCCTTGCGTTACCTGTTAAACTCCATCATTATACCGCATTCAATTGGTAAATTCAATGAGAATTACCGGAGCATAGGGGATAAACTCTCATCTTCTTTTGAAACCACAAAGTATTAGAAAATACAATTCCACCATAAAAATAAGCCAAATCGCGAAAACACAGTTCCGACACTTTGGCTTATTTCTACCTGGCAAAATATTTACTTATTTACTCATTTACGAAAACGAATATGATAACATCCCGATCCTGCACATGCGCTCATGAAACCATTTTCCGAGCCAAACTCCAGTCCATCTCCATCCAGAACCTCTACTGCCTGATCCAGGCAGATCTTAGCCTGTGTATTAGGAGGAATGCATACTTTCATGGACACTTCATCGCCGTCAACATTCCATTCAGATGTAACATCACCGTAAACTGATTTATAATTTGCTTTCACATAATCCAGTCCGCCGCCGATTCTTGGATAGATTGTGGTAAACTTATAACCGCTTCTCTCTTCATCTGCTTCGATTCCGGCAGCCACACGGTAAAGCCATTCTCCAATTGCTCCATATGCGTAATGATTAAAGGAGTTCATATCTGGACTCCACATGGTTCCATCCGGTTTCATGCCGTCCCAGTGTTCCCAGACCGTTGTTGCTCCCATTTTTACCTGATACAGCCAGGATGGAAAATCATCTTTTAACAGCAGCTCGTATGCTTCTTTTGTATGCCCGTTCTGGCTCAAAGCATGGCAGAAATATGGCGTTCCCACAAATCCCGTAACCAGGTGGCCGTTTTCTTTCTCCAGTAACCTTAACAGCCCTTCCACTGTTTTCTCCCGGTATGCTTCCGGAACCAGATTAAAATACAGCGCCACAATATGTGCTGTCTGGGTCTGGGCAGTCATAATTCCTTCACTGTCAAAGAACGTTCTCTGGAACTTATCCACGATTTTTTCATACAAATCTGTGTATTTCTTCTCATCTTCACTGTTTCCAAGGATTTTTGCAATCTTCACAAATAATCCCGTGGAATATGCAAAGTAAGCGGTACAGGTCAGATCATTGGGGGTCGCTCCAAAATAGCTGCCTTCCTGGGCATCTAACGCAACCCAGTCACCAAACTGTAATTTATAATTCCAGATATAATCCTTTGCATGCTCTTCCATAAAGCCAATCCATGCCTTCATACTGGAATACTGGTCTTCCAGTATCTTTTTATCTCCATAGGTGAGATACATGGTCCATGGGTTAATAACTGCCACATCTGCCCATGCCGCTGCGGAATGGCTTCCCTGTTCTAACAGCCAGTCGCCATCTGTTTTACCGGTAAGGATATCCGGTACTACATGCGGTACCCCTCCCTCAGGTGTCTGATCTGCAGCCACGTCTTTTAACCATTTTGCAAAGAAATGGTAGGTGTTCATCAGATAGCTTGCCGTGCGGCAGAAGATCTGTGCATCTCCGGTCCATCCCAGTCTTTCATTTCTCTGGGGGCAGTCCGTAGGCACATCTACAAAGTTTCCTTTTAGTCCCCATAAAATATTATGCTGCAGCTGGTTGATATCCGGATTGGAGCATGTGAAAGTACCCGTCTGTTCCATATCTGAATGCACTGCGTATGCGGTAAAGTCCTCTATTTTTGCTTCTCCCGGGTAAGAAGAAATCTTCGCAAACTGGAATCCCATGAAAGTGAAATTCGGATGGTATTCTGTCTCCTGATCATCCTTGCAAATATAGGTAAGGGTCTCTTTAGCCCCTCTTAAGTTATCCAGATAGACATTTCCTTTCGCATCTAGCACCTCAAAGCAGTTGAGTTCCACTTTATCTCCTGCTTTTCCTTTTACCTTTACATGAATCCATCCGGTCATGTTCTGTCCAAAATCAATGACTGTATCACCCTGTGGCGTCTGGAAAATCCGTTTTGCCGTTACCGGCTCGATTTCCGTTACTTTACTGAAGCTCTGAGCTTCCAGCACTTTTTTATCAAAAGCAACCGTTTCTACATTCCAGAATCTTTCTGCATGTAATCCAGCTTGTGTGCCGCCATCTGTATTAAATCCTGCCTCTGCCCAGCCTTCTATTTCCAATCTGGCATCATAGATCTCACCATCATAAATCTCAGAAAATACAACCGGTGCGTCACTTCCCTTCCAGGTTGAATCGGTCACTATGGCATCTGTGGTTCCATCTTCGTATGCAATATGGATCTGCCCTAAAAATGCAGTCTGTTCTCCATAGTTATTGCGGTTGCCCACAAACCCCATTTTTCCTTTATACCATCCGGCGCCCAGCATAGCACCCACACCATTTTCTCCCTCTTTCAACATTGTAGTAATGTCGTATGTCTGGTAAGTTAAATGTTTGAGGTAAGAGGTCCAGCCAGGTGTCAATTCATCGGTTCCAACTTTTTTACCGTTTATGTAAAATTTATATAATCCCAGGGCGGTTGTAAATGCATAAGCAGCCTTCACGTTTCCTTTCACCTGGAAACTGCTTCTTACATAAGTTCCCTTAGAATCTCCTGCATTTTCTTTTGTCTCTGCCGAAACAAACTCTGCTTTCCATTCCTCCTCAGAAAGAAGTGCTGTTACAAAGTATCCGGTTTCACTCCAGCCGCTGCATTCACCATCCCCGTCCGTAACTTTTGCACGCACAAAATATTTTTCAGCAGATTTTATCTGGAACCCCTCCGCAAATACATGTGCAGATTCATCACTGTTTATCTCTCCGCTGTCAAAAAGTAGATTTTTAAATTCAGCATCAGCACTGATCTGCAGCTCATAGGATGCCTGAATCACACTTCGTTTATCACTTTCCAATACCCAGCCAAACTGCGGTACCTCCGTTACTCCAATGGGATTTTCCTGGTAATTCATATTTAATTTTACTATTTTTAACATTGTACTACCTCCATTTTTTATTTGATTCAAGCTCATCTATCGTTTTCGTAACCATACTGCTAACTGTCGATATAATATAGATTACATGAAAAATGCAGGTTGTACAATAACGGTTCTTTATACTTCTATTGACCATTTTTTAGGTTCTGCTTTTGCGATAATCTCCAGGTGTGCTTCCTACCGCCTCCCTGAATTTCTTGTAAAAAAAGTTCATATTATTGTATCCGCACATAGATACAATTTCCGTTACCGGAAGGTCTGTATTTTCCAGCAGCGCCATAGCTTTGTTTAAACGCTGTTCCTGAACGTGTTCTACAAAGCTTCTTCCCGTCTTTTCCTTTAGAAGATTTGTCAGATACGCCCCATTGAAGCCAAAATGTTTCGCCATCTGGCTCAGTGTGCAGTGATCATAATTTTCTTCAATATACGATAATACCGAGAGAATCTGAACGTTGTGGGAAACATCCTTTTCTTTTTCTTTGGAAGCATCCCGGTAGGTTCGCAGCAATTCGGTAAACAGTATAACCATATAGCTGTCCAATACTTCCTGTACACCCAGATCCTTATTATAATATTCCAGCAGAATCTCCTCCATAATTTTTCTAACCCTTAGATTATTATGTGCCGGAAAATATAAATAATGTTTTTTCTGCTGGCTCCTGGTTACCGCTTCCATCAGAAACTGGGATAAAATTCCCTGTTTGGTCATTCTGGCAAGAAATGCAGATGCAAAGAATTCCTTTCGCATGAGGATATTCAGTATAATATCGTTTTCACCTGCTTTTTCTATGGAATGTACTACGCTGGTGTCAAATATACAGACATCCCCTTGCTGGCTCACCACTTTTCGTCCCTCAATTGTCTGCACGCAGGTGCCCGACCAGACATAATTCAGTTCAATATAGTTGTGGGCGTGGGGCTTGATATCTACGAAACGATCCTGCCTGTTTACCCCGATATTCTCATAAGGGTTCATAAAGTAGTCCCCTTCAAATAAATACGCGCCCTTGTCCATGGAGCTGTATTTGCTGTATTCTCTATGTATTCTGGGATTATCAAAATCCACTGTTCCTTTTAACAGATTTTCCTTCTCCTGTTCCGTAAACGCATGTAAAAAGACATCTAATTCTTCGTGAGTCATAATTCCTCCTGGCCTGCTCCCAAATTAACAGCACAGTGATAACTGCTGCCTTGTATTCGTATCTTCATTTTAATCAAAATATGGGATTTCGTCAAATCCCTGCCAAGATATTTTGTTCAGCATATTTTATTCAGTTACTTTTGTTCAGCGAAACCATTTCGTAAAATAAAAAGGTATCAATCCGAATCCGCGATACCGGCTTTCCAAATATTTGAAAAACCCGTATCGGGAAACCGGACTGATACCAGGTTTCGTTTAACTATTTACAATTTTAGCCTCTTCCAGGTCCAGATATTTCGCCACATACTGACCTGTGTAAGATCTGGGATTGCGGGCAATTTCTTCCGGTGTACCGCTCGCTATGACAGTACCACCCTTGTCCCCGCCCTCAGGTCCGATATCGATGATATAATCGGCTGTTTTAATAACATCCAGGTTATGCTCGATTACCACAACCGTATTTCCGCCTTCTGAAAGGCGCTGTAAGATCTCTATTAATTTATGAACATCTGCAAAATGCAGACCGGTAGTCGGCTCGTCCAGAATGTAAATGGTCTTTCCTGTACTCCGTTTGCTCAATTCTGTTGCCAGTTTTATTCTCTGGGCTTCTCCACCCGACAGCGTTGTAGAAGGCTGTCCCAGACGGATGTAAGAAAGTCCCACATCGTAAAGTGTCTCTATCTTCCTGCGGATAGACGGGATATGTTCGAAGAAAGTCATAGCTTCTTCTACGGTCATATCCAGAACATCATAGATACTTTTACCTTTGTACTTTACATCCAGTGTTTCCCGGTTGTATCTTTTCCCCTGACATACTTCACAGGGCACATAGACATCGGGAAGGAAATGCATTTCTATTTTCAGGATACCATCACCACTGCAGGCTTCACAGCGTCCGCCCTTGACATTAAAGCTGAATCGTCCCTTCTTATATCCTTTTGCCTTGGCATCAGAAGTAGACGCAAACAGATCACGGATCTGATCAAATACTCCGGTGTAAGTTGCAGGATTAGATCTGGGTGTACGCCCGATTGGTGACTGGTCAATATCAATCACTTTATCCAGCTGGTCAATCCCTTCGATGGTTACATGCTTTCCGGGAATCACTCTGGCACGGTTTAAGTCCCTTGCCAGACGCTTATACAAAATCTCGTTTACCAGTGAACTTTTACCGGAACCGGATACCCCCGTTACACAGGTCATGACTCCAAGAGGAATCTCAACGTCTATATTTTTCAGGTTGTTCTGGGCTGCTCCCACAACTTTAATAGAACCAACCGGCTCTTTTCTGACCTTGGGAACGGGAATCTTAATTCTTCCGCTTAGGTAGGCACCGGTAACGGATTTTTTATTTTTCATAATCTGTTTTGCAGTACCTTCCGCCACAACTTCGCCGCCGTGTTCTCCGGCACCCGGTCCAATATCTACGATATAATCTGCAGCCAGCATGGTGTCTTCATCATGCTCTACTACGATCAGGGTATTTCCCAGATCCTTTAAATTATTCAGGGTACGCAGCAGCTTATCATTATCACGCTGATGCAGACCAATACTCGGCTCATCCAGAATATACGCAACCCCTACAAGCCCGGACCCAATCTGAGTAGCCAGACGGATACGCTGTGCCTCTCCGCCGGACAGCGTACCTGTTGCCCTTGCCAGTGTGAGATATTCCAGTCCCACATCGATGAGGAAACCGATTCTTGCCTTAATCTCTTTTAATATTTGATGTCCAATCATCTCCTGGTGCTCGGTAAGAACCATGTTATCCAAAAATTTCTGAAGTTTCCGAATCGACATGGATGTAACTTCAAAAATATTCGTGTCATTAATCGTAACTGCAAGCGCTTCTTTTTTCAGTCGCTGTCCTCCACAGGTTTTACAGGGGGTGACTCTCATAAAAGCTTCATATTCCTGTTTCATGGAATCAGAACCGGTCTCCCGGTAACGGCGTTCCACATTCCGGATCAGCCCTTCGAATGCAACATCGTAAACGCCTTCTCCACGCTGTCCCCGGTAATATACTTTCACTTCTTTTCCATTGGTTCCGTGAATCAGCATATGTCGGATATTTTCCGGCAGATCCTGATAGGGCGTATCCAAATCAAATTTATACTCTTTTGCCAGGGCATCCAGAATAGCTCTGGTATAACTTCCTTTATCGGTACAGGACTGCCATCCCATGACCGTAATTGCCCCATCTGCAATGCTCAGGGATTTGTCCGGAATCATCAGTTCTTCATCAAATTCCATCTTGTACCCCAACCCATAACAATCCGGACATGCACCGAATGGATTGTTGAAGGAAAAGCTTCTCGGCTCGATTTCATCTACACTGATCCCGCAGTCCGGACAGGAGAAACTCTGGCTGAACCGTACCGGTTCCCCATCCTGTACATCCACAAGTACCAGGCCTTCCGCCAGATTCAAGACATTCTCCAGAGAATCTGTCAGCCTTTTTTGTATACCGTCTTTAATCACCAGACGATCCACAACGATTTCAATATTGTGCTTTTTATTTTTATCCAGCTTAATATCTTCTGACAGCTCATACATGTTTCCATCCACGCGGACACGTACATATCCACTGCGCTTTGCCTGCTCAAACAGCTTCGTATGCTCACCTTTCCTGCCCCGGATCACCGGCGCTAGGAGCTGTATCTTAGATTTCTCCGGCAATTCCATAATCTGGTCCACCATCTGGTCCACCGTTTGCTTTGCTATCTCTTTTCCGCACTTGGGACAATGGGGAATGCCGATTCTGGCATACAGAAGACGGAAATAGTCATAAATTTCCGTAACCGTTCCCACCGTAGATCTGGGATTCCTGTTGGTGGATTTCTGGTCAATGGAAATCGCCGGCGGAAGTCCTTCAATGCTCTCTACTTCTGGTTTTTCCATCTGCCCCAGGAACTGTCTTGCATAAGACGACAGAGACTCCATATAACGTCTCTGACCTTCTGCATAAATTGTATCAAATGCCAGAGAAGATTTTCCGGAACCGCTGAGCCCGGTCAAAACTACAAATTCATTTCTGGGTATATTTAAAGTAATATTCTTTAAATTATGCTCGTTAGCTCCTCTTATTTTTATATACTGCTTACCATTTTTTACTGCCATTCTATTCTATCTCCTGTAATTGTTTCTTTAGTGTGATCATCTTGTCACGTAAATCCGCGGCAGCTTCAAAGTTCAGCTCTGCTGCTGCCTGTTTCATCTGTTTCTGAACTTCTCCAACCAGTTTTTCCAGTTCTTTTCTGCTCATGGATTCCGGATCTTTTTCGAATTCCATCTCATTTTTCAACACTGCCTTGGATATACTGATAATATCACGGACAGCTTTCTTAATGGTCTGAGGAGTAATGCCGTGCTCTTCATTATAAGCCTCCTGGACTGCACGCCTTCTCTGTGTTTCATCAATCGCCATTCTCATGGAATCAGTTATCACATCTGCATACATGATAACATGTCCGTCTGAATTTCTGGCTGCACGTCCAATTGTCTGGATCAAACTGGTTCCGGAACGCAAAAAGCCTTCTTTATCCGCATCCAGTATTGCTACCAGCGTAATCTCCGGAATATCCAGACCTTCTCTTAACAGGTTGATTCCAACCAGTACATCGAATACACCCAGTCGCATATCACGGATAATTTCAGATCGTTCCAGCGTATCTATATCCGAGTGCAGATACCGGACCTTGATACCAATTTCTCTCATGTAATCGGTTAAATCCTCCGCCATGCGCTTTGTGAGGGTGGTGATCAGGATCTTATTGCCCAACTCTATTTCTCTATTCACTTCTCCCACCAGATCATCAATCTGACCTTCTACCGGACGAACTTCCACCTGCGGGTCCAAAAGCCCTGTTGGACGGATTATCTGCTGTGCCCGCAGGAGTTCGTGCTGTTCTTCATAATCGCCCGGTGTCGCAGAGACGAACATAATCTGATCAATTTTATTTTCAAACTCTTCGAAATTCAATGGTCTGTTGTCTTTTGCGGAGGGCAGACGGAATCCATAATCCACTAAGGTACTCTTTCTGGACTGGTCTCCTGCATACATTCCCCTGATCTGGGGCACTGTCTTATGGGACTCATCGATGATCATCAGAAAATCGTCCGGGAAATAATCAATCAGCGTATGCGGTGTAGCACCAGGCTCCAATCCGGATAAATGTCTGGAATAATTCTCGATTCCGGAACAAAATCCTGTTTCCTTCATCATCTCTATATCAAAATTCGTTCTTTCAGAGATTCTCTGAGCTTCCAAAAGCTTGTCTTCACTTTTAAAATAAGCCACGCGTTCCTTCAGCTCTTCCTCAATATTAGCTGCCGCTTCCAGTATTTTCTCCATTGGTACGACATAATGGGAGGCAGGGAAAATGGCAATATGCTCCAGGGAGCTCTTAATCTCCCCCGTTAATACATCGATCTCTACGATACGGTCAACTTCATCACCAAAAAACTCAACCCGGACTGCAGTATCACTGGAATCCGCCGGGAATATTTCAAGTACATCTCCCCTGACCCGGAAAGTACCACGCTTAAAGTCCATGTCATTCCGGTCATACTGAATATCAATCAGCTTATGGACTACTTCATCACGGTCTTTTTCCATACCCGGGCGCAGGGAAATTACCATTTCCTTATAATCCACCGGGCTTCCCAATCCATAGATACAGGAAACACTGGATATAATAATTACATCATCCCGCTCCGCCAGGGATGTGGTGGCGGAAAGCCGCAGCTTATCTATCTCATCATTAATTGACGAATCCTTGGCAATATAAGTATCCGACGAGGGAACATAAGCTTCCGGCTGGTAATAATCGTAATAAGAGACGAAATATTCCACCGCATTCTCCGGGAAAAATTCCTTAAACTCGCCGTAGAGCTGGGCTGCAAGGGTTTTATTATGGGCTATAATGAGCGTTGGCTTCTGCAGCTTCTGTATGACGTTTGCCATTGTGAAAGTCTTACCGGAACCCGTGACACCAAGTAACGTTTCGAATTGGTTTCCTTCTTTAAAGCCCTGAACCAGCTCGGCTATAGCCTGGGGCTGGTCCCCGGTGGGCTGATATTCTGAGTGTAATTTAAACTCCATTTTCTGTTTCCTTTCTATAACTGATTTGCATACTGACTATGCATGTGTGTATCTGAATGGTGCCAATAATTTTCTATATTTAAACAAAAAGAAATTCATATTTTCTTTTTTCATCATTATTTACTGTGTCTTAGTATACCACAGCCCACTACACTTTTCAAACATTTGTTTGCTTTTTTACAAAATTTCTCATTTCTAAAAAAGACCGTAGAATGAAATTTTAATTTCCAGTTGACAAGAGTAAGTTCTACCCCTGTAGAGATTAACGCCGCACAACCCAGATATGCTGACGTATCGAGACGTTCTTATTTAAAGTCGAAAGGGTATTAATCAGACACCCGCACGGATAAGGGAATTCACTGACAGAGTCATTGGGTATTGAAGTTTTTCGTAATTGGAATTATGGGTTATTCATCGCTTACATGACATGTGGTTTTTCCTTTCTGTGCCAAATTAATAGCCACCCTAATGGGTGGCCTTGTAGAAATTATAAATGGTAAGCAATACGGTATTTCCCCTTACCTTGTCCTTTAACTGGTTCAATTAGACCAGCACCTAACATTTTTTTTAATAAATTACTTGCTGGTGTCTTTGTAATTACAAGTGTATCCATTACATCTTGCCGACCGAAAATACTATCCTCTTTAAAGATAGACACTAGCTTTTTCATATTTTCTTTTGTTTGTTTCCTTCTAGGCTAATTATAAGATTATCAAAATCAGTTCTTTGCCTCTCAATATCCTTGTTTTTCTGTCCAATGTCCTTATTTTCTGGTTGAAAGTCCTTATTTTTCTCCTCAATGTCCCTATTCCTGCCGCTAATATTCTTCTTTTTATAATTTTCATTATAAAATATAGTGACGAAATCAGTCTCTGTCGAAATAAACTCTGGCTGCTTCTTTCCCTTATATACTTCCAAAATTTTTTTAATTCCACTACCCCGACGTTCCATAAGCTTCAAAACATTCCACCCGGTGATCTAATCTCCAAACGATCATCAAACATATCAACATGCACCTCGGTTCCCGGCACTTAATATGACCGATGGACCAATGAATTTACGATAGCTTCGTGGATAGCGACCGGATCAAAATCAGGCATATAAATCCGTCCATCCGCCGTTTTCTTCCAGCGAACCTTCGAATTATTTTTTATAAACTGCTTTGTATTTTCCAATAATATAAAAATATTTCCTTCATACTCTTTGTCATCCAACGCATCATCAAAAACCGATCCCATTGTAAGACCATTCCATCTCGTACAAAACACACGAGATTGTAGTAATAGACATTGATCCGAACTCAAAACACCGGCGTATGTCAACCTTCCTTGTGTATCTGCTAGCTTGAAAGAAATGTAATCACTGTCTTCAACCCTTTTTTGTGTTATCATTCTATAATTAGCTTCAAACACTGAAAAGCTCAAATCAATCTTGTTGAATTGACTTAGCATTGCATCAAATGATTGATTTTGCCCTTTCAAGATAAGCTCATTCAAAATATGTGGTGGGGCCTGTACGCTTTCTTCCCCCATCCTAACATAGGCTATTTTATTTCCATCGGATGAGTAGTAATATGGTGTCATATTTACATAAACCACCGGTTCTATCTTTGTGTTGACTAATTGACTGATTTTTTCTGAAGTTTTTTGAATATCATCTATTCCTTCTGGCACACCATTCTTGTCAAACAACTCCTTTTAATTCTGACATAATATTATTACTATTAATCGTATCAATAAAAAAACTTTTAACTCAGGTAAAATTAACTTTTTCTGCGTATTCATCAATCATCCAGTCTCCTGAACTCCAACCTATTTCCATATCTACAATAATATCATACTTTAATGGTATTTTATACAATTTTAATTTTCTTGCCCGCTCCACTGTATCTAAAAAAAATGGAGAGTCCACTTCTCCAAACAA
>OKVW01001100.1_pt1 | contig 12127 bp, 10 predicted proteins | sample 1606991 | NCBI WGS metagenome assembly OKVW01 (sample SAMN03281021, study PRJEB24777) | human gut metagenome | isolation source: fecal sample PR177 from 1 month old male Malay infant, vaginal delivered...
GCACTAGCGCGGTGGTCCCACCTGACCCCATGCCGAACTCAGAAGTGAAACGCCGTAGCGCCGATGGTAGTGTGGGGCCTCCCCATGTGAGAGTAGGGAACTGCCAGACATCAAATCAAGCGAAAGGCCATCCGAAAGGATGGCCTTTTTGCTTTTCGAACTAACATTCAATTAATGGATTACCTGCGATAAAAATGCCCTCGTACGCTCTGATTTAGGATGCGCAAAAAATTCATCAGGTGCAGCTTGCTCCACTATTTCCCCACGATCCATAAAAATTACCCGGTCAGCGACGGTTCGTGCAAACCCCATCTCATGTGTTACACACAACATTGTCATACCCGACTGCGCCAGCCCAATCATCGTATCCAGCACCTCTTTCACCATCTCAGGATCGAGCGCCGACGTTGGCTCATCAAACAACATAATTTTCGGCTTCATACACAGCGAACGCGCAATGGCAACGCGTTGCTGCTGACCACCTGAAATCTGTCCGGGAAACTTATGCGCATGTTCGGCAATTCTCACCCGCTCTAGGTAATGCACCGCCAGATCTTCAGCCTCTTTCTTAGGCATCTTGCGTACCCAAATCGGTGCCAGGGTACAGTTCTGTAAAACGGTCAGATGAGGGAAGAGATTGAAATGCTGAAAGACCATTCCCACTTCCTGCCTGACGCGCTCAATATTGCGGATATCTTCATTAAGTTCGATGCCATCTACCACGATCCGTCCCTGTTGATGTTCTTCCAGATGATTAATACAACGAATGGTTGTCGATTTACCGGAACCTGAAGGGCCACACAGAACGATCCGTTCTCCCGGTTGCACGGTTAAATTTATATTTTTCAAAACATGGAATTGTCCATACCATTTATTGACGTTTTCCAGCGTAATCATCGCGTTAGCAGGTTGCAGTAAAATTTGGCTCATAGTGTCCTCAATGCGGTGTACGCCCGGTGTTAAAACGTTTTTCCAGATACTGGCTATAGCGCGACATGCTGAAACAGAAGATCCAGTAGATCAGCGCGGCGAAAACATACCCTTCCGTCGACATACCCAACCAGGCGGGATCAACGGTTGCCTGCTGAACGCTACTGAAAAGATCGAACAACCCGATGATGATCACCAGGCTGGTATCTTTGAAGAGTGCGATGATGGTATTTACCAGCCCAGGAATTACCAGCTTCAACGCCTGTGGCAGAATAACCAGCCCCTGAGTTTTCCAGTAACCCAACGCCAGCGACTCTGCCGCTTCATATTGCCCTTTAGGCAGCGCCTGTAATCCACCTCGCACGACTTCCGCAACATATGCTGACTGAAACAGGATCACGCCAACCAGCGCGCGGATCAATTTGTCGATACTGGTGCCTTCTGCCATAAACAACGGCAGCATGACCGAAGACATAAACAGAACGGTAATCAGCGGCACGCCGCGCCAGAATTCGATAAAAATGACCGATAAGATACGCACAATCGGCATATGGGAGCGGCGACCTAACGCCAGTAAGATCCCCCACGGCAGCGCCCCCGCAATCCCAACTGATGCAATAATTAAAGTTAGCGTCAGCCCGCCCCATTGCCGGGTTTCAACCCGCTCAAGAGCAAAAAAACCGCCATACATCAGCCACCAGACAATCAGTGGGTAAATCACCGCCCAGGCCGCAATATAGCGACCGCGATGCGGGAGTATTTTCCAGAACATTGGTGCGATCGACACAAGCCCAATCAGTAATGCGAGGTTAATTCGCCAGCGTTGGTCGTGTGGGTAAAGCCCATACATAAACTGACCAAATCGTTCGTGGATGAAGACCCAACAGGCACCGGCTTTTGTGCAGTCGGCACGCGTTGAGCCAACCCAGTTAGCCTGCAAAAATGCCCAGTTCAGCAACGGTGGGATCAGTTCCCACATCAACCATATGCAGCCAATAGTCAGCAGGCTATTGCTCCAGCTGGAGAACAGATTTTTTCGCACCCACACCATCGCGCGGCTTGAGTTATGGCTCGCCGGGCGCGGGGGATGAGACAGCAATACTTTTGTCATCATGACTCCTTAGCGTTCAACGATCGCGATGCGGCGGTTATAGATATTCATCAGCAGCGAGATAGTCAGGCTGATAATCAGATAGACCGACATGGTCATGGCTATCGTCTCGATGGCTTGCCCCGTCTGATTCAGCACGGTGCCGGCAAACAGCGAAACCATATCGGGATAGCCAATAGCGGCGGCAAGAGAGGAGTTTTTGACGATGTTGAGATACTGGCTGGTTAACGGTGGAATAATCACCCGCAATGCCTGGGGAATAATGACCTGGCGTAGCGTAACCGGGTTGGGTAATCCCAGTGACCGAGCCGCTTCATGTTGACCATAAGGCACTGCCTGGATCCCAGCGCGGATAATCTCGGCGATAAATGCAGATGTATAAACCGAAAGTGCCAGCGTTAAGGCTGCCAGTTCAGGAATTAAAACCATCCCGCCGCGGAAGTTAAAGCCTCGTAGGGCTGGGACATCCCAGTGTAGTGCTGCGCCAAAAAGCCATTGCGCCAGTAAAGGCAAACCAATGATCAACACTGCGGCGATCGGCCAGGTGCGGCGCAGTTGTCCGGTCTTTATCTGGTATGTTTTATTAAAGCGGAATAGCCCAACAGAAAGGACTATAGCCATAACAACAGCCAGGATAAACGCAATAAATCCGTCTCCCAGCTGCGGTGACGGAATATAAAGCCCACGATTGCTCAAAAAGGCCAGATCAAACGCGCTCACAGCCTGGCGTGGTCCGGGCAAATTGCGCAACACGGCAAAGTACCAGAAGAAGATTTGCAGCAGCGGGGGAATATTACGGAAGATCTCAATATAAATTGTGGAAAGCTTTCGTAGCAGCCAGTTATCCGAAAGTCTCGCCAGACCGATAAAGAAGCCCAAAACAGAAGCGAACACAATACACAATGCAGAAACCAGTAGCGTATTGAGTAAGCCGACAATAAAAACGCGTCCGTAGGTGTCGCCCTGCTGGTAATCGATCAAATGCTGGACAATACCGAAGCCAGCGCCGCGATCCAGAAAGGCAAAACCTGAAGTAATGCCACGATTATTGAGATTCGTTACAGTGTTGTGAAATAACCAACCAACAATGCCGACAACAGCAACAACGGCAAGGATCTGGAATAACCAGGCGCGAACCGTAGGGTTGGCAAAAGAGAGTGAGCCTTTAACGGTTGAGCGGCGATGAGACATAGAAACCTCGGAAAGCATAACGCTGAAGAGAGCGCCGCCGTAGCGACGCTCGTTACCTCACACCGACTTAACGCACGGGCGGTGCGTACTGAATACCGCCGTTATTCCAGAGATTATTTTGCCCACGTTTAATTTTCAGCGGGCTTTCTGAACCTACGTTACGCTCAAAAATTTCCGAGTAGTTACCCACCTGTTTGATGATGTTATAGGCCCATTTATTATCCAACTTCAGATCCTTGCCGTAATCGCCTTCTTTACCCAGCAGATGTGCCATATCAGGCGTTGCTGGATTAGCCGCTTTTTTATCGACGTTCTGGGAATTGATGCCCATCTCTTCAGCATTTAGCATGGCGAAAAGCGTCCAGCGTACAATCGAGAACCATTCATCATCGCCACGACGAACTACCGGCCCAAGCGGTTCTTTAGAGATAACCTCCGGTAAGACAATCCATTCAGCCGGGTTGCTTAATTTGATGCGCAGGGCATACAGTTGGGATTGATCCGAAGCCAGCGTATCGCAGCGACCAGATTCCAGTGCCTTCGCTGATTCGTCAGAGCGATCGAAAGTCACTGGTGTGTACTTCATATTGTTTGCCTTGAAATAGTCGGCGACGTTGAGTTCGGTATCAGTACCCGCCTGAATACAGACGGTAGCGCCATCCAGTTCTTTCGCGCTTTTTAGCCCCGCTTTATCGTGCGTCAGGAAGCCAATGCCGTCGTAATAAGTGACGCCAGTAAATGCCATTCCCATCCCGGCATCGCGAGATGAAGTCCAGGTCGTATTACGGGAGAGCAAATCCACCTCCCCTGACTGTAAAGCGGTGAAGCGTTCTTTTGCAGTGAGCGGGGTATATTTCACTTTCGTGTCGTCACCAAATACAGCAGCGGCAACACCACGACAAATATCAACATCAATACCTGAAAATTTACCGTCAGCATCGGCATAAGAGAACCCAGGTAATCCATCACTGATCCCGCATTGCACAAAACCTTTTTTCTGTACGGCATCAAGCGTCGCGCCAGCATGCGCCTGATTTGCAACGGCAAGCAGCACGCTGGCGGCAGCCAGTGTGGCTATCATCATCTTTTTCATAATGCTTCCTGTGAGGCGAAAATTATCGTTATAGGACGTTTGGGAAACGTCTTTTACCTGTCTGTGGCCATCCTCTTATAAGCAAAAGTAGTGCCAGCTTTTGCGCACGATTTCGCGTCGCAATAAGCTGAGTGTAGACAGGAAATAATAAAAACAGCGCCCCGCAATGGTGCGAAAATGAAACATGCGCCACATTTTGGCGCAAAATATTTACGCGTGTTTTACTAAGCAGAATAATGATTGTTAGCGTGAGTATAATTCTGGTGGGAAGTGTGAAAATTAAATTGATGCGTTATTTCGAAAGCAGCGAAATAACGCGATATAACATGCTAAATCAGGAGGGAATTACCCAGAAGAATATAGCAATATTTTATCTTATGGAAAGATACTGTATCGTTAAAAAGAGCGCGGAGCTCCGCGCCCTGTTTAGTTATTTCGACAGAGCGATGATCCCCATCGTCAGGCCAGCAACAGCTGCTGCTCCGCCAGCAATAGCCCCAGCCGTTTCCCAGTTATCCTGAGTTGTGCCTTTCATACAGGTATTGGTGTGAACCAGACGCCCCTGATCGTCATAAACCGGAACGCAGGGCGAATCGTGAGCACAGCCCGCCAGCAATGCGGTGAGCAATGCCACAGGAATTAATCTTTTCATGGTGTTACCTCAAAAAAATAAGTGCTCCGCTAAATGCAGTAAAATAAATACTGACGCTTTGCGAATACAAAACGAATTTTACCACCGCTTAAAAAAAGATTGGCATAAGGAATAATCTCAATTCATGTGGATTGTAAAAATAATGGAGAAATACGTTTCTTATTAAGCAGCATAAATGACTATCTTCTTAATAAATAAAGAGAGAAAGAAATGTAAAAAAGGCGTCCGGAGACGCCTTTATTTACACATTAATCCTGCTGTTTTATGAAGCGTCGCCGAACGACGACAAAGAATACCGGAACAAAGAAAATAGCCAGCAGCGTCGCTGTCAGCATTCCCCCCATAACACCTGTACCCACCGCGTTTTGCGCTCCGCTCCCTGCTCCCCGACTGATAACCAGTGGCATTACACCGAGGATGAATGCAAGAGAGGTCATCAGGATAGGGCGCAAACGCATACGCGCTGCTTCAAGCGTTGCTTCAATCAATCCACGACCTTCTTTTTCCATCAGGTCTTTGGCAAACTCCACAATCAGAATGGCGTTTTTAGCGGAAAGTCCAATCGTGGTTAACAACCCGACCTGGAAATAAACGTCGTTATTCAACCCGCGCAGAGAAGCTGCCAGAAGCGCTCCTACCACGCCGAGCGGAACCACTAACATAACCGAGAAAGGAATGGACCAGCTCTCATAAAGTGCAGCCAGGCACAGGAACACCACGATTAAGGAAATTGCATAGAGCGCTGGTGCCTGGTTGCCTGACAAACGTTCCTGATAAGACATCCCGGTCCAGTCATGGCCGATTCCGCCAGGTAGTTTTGTTGCCAGTTCTTCCATCAGCGCCATTGCTTCACCAGTGCTTCTGCCAGCCGCCGCCTCGCCCAGGAGTTCCATCGATGGCATACCGTTGTAACGCTCCAGTCTGGGAGAACCGTAAACCCAGTGTGCAGAACTGAAACTTGAGAAAGGCACCATTTCCCCGTTCGCACTACGCACGTAGAGATTGTTGATATCCTCTGGCAGCATGCGGAATTTTGCATCGGCCTGAACATACACTTTCTTTACGCGTCCACGATCGATGAAGTCATTGACGTAGTTGCTGCCCAGCGACGCCGAAATCGTCTGATTGATATCTGACAGGGAGACGCCAAGGGCCTGCGCTTTTTCCTGATCAACATCCAGTTTGAACTGAGCGGTATCCTCAAGACCGTTGGGTCGAACGCGCACCAGCACATCAGGATGTTGCGCTACCATGCCTAATAATTGATTACGTGCGGCTGTCAGTGCGGTATGACCTAATCCGCCCTGATCAATGAGCTCAAAGTCAAAGCCAGTTGCCGTGCCAAGCTCAAGGATTGCAGGCATGTTGAAGGGAAAGACCAGCCCATCATTGATCTTACTGAAGGCATGTGTGGCACGGGTAATGATCGATTGCACGCTGTTTTCTTCGCCACTACGGGCTTCCCAGGGTTTCAGGCTAATAAAGGCCAGCCCTGCGTTTTGCCCCTGACCACTGAAGCTAAACCCGTTAACAGTAAAGACACTTTCGACATTTTCCTTTTCATTATTCAGGTAGTAGTTTGTCACTTGATCCAGGACCTTTTGGGTACGTTCCTGTGTCGCCCCGGCAGGCAACTGGATCATGGTCATGAAGACGCCCTGATCTTCATCAGGCAGAAAGGAGGTGGGCAGGCGCAGAAACAGAACGGCCATTCCGATGACTATCAACAGATAAATGAGCAGATAGCGCCCGGTATTACGCACGATCCCGCTGACACTGTTAGTGTAGTGATTGACGCTGAGATCAAATTTGTCATTAAACCAGCCGAAGAAGCCACTTTTCTTACCATGATGTTCTGCGGATGCCGGTTTGAGCAAGGTAGCGCAAAGGGCCGGGGTGAGTATCAACGCGACCAGAACCGAAAGCGCCATTGCTGACACAATGGTGATGGAGAACTGGCGATAGATAGCCCCGGTGGATCCGCCAAAAAAGGCCATTGGGATAAACACGGCAGACAGCACCATGGCAATCCCCACCAGCGCGCCCTGAATCTGCGACATCGATTTCTCGGTCGCCTCTTTAGGCGGCAACTGGTCCTCCATCATCACGCGTTCAACGTTTTCCACCACCACAATTGCATCATCGACAAGCAAACCAATTGCCAACACCATTCCGAACATGGTCAGGGTGTTTATTGAATAACCGAAAGCAGCCAGGACTGCAAACGTACCCAGCAGTACGACGGGTACGGCTATCGTGGGAATCAGCGTGGCGCGAATATTCTGTAAAAACAGATACATCACTAGGAAAACCAGCACAATCGCTTCAAACAACGTTTTTACCACTTCGTGAATAGAGATTTTCACAAACGGCGTAGTGTCATATGGGTAGACCACTTTCATTCCCTGGGGAAAGAAGGGCTGAAGTTCGGCAAGTTTGGCTTTGATCGCCGTGGCGGTATCCAGCGCGTTAGCGCCGGTCGCCAGTTTTATCCCCAGGCCTGCTGCAGGCTTACCATTTATTCGGGCGATCACGTTTTCGTCTTCACCCCCAAGCTCAATACGCGCGACATCTTTGAGATGTACCACGGATCCATCGCTATTAACACGCAGTGTGACTTTGCCGAATTCCTCGGGATCTTTCAGACGTGTCTGCGCAATGATGGAGGCATTAAGCTGTTGCCCAGGCAGTGCAGGTGTTCCGCCAAGTTGACCCGCCGCAATTTGGTTGTTCTGCACTTTCAGTTGATTGATGACATCAACCGGTGTGAGCTGGAATTTGTTCAACAGATTGGCATCCATCCAGATACGCATTGCATACTGTGCACCAAACAGCTGTACGTCACCTACCCCGTTCAGACGACTAATTGAGTCTTTCACATTCGATGCGACGTAATCAGAAATATCGTCCTGCGTAATCTGTGGATTATCTGAAACGAAGCCCGCGACCAGCAGGAAGCTGCTGCTTGATTTCTCCACGCTGATCCCTTGTTGCTGGACTTCCTGTGGGAGTAATGGCGTTGCCAGTTGCAGCTTGTTCTGAACCTGTACCTGAGCGATATCCGGATTCGTACCGGACTGGAAGGTCAGCGTGATGGTCACGCCACCCGCAGAGTCGCTGGTGGAGGACATATACATCAGGTTATCGATACCATTCATGTTCTGTTCGATAACCTGAGTGACGGTGTCCTGCACGGTCTGTGCATCCGCGCCCGGGTAGGTCGCGGAAATGGCCACCGCCGGTGGCGCAATGGTGGGATATTGCGCAACAGGCAGTTGTAGAATTGCCAGGGCTCCTGCCAGCATCAGAATGATAGCCAGGACCCAGGCAAAGATAGGGCGTCTGATAAAAAAGTTTGCCATGTCCGGTTACCTTATTTCGCCGTTTTCACAGCAGGGGCGTCGGCATCCGGAATGGCTTTCACCTTCGCGCCAGGATGTGCTTTTTGTACGCCACTGACGATGACATTGTCGCCAGGTTGTAACCCCTCGCTGATAAGCCATTTGTCACCGATGGCCTGTGACGCAACAACGGTGCGAGACTCAACCTGACTTTGGTTATTAACGACCAGTACAGTGGCATCCCCGCGTGGGGTACGCGTTACACCTTGCTGGGGGATGAGGATCGCATTCGGCTGTACACCTTCATCAATGCGTGCGCGTACAAACATTCCGGGCAACAGGGTATGTTGTGGATTGGGGAAGACTGCACGAAGGGTGATTGAGCCGGTACTTTCATCTACCGTGACATCAGAAAACTGTAGCGTTCCCTTCAGGGGATAAACGCTGCCATTTTCCATGACCAGTTCGACATTACTGGTGGTATTGTCTTTGTGCAGATTACCTTGCTCGATGGCGTACTTAAGACGCATGAAGTCGTTGCTGGATTGTGTGACATCAACATAGATAGGATCGAGTTGCTGCACGGTTGCCAGTGCCGTCGCCTGGCCGTTGGTCACCAACGCGCCTTCGGTGACGCTGGATTTCCCAATACGACCGCTTATTGGTGACGTGACTTTGGTGTAAGCCAGATTAATACGCGCACTCTCTACCGCGGCGTTCGCTGCAATGACCGAAGCATCAGCCTGACGCGCATTAGCGATAGCCTGATCGTATTCCTGCTGGCTGATGTATTTGGTGCCCACCAAAGGAACGTAGCGCTTAACCGTCAGGTGAGCGATAGTCGCAGCGGCTTGACTTTTTGCCAGCTCGCCCTTTGCACTATCGAAATTAGCCTGCCAGGTTGCAGGATCGATTTGGTAGAGCGATTGCCCTGCCTCCACATCGCTACCTTCGATGAAGTTTCTTTTAAGTATAATGCCGCTAACCTGGGGACGAACTTCAGCGATACGGAATGAAGATGTCCGTCCGGGCAATTCGGTCGTCACTGCTAATGGGGCGGTTGCGACAACATGAACGGTCACTTGCGGTTCGGCAGGATGAGCATTGGGATCATCCTGATCGTTACAACCGGCGAGTAGCACAGCAGAAATTATGAGGAATGAGGGCAGGAGTGAAAACCTGGCATGTTTCGTCATTACAGTTCCTTTAAAACCAATAACTCGTTATTTACCTGATAAGAGCAAGGCGGTAACGTGCACGAAGAAATAATAGTTGACCATCCTACAAATTATTACCTCGCGATGTAAGTAATACTTATTTTAAGGCGTGGGAGACGGCACGTAAAAACAAAAATAATCGGGTGGCATTGCGTTGTCGCGCTCTTTTTTGTCATTTTTTGTCGACGATGGATAAATTTAGAAATGCTCATTCTTTTGGTGAATGATTTTATATTTTAAATTTGCGTATTTTATATATTTGAATTTTTTGTGCTGAGATGTTTCGCTTATCTCTCGTTTATAACGTGATGAGGTGCTAAAGTCGTTCACACGATCATCCTGCGCGGCAGTATTTTATTTTGTTCCCGATGTGATCACTCATGCCTAAGAAAACAAAAGCCGAAGCGCTCAAAACACGACAGCATTTAATTGAAACAGCAATCACACAGTTCGCGGAGCGGGGCGTAGGAAACACCACGCTTAACGATATCGCAGATGCGGCGCAGGTTACCAGGGGCGCTATCTATTGGCATTTCGAAAATAAGATTCAGCTCTTTAACGAAATCTGGCAGCAACAACCGCCATTACGCGATCTGATTCAGGACAGGATCTCGTTATCCGCCGGAGATAATCCTTTACAGCAACTGCGTGCAAAATTAATTGCATCACTACAATATATTGCGCAGATCCCCAGACAGCAGGCGTTGATGCAGATTTTATATCATAAATGTGAATTTCATGATGGTATGATATCAGAGCAGGAAATACGTGACAGAATTGGCTTCAGTCAGATAGGTCTGCGGGAAGCATTACAGGAAAGTATGATTCGAGGATGGGTGTCGAATACGCTGGATTTAGACGTTGTCTTAATTATTATTCGCGGGAGTTTTAGCGGCATTGTGAAAAACTGGCTAATGAATCCCGCCAGTTATGATCTTTATCAGCAAGCCCCGGCGCTGGTTGACAATGTGCTCAGAATGTTAACCCCAAATGAAAACGCCATGCCAAAGGGCGAATCAAAACTGATTACTGAAGAAATATAATCTTTCCGTCATACCAGAGTCTGGCGCTAATCCAGATCGGCACAGTTGACCAGCTTTAAGGGATTCACTGAGTTCATATTACGGCACTTATCAGACTCCGTGGTGATCATTTCAATCCACTGGATGAGTAAGGCGTCAAAAAGGAAAACGGAGACCGCAAAAACAATCAGCCACCAATACTTACGAATCATGGTCAAATCCTGTGTATTCATGCTCTGGCGTGCAGGAAATATACACGAAAAATTCTTTCTGAAAAGCAGGCTTACAATGCTTTTACTTTACAACGGTTCTCTTCACATCCGACGCCATTCGGTTCTTTTTTGACAGGTTTTTTGTCTTTCTCTTTTTGACTTTCGCCAGTTCCTCAGTGGTGTAATGCGAGCCGATGTTGAGCCGTCTGAGACCTGTCTTCACGTACTCAGTATTGAGCTCAATACCGATAAACCGGCGTTCAGACTCCACCGCGACGGCACCTGTCGTAAAACTGCCTGCGAAAGGATCCAGCACGGTATCACCGGGATTTGAGGAGGCCAGGATGATTCGCTTCAACAATGCGAGAGGTTTCTGGGTGGGGTGATTTTCATATTCATCCATCAAATAGCGGACGCGGGGAAACGCCCAGACATTGCCTGGAACCTTTTGTGTGTTGTAGGGCTGTGGGGGATTTTTGCGATAATCGATCAGCGCTCTCTTTGCGCCGGTTTTCGCCTCGACCAGAATGGCGTCGCTGTTGAAAGTGTATTGTCTGGCATCTTTCACCATCATCAGTATCGGTTCGTACATCGAGCCAAAGTATTTTTTCGCCTGGACGCCTGAACTGTCGTAAGACCAGACAATCCGACTTTTGATGGTAAACAGCGTTCTGCATTTGAGATCGATATGCGGCATGTTTTCGGTGCTGTTCATGATGTACATCGTGCCGTGTGGTTTCAGGACCCGATGACATTCCTCTATGCACGCGAATAGCCAGGTGAGGAAGATCTCTTCATCCCAGGATTCCACCATCCCGTCAAAATCCTTACCAATGTTGTAAGGGGGATCGGCAAAGATCAAATCGATGCTTTCAGCAGGAAGCTTTTTCAGTTCGGCAAGCGCATCTCCATGGATGATCGAGGTTGATTCATCGCCAAAATAGTGGGGGTCTATGCGTGAGTTCATACCTGCTCCACATAAGAAGCGTATAAAAAAGGCGCTTCCCCATGCCGGTTTGCGCCTTTTTAAACAAGCAATTCGCTAATCGAAATTAGTTCATGCCGTATTTTTTCAATTTTTTACGCAGCGTACCACGGTTGATGCCCATCATCAGAGCAGCACGGGTCTGGTTACCACGGGTGTATTGCATCACCATGTCCAACAGGGGCTGTTCTACTTCAGCCAGTACCAGCTCATAGAGATCATTAACATCCTGACCATTCAGTTGAGCAAAATAGTTCTTCAGTGCCTGTTTAACCGAGTCACGCAGGGGTTTTTGGGTTACCTGATCCTGAGAGTTAACGGTAGAAACGGTCAGTACGTCAGAATTTACGCGTTGTTCGAACATAGTTCTGTC
>OKVW01001111.1_pt1 | contig 12012 bp, 10 predicted proteins | sample 1606991 | NCBI WGS metagenome assembly OKVW01 (sample SAMN03281021, study PRJEB24777) | human gut metagenome | isolation source: fecal sample PR177 from 1 month old male Malay infant, vaginal delivered...
CTGATATTAATCATTGTTGGCGCGATCGCCATAATCGCTTTACTGGTACATGGTTTCTGGACCAGCCGTAAAGAACGATCTTCTATGTTCCGCGATCGTCCACTGAAACGCATGAAATCAAAACGCGACGACGAGTTGTATGACGATAACGTTGAAGCAGACGAAGGCGTGGGTGAAGTCCGTGTTCACCGCGTGAATCATGCCCCCGGCAACCCGCAGGAGCATGAGGCTCCTCGCCAGTCGCCGCAACACCAGTACCAACCGCCTTATGCGTCTGCGCAGCCGCGTCAGCCGGCCGTGCCGCCGCAGGAAGCACCGGTACAGCCGCAGTATGCCCAGCGCCCGCCGCAGTCGGTTCAACAACCGCAGTCTGCGCCTCAGCAACCGGTTCAACAGCCCGTGCAACAACCCGTTGCGCAGCAGCCTGTCCATCCTCAGCAGCCCGTTCAACAACAACCTGCGCCGCAGGTTCAGCCTGTTCAGCAGCCTGCGCCACAGCCGTCGCAACAGGCTTTCCAGCCCGTTGAACCCGTTGCCGAGCCGCAGCCTGAGCCGGTGCCAGAAGAGACGCCCGCGCCGGAAAAACCGCAGCGCAAAGAAGCGGTTATTATCATGAACGTTGCTGCGCATCATGGCAGTGAACTGAATGGTGAAGTGCTGCTGACCAGCATCCAGCAGGCCGGTTTCAAATTCGGCGATATGAATATTTTCCATCGCCATCTGAGTCCGGATGGTAGCGGCCCGGCTCTGTTCAGTCTGGCGAATATGGTGAATCCGGGGACATTTGATCCCGAAATGGTCGATTTCACTACCCCAGGCGTGACCATTTTCATGCAGGTGCCGTCTTACGGTGATGAACTGCAAAACTTCAAACTGATGCTGCAATCCGCACAGCATATTGCTGATGAAGTCGGCGGCGTGGTGCTGGACGATCAGCGTCGGATGATGACGCCGCAAAAACTACGCGAGTATCAGGAGCGTATCCGCGAAGTGAAAGACGCGAACGCCTGATACACTCAAGGTACGACAACTTCCTTTCTGAACCCCCGCCTGTCGGGGGTTTTTTATCATTGATGGTGCGATATGGAATCAATCGAACAACAACTGACAGAACTGCGAACCACGCTTCGCCATCATGAGTATCTTTACCATGTGATGGATGCGCCGGAAATTCCCGATGCGGAATACGATCGCCTGATGCGCGAACTGCGTGAACTGGAAACGCAGCATCCGGAATTGATCACGCCGGATTCTCCGACGCAGCGCGTGGGAGCCGCGCCATTGGCTTCTTTTAGCCAGATTCGGCATGAAGTGCCCATGTTGTCGCTGGACAACGTCTTTGATGAAGAGAGTTTTCTGGCATTTAACAAACGCGTGCAGGACCGTCTGAAGAGCAGCGATAAGCTGACCTGGTGCTGTGAGCTGAAACTGGACGGACTGGCAGTCAGCATACTGTATGAAAATGGTGTGCTGGTCAGTGCTGCCACCCGTGGCGATGGCACCACCGGCGAAGACATTACTTCAAACGTACGAACCATCCGCGCGATTCCGTTGAAGCTGCATGGCGACAACATTCCTGCCCGTCTGGAAGTGCGTGGCGAGGTTTTCCTGCCGCAGGCTGGCTTTGAAAAAATTAATGAAGAAGCGAAGCGCACCGGTAATAAAGTGTTTGCCAACCCGCGTAACGCGGCGGCGGGATCGCTGCGTCAGTTAGATCCCCGAATCACCGCGAAGCGACCGCTTACTTTCTTCTGTTATGGCGTTGGTGTGCTGGAGGGCGGTTCGTTACCTGACACGCATCTGGGTCGCTTGTTGCAGTTCAAAGCATGGGGACTGCCGGTCAGCGATCGCGTTACGCTGTGTGACTCCCCGGAAGCGGTACTGGCGTTCTACCACAAGGTAGAAGAAGACCGTCCGACACTGGGTTTCGACATTGACGGTGTGGTTATCAAGGTCAACTCACTGGCGCTTCAGGAGCAATTGGGTTATGTCGCGCGTGCGCCGCGCTGGGCGGTGGCCTTTAAATTCCCCGCGCAGGAGCAGATGACCTTTGTGCGCGACGTGGAGTTTCAGGTGGGGCGTACCGGGGCGATTACCCCTGTTGCGCGCCTTGAGCCGGTGCAGGTTGCGGGCGTTCTGGTGAGTAATGCCACGCTGCATAACGCGGATGAAATTGAACGACTGGGCTTACGGATTGGCGATAAAGTCGTGATTCGCCGTGCGGGCGACGTTATTCCGCAGGTGGTCAATGTGGTGCTCTCCGAGCGTCCGCAAGAGACGCGTCCGGTGGAGTTTCCGACACATTGCCCGGTGTGCGGTTCCGACGTTGAGCGCGTGGAAGGCGAAGCCGTTGCCCGCTGTACCGGCGGCCTGATTTGCGGCGCGCAGCGTAAAGAATCCCTCAAGCATTTCGTTTCCCGCCGCGCCATGGACGTTGATGGTATGGGCGACAAGATTATCGACCAACTGGTCGAAAAAGAGTATGTGCTCACTCCAGCAGATCTCTTCAGGCTGACGGCGGGTAAACTGACCTGCCTGGACCGTATGGGGCCGAAATCGGCGCAAAACGTGGTCGACGCGCTGGAAAAATCGAAAGCGACGACCTTTGCGCGTTTCCTGTATGCGCTGGGCATCCGGGAAGTGGGAGAAGCCACGGCTGCGGGTCTGGCGTCCTTTTTTGGTACCCTGGACGCGCTGGAAGCGGCATCCATTGAAGAACTGCAAAAAGTGCCGGATGTCGGCATCGTGGTGGCAACGCATGTGTTCAACTTCTTTGCCGAAGAGAGTAATCGGGATGTGATTACACAACTGTTGGCGGAAGGAATTCACTGGCCGGCACCTGTGGTTATCAATGCTGAAGAAATTGACAGTCCCTTCGCCGGGAAAACCGTCGTTCTGACCGGCAGCCTGAGCCAGATGTCGCGTGATGATGCCAAAGCGCGGCTGGTTGAACTGGGTGCTAAGGTCGCGGGCAGCGTCTCGAAAAAAACCGATCTGGTTATTGCGGGTGAAGCGGCGGGCTCCAAGCTGGCGAAAGCGCAGGAGCTGGGCATCGAGGTTATTGACGAAGCGGAAATGCTCCGCTTGCTGGGTGTCTGAGATGGAAAAGGAGCAACTTGTTGAGATCGCCAATACGGTGATGCCGTTTGGTAAATATAAGGGACGTCGGCTGATTGACGTACCGGAAGAGTATTTACTGTGGTTTGCCCGTAAGGACGAGTTTCCGGCGGGCAAGCTGGGTGAACTGATGCAAATCACACTTCTGATTAAAACAGAGGGGCTTAGCCAGTTGGTTCAACCCCTGAAACGCCCGCTCTAAGCCTTTGCGGCGCGGTTGTCCTGCTGCGCCTGCAACTGTTGACTCTGGCGTTTGTAACGCCGCGCCAGCATGGCACAGACCATCAACTGGATCTGGTGGAAGATCATCAATGGCAGCAGCATCATCCCTATGACGGGGGTCGGGAAAAGGATGTTTGCCATGGGGACGCCGTTCGCCAGACTCTTTTTCGAACCACAAAAAACAATCGTAATTTCATCCGCTTTACTGAAGCCGCACTTACGCGCAACAAACATGTTCACCGCAATCACGATGGCGAGCAGCACAATACTGACCACCACGATAAACAGCAGCGACCCCCAGCCGACCTTGTGCCAGATGCCGTTCACAACGGCTTCACTGAACGCTGAATAGACCACTAACAGAATCGAGGTCTGGTCGGTCTTCGCAATCCATTTTTTATTTCGCGCGACCCACTTGCCGATCAACGGGCGCGAAAGATGACCAAGCACAAACGGCAGCAGCAGTTGCAGCATAATTTTGCTGACCTGCTCCAGACTCCCTTCTGCGCCATGAATATTCATCACCAGACCGACCAACAGCGGAGAGAGGAAAATCCCCAGCAGGCTGGAGGCGGAGGCGGAACAGACTGCCGCTGCGACGTTACCCCCTGCAAGCGACGTAAAGGCAATGGCGGACTGAACGGTGGCAGGCAGGATGCACAGGTAGAGGAATCCGGTATAGAGCATCGGGTCAACGTTGACCGGCGCCCACCAGGCAAACAAAACACCGAGGACAGGGAACAAGACGAAGGTGCTGCACATTACCCACAGATGCAATCGCCAGTGGCTGCCTCCCGCGATAATGGCTTCCCGTGAGAGTTTAGCACCGTGCATAAAGAACAGCAGTGCGATAGCCGCGGTGGTAATGCCCTCAACGACAGGCACAAAATCGCCTTCAGCCGGAAAGAATGACGCCAGCAGAACGACCGAAACCAGGGTCAGAGTAAACGGATCGAGGATGCGAAAAATAGTCATAAATACTCCAGGAATTCAGTACCTTCATTTTGCGTTTTTCATTTTGAGAAATAAAATTGATTTATTGCATCTATATATGAATTGAATCGATGAATTATTCTCTGCGTCAACTTCGAGTGTTTGTCACCGTCGCCCAGGAACGAAGTTTTAGCCGGGCTGGTGATTGCATTGGCCTGAGCCAGTCGGCGGTTAGCCACAGCATCAAAGAGCTTGAGCGCCAGACGGGGGTGAAATTACTGGATCGTACGACCCGTGAAGTGGTCCTGACAGATGCGGGACAGCAACTGGCAGGGCGGCTGGGAAGGTTGCTGGATGAGCTGCACATTACGCTGCGGGAAGCGGGCAGGGTGGGCACGCAACTCACCGGTACTGTTCGCGTGGCGGCAAGTCAGACGATTTCCGCGCATCTGATCCCACAGTGCATTGCACAAAGTAATCAGCACTACCCGGCGATTGATTTTGTTCTGCATGACCGGCCGCAGCAGTGGGTACTGGAAAGCATTCGTCAGGGGGAAGTGGATTTCGGCATCGTCATTGACCCTGGCGCGGTGAGCGATTTGCAGTGTGAGTCGGTTCTTTCCGAGCCTTTCCTCCTGCTTTGTCATCAGTCGCATCCGTTGGCGCAGGAGGAATGGGTGAGCTGGCAGGAACTCCAGCAGGAACGTCTGGTACTACAGGATTACGCCTCAGGTAGCCGACCGCTGATTGATGCGGCGCTTGCGCACTTCGGCATTGAAGCGGAGATTGTGCAGGAGATTGGTCATCCGGCGACGCTCTTTCCGATGGTGGAAGCCGGGATTGGTATCAGTATCCTTCCCGCGCTGGCGCTACCGCTGCCGCAGGGAAGCCATTTGCAGGTCAAGCGGCTGACACCGGTGGTCGAGCGCCAGCTTATGCTGGCACGGCGTAAGAATCGCTCTTTGTCGACGGCGGCCCAGGCGTTGTGGGATGTGGTGCGCACCCAGGCCGGTGAGTTAACGGCGTTACGCAGGCAGGACCCGCTTTATCAGATATAGACGTCAATCTGATGCTCATCGGAAGGATGATTTACTCCCTCTGCTTTGAGCTGCATTTGCTCCTGCTTTTGTTCACTCTCTTTGGCCTGCTGGCGCTGTAATTGTGCAAGTTGTGCCTGTAGCATTTTGATCTGCGTCTGAATTAGCTCCTGCTGCTTTTGCTTCTCTTCTGTGCTGCCACTGCCATTCGCCACATCTTTTAGCTTCTGCGTCAGTTGCGTGATTTTTTGCGCAATCTGCGCAATTTGTGCCGAGGTGCTATCACCGGAGGCGGCTTTAGCTCTGGGGTTACCGCTTTGTCCGGAGGGGGTTGAGACGTTGATGGTTGTCATCATGCGTTCCTTTAGCCAGTAAAACGATCATATCGGCAAAGGTACGCAGACCTTCAGCCTGACCTGCCATTTCTGGCAGTGATATGCTTTTTTATCCACGGTTTTAAATCGCGCTTTCAATATCGACTGGCTATCGATCATCAGGGAAAACAGTATTGGTAATCGATTGCGTACTCTCGCTATAACCTCTTTTGGCCCTGTTTATCTGATTAGCCCATTTGAAGGACATCTTATGACCGAAACCCCTTTTTCCCAGAACCCGTGGACCAGCGCGGATATTATTCGTCGCCACAAACCAGATTTCACGCCACGCGTGGCCTTTATCCTGGGCTCTGGCCTGGGGGCGCTGGCAGAGCAAATTGAAAACGCTGTGGCGATCTCCTATGAAAAACTGCCCGGATTCCCGGTGAGTACCGTTCACGGACATGCGGGGGAACTCGTATTGGGCGACCTGGCCGGGGTGCCTGTCGCCTGTATGAAAGGACGGGGGCATTTTTACGAAGGACGCGGTATGACCATCATGACCGACGCAGTCCGCACGATGAAACTGTTGGGCTGTGAACTGTTGTTTTGTACCAACGCGGCAGGGTCGCTGCGTCCGGAAGTAGGGCCGGGGAACCTGGTGGCGCTGAGCGATCATATCAACACGATGCCGGGTACGCCGATGGTTGGCCCTAACGACGACCGTTTTGGTGAACGTTTCTTCTCGCTGGCGAATGCCTACGATACCGATTATCGCGCGATTTTACAGACTGTTGCCTCCGAGGAGGGCTTTCCCCTCAGCGAAGGCGTGTTTGTGTCCTATCCCGGGCCAAACTTTGAAACTGCCGCCGAGATCCGCATGATGCAGATTATCGGGGGGGATGTAGTGGGAATGTCGGTGGTGCCTGAAGTGATCTCGGCGCGTCATTGTGGGCTGAAAGTGGTTGCCGTCTCCGCGATCACAAACCTGGCGGAGGGGCTGGGGGATGTAAAACTCTCCCATGCGCAAACCCTGGCAGCCGCTGAGCTTTCCCGACAGAACTTTATCAACCTGATTTGCGGGTTCCTGCGCAAGCTGGCCTGAAGCACATAATAATAATCACCCCGCTTCCCGGCGGGGGTTGTACCCTACGGCAAGGAACAGAAAAATGAGTATGGCGTCCCGATTAAAGATCATGTCGTTTATGCAATATTTTATCTGGGGAAGCTGGCTGGTCACCCTGGGTTCATACATGATCAATACGCTCGGTTTTACCGGTGCGAACGTAGGTATGGTGTACAGTTCTAAAGGGCTGGCGGCGATCGTTATGCCGGGCATTATGGGGATTATCGCCGACAAGTGGTTACGCGCGGAACGGGCCTACATGCTATGTCATCTGATTTGTGCAGGCGTATTGCTTTATGCGACAACGGTGACTGACCCGAATACCATGTTCTGGGTGATGTTGATCAATGCGATGGCCTATATGCCAACCATTTCCCTCTCAAACAGTGTTTCATATGCTTGCCTGGCACAGTCCGGTCAGGATCCGGCGACGGCATTTCCCCCCATTCGCGTGTTTGGCACAATCGGTTTTATCGTCGCCATGTGGACGGTCAGTCTGATGGGCCTGGAGTTGAGCAGCGCACAGCTCTACATTGCCTCTGGCGCGTCACTGCTGCTGGCGGTGTATGCGTTCACGCTGCCTAAGATTCCGGTGGCTGAGAAGAAAACAACGGCCTCGCTTGCCAGCAAGCTGGGGCTGGATGCTTTTGTGCTGTTTAAAAATCCGCGCATGGCGATTTTCTTTCTGTTTGCCATGATGCTGGGCGCGGTGTTGCAGATCACCAACGTTTTCGGTAATCCTTTCCTGCATGATTTTGCCCGTAATCCGGCATTCGCCGACAGCTTTGTGGTGAAATATCCTTCGATTTTGCTATCCGTTTCGCAGATGGCGGAAGTGGGCTTTATTCTGACGATTCCCTTCTTTCTTAAACGCTTTGGTATCAAAACGGTCATGTTGATGAGCATGTTGGCATGGACGTTGCGCTTTGGCTTCTTTGCGTTCGGCGACCCGTCGCCAGCAGGATTTGTCCTGCTGCTGATGTCGATGATCGTGTATGGCTGTGCTTTCGACTTCTTTAACATTTCAGGTTCGGTATTTGTTGAGCAGGAAGTGGACGCAAGAATTCGTGCCAGCGCCCAGGGGTTGTTTATGACGATGGTCAATGGTGTCGGAGCGTGGGTAGGGTCGATTCTCAGTGGTATGGCGGTTGATTACTTCTCTGTGGATGGCGTAAAAGACTGGCAAACGATCTGGCTGGTTTTTGCGGCATATGCGTTCGCGCTGGCGGTGATTTTCGCGCTCTGTTTTAAATATAAACATGAGCCTGAAAGACGAGTACAGAAGTCACTGGCCCATTAGATCGCATCAGCGGCGGACAGGGCATGTCCGCCGTTTCCCGTTTTGCAATGCAATGTGGTAGTTTGGCGCATTATCTTGCTGCTGGAGCGGACTACACATGGAACGCACGCACCGTATCGATCTGAAGCTACTGCGTTATTTTCTGGCTGTCGCGGAAGAATTGCATTTTGGACGCGCTGCTGTCCGCCTGAATATGTCGCAACCCCCACTGAGTCTTCATATCAAAGAGCTTGAACAGGAGCTCGGTACGCTGCTGTTTATCCGTCATTCCCGCAGTGTGGCATTGACGCATGCGGGGAAAATCCTGATGGAGGAGTCACGGCGTCTGCTCTCCAGTGCGAATCAGGTACTGGCGAGAGTAGAGCAGATTGGCCGTGGTGAGGCAGGCAGAATTGAACTGGGCGTGATTGGGACCGCAATGTGGGGGAAGATGCGCCCGGTGATGCGACATTTCATCAAAGAAAACCCTAACGTGGAGGTCTTGTTTCGCGAAAATATGCCCGCGATGCAGATGGCAATGCTGGAAAGGCGTGAACTGGATGCCGGTATCTGGCGAATGGCGATTGAACCTGCGCCAGGGTTTTCCAGTTTACGCTTGCATGAGTCCTCTTTTCTGGTGGCGATGCCGGAAGAACACCTGCTGACTTCCCATGAAGCGGTGCCGCTTGAGGCATTACGCAATGAATACTTTGTCACGATGCCATCCATTCATACCGACTGGGCTTTTTTGCAGCGGGTCTGCCAGAGTGCCGGATTTTCGCCGATGATTATCCGTGAAGTTATGGAGCCGCAAACGGTGCTGGCGATGGTCAGCATGGGCATTGGCATTACCTTGATTGCGGATAGTTATGCGCAGATGAACTGGCCTGGTGTGGTATTCCGTCCGTTAGAAGAACGGATCCCGGCTGATTTATACATGGTGTATGACCGACAGCAGGCGACACCCGCGCTTGAGAGGTTGATTTCGTCATTAACCGCGTGACATGAGATGAATTGCCGGATGGCGACTCACGTATAATCCGGCCTGCAAGAAGACGTAGGCCTGATAAGCAACGCGCCATCAGGCAAGCAGGTTCGAATCGTTAATTTCTGCGCATAGCAAAAAGGCGCCGCCAGCGCCCTCTTTTACATTGGTGGGTCGTGCAGAATTCTACTTCAGACTCTAACCTTTTGAAAAAAAACATATAACATAATCAACCATCACTGCGGGCCCAACTATAGGCCCATTTTGGAAAGCTGCAAGCAGGAATTGATTTTGGTGATTTAAGTGCGCAATTTTCAAACAACGTCAGAGCTATGAGGATTAGTGAACCGCCCTGCGGTTCCTGGAAAGTTTTTAGTTCCGGAACTGCCTGCCCGGGGTCTAGGCCGAGGTCAGTGCATACTCAGCATACTGACGCTGCGTTTCCTGGTGCAGGAGTAGATTTTCCACTCACAATTATCATTGCAAATCAACGGCCATCGCTTTACCGTTAGAGTAAGTGAAAAGCACTGTTCCAACATAAGTACCTTCACCTGGTTTCTTAATCACCTCTAAATAGCTGCGCGGAATAGTAGATCACTTTGAGTGAACTCAGTCCGGATTGTGCGAGTCTTTTCAATCGCCAAACTAACCAAAACCATCAACCGGACTGAGCGGTGTCGATCATAGCACCTATTCCCCGTGGCGAAAGACGCCTGATGCAGAAACTATCCATAAAACGCGTGATAAAAATCATGCCCGCAGGCTGACTGCCATGCTGATGCTGCACCGGGGTGACCGCGTCAGCGACGTTGCCAGAACGCTCTGCTGTGCCCGTTCCTCCATCGGATGCTGGATTAACGGGTTCACGCTGTCGGGTGTTGCAGTACTCAAATTATTACCTGCCGGACGAACCCGTCGCTGGCCTTTTGAGCATATCTGCACGTTACTACGTGAGCTGGTAAAACATGCTTCCGGTGATTTTGGCTACCAGCGTTCACGCTGGAGTACAGAACTTCGGGCAATAAAAATCAATGAGATAACCGGCTGCCAGTTACATGCCGGAACCGTTCGCCGCTGGTTGCCGTCTGCGGGGCTTGTGTGGCGAAGGGGCGCGCCAACTCTGTGCATCCGTGATCCGCATAAGGATGAAAAGATGGCGGCAATCCACAAAGCACTGGACGAATGCAGCGCAGAGTATCCGGTATTTTATGAAGATGAGGTGGATATCCATCTTAATCCTGAAATCGGTGCGGACTGGCAGCTACGCGGGCAGCAAAAACGTGTGGTGACGCCGGGACAGAACGAAAGATACTATCTGGCCGGAGCACTGCGGAACGGGCAAAGTCAGCTACGTGGGCGGCAACAGCAATAGTTCGACGCTGTTCATCAGCCTGCTGAAAAATCTTAAAGCCACATATCGCCGGGCAAAAACTATCACGCTCATCGTGGATAACGACATTATCCATAAAAGCCATGAAACACAGCGCTGGCTGAAAGCGAATCCAAAATTCAGGGGCATTTATCAGCCGGTTTACTCACCGTGGGTGAACCACGTTGAGCGGTTATGGCAGGCACTTCATGACACAATAACCCGTAATCATCAGTGCCGTTCAATGTGGCAGTTGCTGAAAAAGGTTCGTTATTTTATGGAAACTACCAGCCCATTCCCGGAAGGACAACATGGGCAGGCAAAAGTGTATCGGTATTAGGCGCAGCTATTTAGAGCGTGACAGGCTTTGATGCCGCTCGCTGTGATCTGGTACGCTACACCCTCCGTCAAGACACGAACCACGCCCACGATTTCTGCTTGGTTCTGTCTTACTGTGATTTACATTTATTTTTAGAGTTATGTACATTTTTAATAAGCAATGATTCATTCAGATACTGTCCCCAATATATATTTAACGCCTTTTCAGTATTTTGATCATTATATTCATTACATAAATATTGAAATGTAAAAGATATAATAGCCTTTTTATTACAACTAAAGCAATCAAGATTTTTTACTATCCAAGTAGTGCTGGGGATACCATTTTTAACAGGAGGAGTGAGCATATTTAAAATAGTATCCACTAAAGCATCAGCTTCGTAATAACTTTCAATAAAAAGTTTTAAATAGGCTGCAATATAATATGAAAATGCTGGTTTAGTGAGACAAATGACAGCATCTTCAGAATGGTAAAGATCACTAGCCATTAATTCAATCCAACTCTTTCCAGAAAAAAGCTTTATAGCGTCATGGCAATATGCAATGTTGTCTTCATCAACGACCCCATTTTTCAAATAATCTGGATATTCAGAAAACGTTTTCTGAATATAATCTATGATCTCGTCTTTTCCCATTTATAAACATCCTTTTATTACAGCCAATGTAGTACATGACATCATAGTTCCCCTGACCGTTTCTCTTTCAAGCTGATGCCGCAAATCACCTCCATTAAAACATTGATTCATAATGTTATTCCTTGTTGATACACAAGCAAGACCATTCACACCTTTCTGAAGTATAATTTCACAACTATCGGTTGGGTAACACTTTCTTTTTTGGTTGCAAATAGCTTCTTTTTGATTTTTCAGATGCTCATAATAATCATTAGAACAATTACCTGGAGGTGGTGGATTATTAATGGCATCTCCAAAGTTTTTCCACCATTTTGTCAATGTTTTTGCTGCACTTGCATCTGCTTCCTGCTGTACAGGACTTTTTGGCAATGGAATTGGGAAGGGGAACGGACCAGGAAGAACCGCTTCTAACCCCAGAGGGTCAGTATTTGTGACAGGATTTAACGGATAAAGATAAGGGTTCCATCCCCCAACCAGCCCAATCGGATCCTGTGTGATATATCGCCCCTGCTCTGGATCATAATACCGGTGCCGGTTATAGTGCAGCCCCGACTCCTCATCATACCACTGTCCCGGTAACCTCAGCGGCTGTTCAATATTATGCGGGTTGTCTTCGAAAAGCACATTTCCCCACGGGTCCACTTCGGCTTTCCACT
>OKVW01001113.1_pt1 | contig 11997 bp, 9 predicted proteins | sample 1606991 | NCBI WGS metagenome assembly OKVW01 (sample SAMN03281021, study PRJEB24777) | human gut metagenome | isolation source: fecal sample PR177 from 1 month old male Malay infant, vaginal delivered...
CCTCTCTGGTCTCGTGGGCTCGGAGATGTGTATAAGAGACAGATACAACCACCCCGGACGGTCTTACTGTCAATGCAGATGGCGCTTGGGCAGTGGAAGGACATGTGGTATCGGAAACCAAGACATATACAGTAGGCAGCCTTGTTCTGACTGTTCCGGAGGGCATTATATTGTCTGCGGATCAGAAGGAGGACAGCGCAACATTTATGCTCCGCGACTTAAAAAAAGTCATTGCTGTATTGGATCAGGGACTAATGGCGGACTCACGATCAGTATTTGAGGAAAGCGAGCTTGAAAAACTTTTAGACGAGACAATATCGGAGTCATATGGGGCATATACTGCTAAGGCAATACTGAATATGCCGTCAGGCGCCTGGACCCGCTATGATTATGCAGAGACAATCGTTGCAGGATTGCAGGGTACTTCTACAATATTTATCCGCTTTAATGGAGACCGTCTTCAGCAAGTGATATTTGTGGGAAACTTTGCAGAGTTTGTGCTTAGTCCAGATTCCCTTATGAGTATGTTCATGGATTAGAAAGCGCGTTTATGGAGGGGTCTATGCAGATTACATACCTGCGGATACAGAATTTCAAATCTATACGGGACATGGAGATCAGGAATATTGAGCAGGCTTTGATCCTGGTGGGCAAGAACAATACAGGCAAAACCTCGGTGCTGGATGCGGTCAGTGCCATGTGCGGGATGTACCAGGTGCAGGAGCGGGACTTTAATGAGAAGAAGCAGGCCATACGGATTGAGGCAGCCTTTCAGATCGAGGAGGAGGATTTAAAGCTGTTCCACCGCCTGGGCCTGGTCTGCCAGTACCGCCGTTATGACGCGTGGAAAAAGGTGCTGTGCCAGCGGCTGCCCTCTTTTCAGGACGGCGTGCTGTCCTTCACGGTCCACATTAACTATGACAGGAAAATGCGGTACGAGGATACAGCCAGAAAGAACAACCCGTATATTCCCATGATTCTGCCCAGGCTGTACAGGATCAATGCGGAGCGGGATCTGGACCAGCTGCAGAACGATCTGCTGATGTTCCAGGAGGACGACCAGCTGCGGCAGCTGCGCAGCGGAAGCTGTATTTTTGAGCGGGCCAAGAAATGCAGGCACTGCTTCCAGTGCATTGGCCTGATCAACCAGAAGAAGCCGGAGGAGCTGACAGCCTTTGAGACAGCCAGGCTGCTGGAGTACAAGATCTACCAGCTGAATCTGGGGAAGTTCTCCCGCAGCGTCAATGAAAATTTCGTGAAAAACGGCGGTTATGAGGAGCTGCAGTTTACCCTGACCTGCGATGCGGACCAGATGTTCTCTGTGGAGGTGACGGCCCTGAACCGGAAGCAGAATGTATCCAAGCCGGTGAGCCTCATGGGCAAGGGCATGCGCAGCATCTATATGCTGTCCCTGCTGGAGACTTACACCGGAGATCCGGGCCATATTCCCAGCATTGTCATGGTGGAGGACCCGGAGATATTCCTGCATCCGCAGCTGCAGAAGACCTGCAGCGAGATCCTGTACCGCCTGTCCAAGAAAACCCAGGTCATATTCAACACCCACGCTCCCAGCCTGCTGTTCAACTTCAACAGCCGCCAGATCCGGCAGGTGGTGCTGGACACGGACCGTTATTCCGTGGTGCGTGAAAAGACGGATATCGGCAGGATACTGGATGATCTGGGCTACGGGGCCAATGACCTGCTGAACGTCAGCTTTGTGTTCATTGTGGAGGGGAAGCAGGATAAGAGCAGGCTGCCGCTGCTGCTGGAGCGGTATTACTCCGAGATGTACGACCAGGAGGGAAGGCTGATGCGGATCTCCATCATCACCACCAACAGCTGCACCAACATCAAGACCTATGCCAATTTAAAGTATATGAACCAGCTGTACATGCGGGACCAGTTCCTGATGATTCGGGACGGAGACGGGAAGGACCAGGAGGAGCTGGCGGGGCAGCTGTGCAAATATTATGATGAGCGGAACCTGGAGGACGTGGACCGGCTGCCCAAGGTGACCAGGCGCAATGTGCTGATCCTGCGGTATTACTCCTTTGAAAATTACTTTCTGAACCCAGCGGTGATGGCTAAGATCGGGGTGGTGGCCAGTGAAGAGGCATTTTACGAGACGCTTTACAAAAAATGGAATGAGTATCTGAGGCGCATCCGCAGCGGGCAGCAGCTGCTGCAGAAGATGGGGCGGGATTTCCAGTCGGCGGAGGATATGAAGGCCCATATGGAGGAGATCCGCATTTGCCTCAGAGGCCATAATCTATATGATATATTCTACGGGCCGTACAGGGACCGGGAACAGGATCTGCTGCGGGAGTATATCCGGCTGGCGCCCAGGGCGGATTTCGCGGATATACTGGACGCCATTGACCGGTTTGTGTATTTTGACAGCAGGAAGATTTCGGACACGGAAGCATGATAGAGCGTGCGACGGCAGAAAGCACTCTGCGGGACATAGCTGACGGTTTAGGGGATGTCGGCTATGCCCTGGCAGAGTGCTTTCAGGTTGCGCGCCCCGGGGGCGCAGGGTATGGGAATCGAGGTATGTGGGTTAAATTAGGCAGCGCCGTCCTCCATGGCCGGAGCATTTGCATTTTTACCTTTACCAAGTGTGCAGGTGAACACAAAGGTTCCCAGGCAGATGGCGGCAAAAGCGATTCCGATGGGGTAGGAAATCGCGGTGGACAGCTGGAAGCCTTCCTTAGCGATCAGTATGTAGGTACAGGATACCGCGGACATAAAGGTGGCCGGAAGAGCGGCGATCCAGTAGAAGCGTTTCTTGCGGTACAGGTATACGGCTGCCGACCACAGGGCGATCATAGCCAGGGTCTGGTTGCTCCAGGAGAAATATCTCCACACCACCTGAACGTCAAACTGGGTCAGTACAGCGCCAACGCCCAGCAGCGGAACAGTGAGGATCAGACGGTTTTTAACAGATTTCTGGTCGAATTTGAACCAGTCTGCAAGGGTCAGGCGGGCGCTGCGGTAAGCGGTGTCCGCTGAGGAGATGGGGCAGGCAATGACGCCGATCATGGCGATCACCGCGCCCACAGGGCCTAAGAGGGTGAAGCAGATCTCGTATACAACGCTGGACTGTCCATTGCCAAGCGCGGTCAGCAGTCCGCCCGTGCCGTTGTAGAATGCCACGCCGGCGGCGGCCCAGATTAAGGCGATGACGCCCTCGGCAACCATGGCGCCGTAGAACACTCCGCGGCCGGCGCGCTCATTGGTCAGGCAGCGGGCCATCAGCGGGGACTGGGTTGCATGGAAGCCGGAGATGGCTCCGCAGGCCACGGATACGAACATGGTGGGCCAGATCGGGTTCCCTGCAGGGTGAAGGTTCTCCAGGGTGATCTCGGGGATGGTGTAATCGCCTAAGAGGATCGCTCCGCCAACGCCCAGTGCCATAACGATCAGACAGATACCGAAGATGGGATAGATCTTGCCGATCACCTTGTCAATGGGAACAAATGTTGCAATAAAGTAATAGATCAGTACAACCACCAGCCAGAAGCGGGTATCCAGTACATTGGGGGTGAGCATGGCCAGCAGGTTTGCCGGTCCGGTGGAGAAGCTGACACCCACTAAAACAAGAAGAACCACGGAGAATACTCGCATCACCTGTTTCATGGTGTTGCCCAGATATGTACCGGTGAGCTCAGATACGCTGGCTCCCTTGTGGCGCATGGACATCATGCCCACCATGTAGTCGTGGACACCGCCGCCGAAGATGGTGCCCAGGGTGATCCACAGGAAAACGCTGGGACCCCAGACGGCTCCGGCCAGAGCGCCGAAGATGGGGCCAAGGCCTGCAATATTGAGCAGCTGGATCAGGAAGATCCGCGGGGTTCCCATGGGAACATAGTCGCTGCCGTCGGTCATGGTTAGTGCCGGGGGCTTCCGGTCATCCGGTCCGAATACCTTTTCCGCCACCTTGCTGTAAATCAAGAAGCCTACAATCAATAATGCCAGACATGCAAAGAAACTAATCATACTGCCTACCTCCTTGTGATTCGTTAATGTTGTATTACTGTTTTTTCTATCTGACCTTATTATATAGAAATGTGCACAAAAGAAAAGCTTTTTTGTATGAACTACAGTGTAAAATGCATGAAAAGCAGAAAACGGCGCATTAACGTTTTGATATAAAAACGTTAATGCGCCGTTATGGCCGGAGGGCTTACAGGCCCACAAGCTGGCGGAGGGGCTTTACTTTTTCCCGCCCCACAGGCAGGATCTCTTTTTCAAAGCCCTGCATCTTCACTGCCAGGCTGCCGCCCGCCCAGGGGAACATCTCTGAGATGCAGTTTATATTGACCAGGAAGCTCTTGTGAATCCGGAAGAAACCGCAGGGAGCCAGACGTTTTTCGTATTCCCCCAGCAGCTGGTTCTCCGTGTAATCGCCGTCCGTGGTGTGGATCACGCAGCTTCTGCCGGAGGTCTCCACATAGACGATCTGGCTGATGTCCAGGAACAGGATCTTGCGGTTGGTGTTGATGGCCAGGCGTCCGGTGGGCTGGGCCGCGGTGACAGTGGCTTCCAAGTCGGCCCTGCATCTGTCCAGCACGCGTTTCACGCGGTCCGGGTCAAATGGCTTCAGAAGGTAGTTGTTCACCCCCAGCTCAAAGGCCTTGACCGCGTACTGGGAGTAGGCGGTTGCAAAGACGATGTGGGCTTTGGGCAGGATCTTTTTGGCAGCGGCAGCCAGGGTGGTGCCTTCCATGTCATTTAAATTGATGTCCACAAAAAGAAGGTCAAAGGGAAGGGTGCTGATCAGGGCCAGGGCGGAGGCCCCGCTGTCCGCTTCCTGGATCTCCGCTTCCGGAACATTTTCCAAAATCTGGTGAATTAATTCTCTGCGTGCGGGGCGCTCATCGTCAATAACTGCGATCTTCATGGTCTGACCTCCTGTTCATCAGCTGTCTCCGGGCCGTCCGGGGAAGGCACTGTAAAATAGACTTTGGAGCCGGAGGGGGAACTGTCGATGTGCAGCCCGCCCTGTTCCCCATAGATGCTCTTCAGGCGCTTGTGGACATTGATCAGGCCCACGCCGTGGTCGCCGGAGCCGGAATCCAGGCCGCGGACCACCTCCTCGGGAAAGCCCGGGCCGTGATCCGACACGGAGATCTCGGCCAGCCTGCCCCTGGCTTCGGCGCGGATGGACACAAACCGGTTGCCCCACTGGTCGATTCCGTAACGGACTGCGTTCTCCACCAGGGGCTGAAGGATGAAGGAGGGGACCATGCAGGTCAGGTCCTCATCCACCAGGATCTCCACCTTCAGCTTCTCCTCGAACCGGGCTTTCTCCAGCTCCAGGTAGCTGTTGACGTGGAACAGCTCCGTGTGGAGGCTCAGCATGTACTGGTCGTTCTCCAGGGTCTGGCGGTAATAGGTGGACAGGGTCAGAATCAGCTCCCTGGCCCTGTCCGGGTTCTCACGGCAGACGTAGGAGATTGTATTTAGGGCGTTGTAGAGGAAATGGGGGTTGACCTGGGACTGGAGGGCCTTTAGCTCCGCCTTGCGCCGCAGCCGTTTCTGGTAGTCCAGGTCCGACAGCTCCAGCTGGGTGGAGAACAGCTTTGCCAGCTCGTCCGCGAAACTTAAGTTGGCCTCAGAGCCGTGCCACTGTTTTCTGACCATGATGGTCAGGCTTCCCACAGGCTGTTCCTTCTCGATCAGGGGGGCTGCAATGATAATGTGCCGCTTCAAAATGTTGTAGAGAGGGTCGCTTTTCTCTGCCTGATAAAAGGTGGTGGCCTTCTTATCGTAGATGGACTCCAGGATGGGAGGGAGCAGCCTGTCTGTCTGCAGGTCGCTGTACTTACTGTCGCCGCAGTAGGCCAGCGCCTTCTGGGTGTCGGTGATCATCACCGCCTCGCAGCTGATGGCGCTGTAGATGATCTGGGCCGCAGCCTCCATGTCTGCAGTGCTGTACAGGCCTTTGCGCAGATGGGGCAGGCTCTGGTCGGCGATGCTTAAGGCCAGGCGCATCTTGCCTGCAAAGACACTGTCCTCCTCAATGAATACACGGTTGAAGGCGCCGATGAACACCACCATGCCCAGAGCGTTCATGATGATCATGGGGAAAGCGATGAGCCGGACCAGCTGGACAGCCGCTTCCAGCGGGCGGGAGATTAAAAGGATGATGGCCATCTGCCCGATCTCGGCGATGGCGGTAATCAGGAAAATGCAGGTGCCGTCCAGCCGTCCCTGTTTAAAACGCCTGGAACATGCAGAGCCGATCAGTCCCTCCACCAGTGTGGATACTGCGCAGCTGACTGCGGTAAAGCCGCCCACATCGAAGAGGTAGCGGTGGAAGCCGCCGATGACGGCAGCGCCCATGCCTGCAAACGGACCTCCCAAAAGCCCGGCAGCCAGCACGCCGATAACCCTGGTGTTGACAATGGCGCCCTGGGCGCGGACGCCGGTGTAGGTGCTGACAATGCTGATGGCGCCGAAGATAATGGCCAGAGCCGCCTGGCCGCTGACAGGGTTGCTGCTGTTTAGCAGCAGACGGCGCACATAGGGCACATGGGTTAGCAGGGTGGCGATGAGCACCAGCAGGCCGATGTTGAGAAGCAGGCTGAAGAACATGGTATTTGGCATAAGTATTTTCCCCCTGATTGTATGATACAGTCAGAGTCTATTATATCAGATTATGGTAAAATTTACCACGATGTTAATGAATTGCGTTCAAGGTTCCCATGGTCGTGTGCTCCTTCACCAGGTTGATAAAGGTCCGCATGGTCCTGGTCAGGAACACGTCCTTGCGGTAGATGGCGCACAGGGTGGTGGCGGAGTTGTCCTTGTCCAGGCGGAAGAAGGCGCCGTGCTTCAGGGCGAAGGCAAAATGATCCTGCATCAGGGCAAAGCCGATGCCCGCCTGGACCAGGTTAAAGACTGCGGATTCCTCGGACAGCAGGATAGTCTCGTGGGGCACAAAGCCATAGCTCTGATAGATTCCGTCCATCCACTGGGCATTTCTGCGGGAGTGGCTGGTGCCGATAAACGGTTCGTCCCGGACCCTGTTCAGATCAATGGCCGGCCGTTCGCGCCAGTCGAAGATGCCCTCTGTCTCCCTGGCAATGGGATGGTGGGGAGGCGCGGCCAGAAGGCAGTAGTACACAAAGAGCGGCTCATAGACAAGGGCGTTCTTGATCCTGGACGGAACATCCGCGGAGTCCATCACAAAGGCGATGTCCAGGTCCCCCTCGGCCACCATGGTCTCATAGCCGGTGCCTGCGCGGGTGTCGATCTCCAGCTGGAGCTGGGGGAATTCCCGCCTGAAGTCGGGCAGGATCACCGGGAGAAAATGCAGTGTCCGCCCGGGGGACAGGCCGATGCGAAGCCTGCCGGTGCGGGATGACTTGGCGTCCTCAATCTGGTTCTTCAGGTTGTTCTCCAGAAACTGGTGTTCCTTGGCTGCCTGCAGGATCAGCTCGCCGGTGTAGGTGAGAAAGAGTCTGCCGTTTCTGCGCTCAAACAGCTTGGTGTCGTAGGCCTTTTCAAAGGAGCTGACCACCTGGCTCAAAGCCGGCTGGGACAGGTACAGCTGCTTGGCGGCCTCAGTGATGGACTGGTTCTCCGCAATTTTCAGAAGATATTCTAGTTTCTTGGAATCCATTTTATTTCGCCTCCTGTGTTCTATGAAAACTCTGATTACAGCATAACGGATAACCTGGGGGAGGTCAAGAAGAAACATAAGCAAACGCTTATGAAAATTCGAAAATTCGCATATTTGACTTAAGTTACCCCTGGGGCTATAATGAACTCAGGGATGAACTTGCAAGGCATTTCAAAATACGTGTAGCGGAAAATGTTTCTCAAGGAGGTTAAGGGGTTATGGCATTGTCTACAATCGGCGCAATCATAGGAGTTGTGCTCTTTATTTTGATACTGGCGTTCCAGCTGCCGAACTGGCTGACTTATGTGGCGGTGGCGCCTGTGGTGGTGTTCTGCGGAAGTATGACGACAAAAGAGGTTTACAGCGTTTTTTCCAGTTCGGGGCTTCAGCTGATGTATGTGATCTGTATATTCAGCGGCATGATGGCAGCCACGGGTCTTGATCAGGTGATCGGCAACACGGTGGTGAAGGCAGCCAACAAGGCGGACGGGAAGCACAGGGATCTGATGATATACCTGATCCTGTTTGTGTTCGGGGCCTCGTTCTCCTTTGTGCTGGCCAACAACCATGTGGCCATGGCCATGGTGCCGGTGATCTATGGTATCTCAAAACGCACCAATCTCAGCTATTCCAAGATGATCCTGTTCGTGATCTTTGCAACCACCCTGGGCGGGGCCTGCACTCTGATCGGCACCACATCCAATGTGTATGCCAACACGGCTCTGCTGGACAGCGGGCTGAAGGGCCTTGGGATGCTGGAATTTGCCTGGGTGGGCGTCCCCATTATGATCTTTGGCGGGATCTATCTGATCATTTTCAACCGGCTGTGCCCCTCCTACGAGGAGACGGTGCCGGGCGATGCCAAGCTTCAGACCCAGGCCAATGAGACCCTGGACGCATCGTTAAAGAAAAAACAGAAGATTGTGGGCATAGCCTTTGCCGTGTTCCTGGCGGCCCTGGCAACGGACAGCACCGCGGGGCTGGATCTGCACCCCTACTTTATCGGCTACGGGCTGATCGCCCTGCTGGTTATCTTCAAAGTGGTGGAGCCCAACAAGTGTTTTACGCAGATCAACGCCAAACTGGTTCTGTTCTGCGCGGGCATCAACCTGGCCATTGCCATCATCAAGATGACGGCCCTGGGCGACATATTCGGAAATATTGTCATCGGCCTCATCGGAGGCAGCACCAATCTCTATGTGATCACAGGCGTTCTGTGGATAGGGACAGTGATCATGACCCAGTTTATGAACAACATGGCCTGCGCCGGGGTGCTGGCGCCCGTGGCCATCAATCTGGCGGCCCAGATGGGCGCAGACCCCAGAGCCATGGTCATGGCCATCGCAATGGCGGCCACCAGCTCCTACCTGACCCCCATGGCGTCCGGTACCAACCAGCTGCTGATGCCCTTCACCAACCTGCGGTTCCAGGATTTCGCAAAATACGGCTGGCCGCTGCTGATTATCAATTTTATATTCTGTATTCTGATCCTTCCTGTGGTGTTCCCCTTCTTTTAAAGAGGAATACAGGAATGGAATAAAAGCGAGGAGTGATGCTACATGTCAAGATTAAGGGAGATATACATAAATGCGGACAGCCCGGCTGAACGGGGACGCCAGCACGGCGCCCAGGTGCGGGAAGAGATCTTAAAGGTCCGTGAGGGATATGAAAAGACATTTGAGAGAAAGGGCTACACCTGGGATCAGGTGGTGGAGCTGGCGCTCCGGTATGTTCCCTATCTGGACCGGGAGATGCCGGACCTGATGGAGGAAGTCCGTGGGATCGCGGAGGGCGCAGGCGTGGACCTGGGGCTGGTGATGGTGCTGAATACGCGGTATGAACTGATGAAATTCAAACGCGGCGTCAACAACTTCGAGCACAATGAGTGCACCTGCTTCTGCGTGACCCCGGAGGCGGCAGAGGGGGGACACACCTTCGCAGGCCAGAACTGGGATAATCACAAGTTCATGGGGGAGAACCTGTACATCATCCATATCGATGAGGGCAATGGCACCAGGATTATGGGGCTGACGGAGCCGGCCCAGCTGATCCGCAACGGAATGAACAGCCACGGGCTGTCCCTGAACTGTTCTACGCTGCTGTCAACCCTGGACCGCAGGGGGATCGCCGTGCCCACCAATTTTATGAGGCGCAGGCTGCTGCAGTGCAGAAGCCTTGGGGAGGCCAGGGCGCTGCTGGACGGCTTTAAACCCTGTATTTCTCTGAACTATGTGATTGGTTCTGCCCTGGACGGAGGTATTGTCTATGAGACCAGCCCTAAGGAAAATTACACGCTGGAGCCCCACAGGGGCATTGTGACCCAGGGGAATGATTTCCAGGCAGATCCCAGCATTGACCGGTTTGTGCCGGCAGACCCTGACCATGTGCGGCATTTCCGGGGGCAGAGGCTGTACGGCCTGCTGAAGAAGGAGAGGGGGAACGTCACAGCGGAGTACCTGATGGAGTGCATGAAGGACCATTACGGCTATCCGGGCTCCATCTGCAACCACGCGGCCGGCATGAACACCATTGCCTCCATGATCTATTGTCTGGACCAGGGCTTTGGGTGGATCAGCTGGGGCAATCCCTGTGAACATGATTATGAAAAATACCTGGTATAACAACAGAGTGCTGATCCGCAAGTTTCTGCACTTCACGATCCCGTCCATTTTGTCCATGCTGGCCTTCTCCATCTACACCATGGTGGACGGAATGTTCGTGGCAAAGGGAGTGGGGGAGAAGGCCCTGGCGGCGGTGAACCTGTCCTCGCCCTACAATGCGGCCATGTTTGCCTGCGGGCTGATGATTGCGGTGGGGATGTCCACCGTAATCGCCATCCGCCTGGGTCTGGGGGAACATGAGGAGGCCAGCCGGCTGTTCTCCCAGAATCTGGCAGTCTCTGCCGCGGCGGCTCTTGCCATCACGGCTGTGACCCTGTTTAACCTGGAGCGGGTGGCGCTGTTTCTGGGGGCCACCCCAGATACCCTGGCCTACGTGAAGGAGTATGTGGGGACAATCGCCCCATTTGCGGTGTTCTTTATCTGCGCCTACAACATGGAGGTGCTGGTGAAAACGGACGGCGCTCCCCAGATCTCCGTCATAGGCGTGGCTCTGGCCGGCATTTCCAATGTGGTCCTGGACTGGCTGTTTGTGATGAAGTTCGGCTGGGGAGTCAGAGGCGCGGCGTTTGCCACCGGGCTGGCACAGATACTGTCGGTTGCATTGTACGTCTTATATTTTGCAAGACATTCCAAAAACCTGCATTTTACAAGGTTCGCATGGAATCTGAAGATATACAGGCGGACCCTTCCCCTGGGCGCTGCGGATGGCATCACAGAGTTCTCCAACGGCATCGTGGTATTCCTGTTTAACAGGACGATTCTGGGGCTGCTGGGGGAGGACGGCGTGGTATGCTACACGGTGGTGGGCTACATCAACACCTTTATCCTGATGATGATGTCCGGAACAGCCCAGGGAATGCAGCCCATTGCCAGCTTCTACTTTGGGAGAAAGGACAGGGCCAGCTATGAGGGACTGCTGAAGATGGGTCTGACCATGGGAATCCTGTTCGGAGCGGCCGGCTGGGTGGTCTGCCGGTTCTTCGGCGCCGGATTGGTGGCATTGTTTATCCGGCCGGAGAGTGTTCTCTTTGATGCCGGAGTGGCGGCAGTGCGAAATTATGCATGGGCATTTCCTCTTATGGGGTTGAACGTTGTGTCCGCCGCATTTTTTACCTCCATCGGCCGGGCGTCCAGATCCTTCCCCATCTCAGCGGGCAGAGGCCTGGTGTTCCCGGCAGCGGCCATTCTGCTGCTGCCCATGGCTTTGGGAGCGGATATGGTGTGGTACGCGGGAGCGGCGGCAGAGGCGGCCTGCCTGGTTGTGACGGCTGTTTTTATGGCTGGGTATGTGCTGGGGTGAATTGGGCGCGAATGGTTACGCGGACGTGGGCTGGTGTACTGATGGAACCTGAGGGTGGGCGGACAGGCGGCGGCCGGAAGGGGCGGCTAGGTTACGAAACGTCCGCTGACGCATCCAGGCTCGAGAATAAGAAAAAAGATCTCCGAAGGCTTAAGATATCCCTGAAGCAAGAAGCATTCACTGCTTCCTCTGTTTCAAGTATTCACCATATTATGGGAATATCTTAAGCTCTTGGACGTCTTTTTTCTTATTCCCGCGCCTGGATGCGTCAGCGGACGTTCCACAGACTTACCCGGAAAAGAAGAAGGTTGGTGCGGGGCGGACAGGGGAGGAGCCGGCGACTTGTGGAGGAGAGCAGTGGAACTTAGGCGCTGGTGATTTGCGTTGCCGGTCCAAAGAAACGGTGTCCGAGCCTTGGCGAGTTTAATTTCTTTGGACCGGCG
>OKVW01001115.1_pt1 | contig 11965 bp, 9 predicted proteins | sample 1606991 | NCBI WGS metagenome assembly OKVW01 (sample SAMN03281021, study PRJEB24777) | human gut metagenome | isolation source: fecal sample PR177 from 1 month old male Malay infant, vaginal delivered...
GCGCTTATCGCCTTCACCCACAGCATGGATTCCGGGCTGATTTTTCTGGCGGTGATGGCGGCGGTGGGCTGCGTCCTGTTACTGCCGCTGCTGAGACGTTACTGAGGAGAGTGTCATGACTGATTCAACCGTAACCAACACAACAGGCATCAAACCTGACCATCTGACGATGGAAGAGTGGGTCGAGTCGCGCATCGCGCGCTTCGAAGGCCGTAAATACGACTGGAACGCGCTGAAGTTCCAGGCCGATTTTGACCCGAAATACCGCCGGGCGCAGATGCGCTACATCGGCACCGGCGCAACGGGCGTCGCGAACGACACCAACACCGTGCAGGCGGACCATTTTACCTTCTCCACCATGGTGCTGCCGTCGAAGTGCGAAGGACCGCTGCACCTGCACGACGACGTGGAAGAGGTGTTCTTCATGCTCAAGGGGCAGATCACGCTGATGATCCAGGACGGCGACAACTACACAGAAACCGTGCTGCGTGAGCGTGACCTGATCTCCGTTCCGCCGGGCATCTATCGCGGCCTGTTTAACCACGGCGAAGAAGAAGCGCTGATGTGCGTCATGCTGGGGACCAACAAGCCGGAAATCCCAACCTATCCGTCCGACCATCCGCTTTCCAAAGTGAAGCGGAACTAAGGGGGGCATGATGACGGGTTTTCGTGAACAGGGAAGCGGTATTCCGCTGATGCTGCTGCACGGGATCAGCTCCGGCGCCGCCTCCTGGCACAAGCAAATGGCGCTGAACGGTTTTCGCGTGCTGGCGTGGGACATGCCCGGTTACGGCGAAAGCCCGATGCTGGCCGTAGCGCGGGCGAACGCGGGGGATTACGCCGACGCGCTGGCGGCGATGCTGGATCGCGCCGGTGTCTGGCAGGCAGTGCTGGTCGGCCATTCCCTGGGGGCGCTGGTGGCCAGCGCCTTTGCGGCAAAGTTCCCGGATCGCGTCATTCATCTGGTGCTGGCCGACGCCGCGCAGGGGTACGGCAATGCCGCGCCGGAGCAGCGGGAGCAGGTATGGCGCAACCGCGAGCAGCAGATGGCGCTGGGAGGCGACATCCTCGCCCAGACCCGCGCCGCGAAGCTGCTGCGCCCCGGCGCGCGCGCGGAAGATATCGCCACCGTCGCGGCGGGCATGCGGGCGCTGCGCCCGGAAGGCTATCTCGCTGCCGCGTGGATGCTGGCACATGACGACATTCACGGCTGGCTTAAACGTTATTCCGGCACGTTTGAAGTCTGGTGCGGCGAGCAGGATGCCATCACCCAGCCGGAACTGGTTCAGGGTCTGGCGCTGCGCTACGGCATGCCGTTTATCGCCATTCCGCAGGCCGGGCACGCCAGCTATCTCGATAACGACGCGTTTTTCAACCAACAGCTTTTACGCATTAACGAAGAGGTGCGCGATGAATGCACAAATTGACGGGCGCGTAGCGGTCGTTACCGGCGGTTCTTCCGGCATTGGCTTTGAAACGCTGCGCCTGCTGCTGGGCGAAGGGGCGAAAGTCGCCTTCTGCGGCCGTGACCCGGATCGGCTCGCCAGCGCCCATGCGACGCTGCAAAACGAATTTCCCCACGGGGAGATTTTCGCTTACCGCTGCGACGTGCTGAACGCCGACGAATTTCAGGCCTTCGCGGATGCGGTGCAGGCGCGTTTTGGCGCGGCGGATATGCTGATCAACAACGCCGGGCAGGGCTACGTGGCGCACTTCCATGACACCCCGCGCGAGGCGTGGCTGCACGAAGCCGAACTCAAACTGTTCGGGGTGATTAACCCGGTGCAGGCGTTTCAGCCTCTGCTGGAGCAGTCCGACATTGCCTCTGTTACCTGCGTGAACTCCCTGCTGGCGCTACAGCCGGAGGAGCACATGATCGCCACCTCTGCCGCTCGTGCCGCGCTGCTGAACATGACGCTGACGCTGTCGAAAGAGCTGGTGGGCAAAGGTATTCGCGTCAATTCCATTCTGCTCGGCATGGTGGAATCCGGCCAGTGGCAGCGCCGCTTTGAAAACCGGGCGGACAAAAGCCAGAGCTGGCCGGAGTGGACGGCGGATATCGCGCGCAAGCGCGGCATTCCGATGGCGCGCCTCGGCAAGCCGCAGGAGCCCGCGCAGGCGCTGCTGTTCCTCGCTTCGCCGCTGGCCTCGTTTACCACCGGCGCGGCGCTGGACGTTTCCGGCGGCTTCTGCCGCCATCTGTAAGGACACATCATGAAAAAGGTAATGTTGATTGGTTTTGGCGCCATGGCGCAGGCGGTGATTGAGCGCCTGCCCGCCGGCGTGGCTATCGGCTGGATCGTGGCGCGCGCGTCTCACCATGCCGCCATTCACGACCAGTTTGGCGATGCGGTTGAGGCGCTGACGTCGCCGATGGCGTGCGCACAAACGCCGGATCTGGTGCTGGAATGCGCCAGCCAGCAGGCGGTGGCCCAGTACGGGGAAGAGATCCTGCGTCGCGGCTGGCATCTGGCCGTCATTTCCACCGGCGCGCTGGCGGACAGCGCGCTGGAGCAGCGTCTGCTCGCTGCGGGCGGAAAACTCACCCTGCTTTCCGGTGCGGTGGCCGGTATTGACGGGCTGGCGGCGGCGAAAGAGGGCGGCCTTGAGCGCGTTACCTATCAGTCGCGCAAAAGCCCGGCCAGCTGGCGCGGCAGCTATGCTGAGCAGCTTATCGATCTGAATGCGGTGACAGAGGAAAAGGTCTTTTTTGAAGGCAGCGCCCGCGAGGCGGCGCGGCTGTTCCCGGCGAACGCCAACGTGGCGGCGACCGTGGCGCTCGGCGGCGTCGGGATGGACGATACCCGCGTGCAGCTGATGGTTGACCCGGCAACGAAACGTAACATCCACACGCTCCATGTGGAAGGATTGTTCGGCGAGTTTCATCTGGAGCTGAGCGGACTGCCGCTGGCTTCTAATCCTAAAACCTCCACCCTGGCGGCACTGAGCGCGGTGCGCGCCTGCCGCGAGCTGGCCCTGAGCTGAGGAGAGACGATGGACGATCTGAAGATTTTTATCGGCGGCCAGTGGCGACACGGCGGCGGCAACCCGATGCAGAGCCACTTCCCGGCAGACGGGTCGATCAACGCGACGCTGAACGCCGCCAGTCTGGATGACCTGGAGGAGGCGGTAGACGCCGGAGAGCGCGCCTGGCGCGATCCCGCCTGGCGTAACAGCCTGCCGCATATGCGCGCGAAGATCCTGCATAAGGTTGCCGATCTCATTGAATCCCGCGTCGACGCGTTGGCGCAGATGCAGAGCCGTGATAACGGCAAGCCGCTGGCGGAAGCGCGCGGGCTGGTGATGAGCGCGGCGGGAACGGCGCGCTACTTTGCCGCCGCCTGCGAGCTGCTGGAAGGGGAACTGCCCACGCCGCGCCAGCCGGATCTGCTGACGCTGAGCCGCTATGAGCCGCTCGGCGTGGTAGCGGCCATCACGCCGTGGAACTCGCCGATTGCCAGCGAAATGCAGAAGGTCGCACCGGCGATTGCCGCCGGGAACGCGGTGATCCTCAAGCCGGCCGAAGCCACGCCGCTGATGGCGCTGGAGCTGGCGCGGATTTTTGAACAGGCCGGGCTGCCCGCCGGGCTGCTGAGCGTGCTGCCGGGCAAAGGCTCGGTGATTGGCGATGCGCTGGCGCGTCATCCTCGCGTGCGCAAAATTTCCTTTACCGGCGGTACCACCACGGGCCGTCATCTGGCGCACGTGGCGGCGGAAAAACTGATCCCGGCGTCGCTGGAGCTGGGCGGCAAATCGCCGACCATTGTGCTGGAGGATGCTGATATCGAACAGGCCGCGCGCGGGATCTGCTATGGCATTTTCAGCTCGGCGGGGCAGGCGTGTATCGCCGGATCGCGGCTGTTTATCCACGAGAGCATTTACGCCCCGCTGATGGCGAGGCTGCTGGAATTAACTCGCGGGCTGCGCGTCGGACACCCGTTTACCGACGGCGTGCATGTCGGACCGCTGATCGGCGAAAAACATCGCCAGAGCGTGATCGAGTACGTCGAACTGGCGAAGCGTGAAGGGGGCCGCGTGCTGTGCGGCGGCGAGATCCCCGCCGATCCCGCTCTGGCAAACGGCAGCTTTTTCCAGCCCACGATTATTGAAGGGTTGAGCAACAGCGCCCGCGCCTGTCAGGAAGAGATCTTCGGCCCGGTGCTGGTGGCGATGTCGTTTGCCGATGAAGCCACGCTTATCCGCGAGGCGAACGACTCGGTTTACGGCCTGGCGGCGGGGATCTGGACGCGCGATACCGGGCGCGCCCTGCGTCTCAGCGAGCAGCTGGAGGCTGGCACGGTGTGGATCAACACTTACAAGGTTTTTGCGATTTCGACCCCGTTCGGGGGCTTTAAAGAGAGCGGTCTGGGCCGCGAGAAGGGTATTCAGGGGCTGAAAGCCTGGATGCAACAAAAGAGCATTTATCTGGCGACGGGTAACAGCGTCAACCACTGGTGCGACTGAGAAAGGGTGAGCAATGAGTGAAATGATAACCGTCGGCGACGCCATCGCCAGAACGCTGGAGCAGTATCAGGTTGAGGCCATCTACGGCGTCATCTCTATTCACAACCTGCCGATCGCGGATGCGGTTGGGCAGCGGGGCAATATCCGCTTTGTGCCCGCGCGCGGTGAAGCCGGTTCCGTCACCATGGCCGACGCCCACGGGCGCTTTTCCGGCCTCGGCGTGGCGCTGACCAGCACCGGCGCGGGGGCGGGTAATGCGGTAGGCGCGCTGGTGGAAGCCATGAATGCCTGCACGCCGCTGCTGCATTTAACCGGGCAGGTAGAGAAAGCCTGGCTGGACGCCGACACCGGGTTTATCCATGAAACCCGTGACCAGCTGACCTTCCTGAAGGCCAGCTCAAAACGGGCGTACCGCATCAGCAATGCGAATCAGGCGATAGCCATTCTGCATAAAGCTATCCAGGACGCGCAGACCCCGCCGTGCGGACCGGTCTCGGTGGAAATCCCGATTGATATTCAGGGCGCCAAAATTCCGCTGTCGCTGGTGACTAAACCGGTTAAACCGGCATCGGTTCCAGCCGTGGATACCGGAATGGTTGACGCGCTGTGGGCGCAGCTCCAACAGGCGAAACAGCCGCTGCTGTGGCTGGGGGGCGGGGCGCTGGGCAGCGCTGAGGCGGTTAAAACGCTGGCGGATGCGGGCATCACCGTGATTTCCAGCACCCATGCGCGCGGCGTGCTGCCGGACAGCCACCGCGCCAGCCTGCGGGCGTTTCACAACTCGCCGTCGGTGGAGGCGCTGATCGCGCAGTGCGATTTTACGCTGGTGGCCGGTTCTCGCCTGCGCAGCAACGAAACCCGTTCCTGGACGCTTGAGCTGCCTTCCCCGCGGGTGCAGATCGATATCGACCCGGCGGCAGCAAGCCGTAACTACCTGATGGATAGCACGTTGATAGCCGATTGTTCAGCGGTGCTTGGCGCGCTGGCTGCAAAAGTACAGGGCCGCGAGTGGGGCAACGCACAGTGGGATATGCAGGTGCAGCAGGCGGTCGGGCAAGCCGAACAGGGGCTGCGCGAGCAGTGCGGCGCCTATGCGAAGCTTAACGACGCCATAGCAAAAGCCCTGCCGACAGACGGCCTGCTGGTGCGCGATATCACCGTGTCCGGCAGCCTGTGGGGTAGCCGCCTGTTCAGGGCTAACGGTCCGATGATGAACATTCACTCCCTCGCCGGGGCGATTGGTATGGGGCTGCCGATGGCCATCGGCACCGCGATTGCCAACCCGCAGCGCAAGGTGGTGGGGCTGGTGGGCGACGGCGGCGTGAGTCTGAATTTAGGCGAGCTGGCGACGCTGGCGCAGGAGAAAGCTAACGTGACGCTGCTGGTCATGAACGACGGGGGCTACGGCGTAATGCGTGGTATTCAGGATAAATATTTTGGCGGGCGTCAGTACTATAACGAACTGCATACGCCGGACTTTACCCTGCTGGCGCAGGCGATTGGCCTTCAGGCGTGGAGCGTTGAGCGGGCAGAGGATTTTGATGCGGTGATGACGGAGGCGCTGGCGATGCCGGGGCCGTCGGTAGTGGAAGTGCGGATGGGGCAGATTGGCGCCCTTAAGTTTGCGGGGCCGCCGCAGAAGACGCTTTACTAGCAGTGCAGTGCGGTCTGAAGCCCTCACCCCAGCCCTCTCCCAAAGGGAGAGGGTGACAGCGTTCCCTCTCCCTTTGGGAGAGGGTTAGGGTGAGGGGGTAAATCAGAACACGTTAAACGGGTATTCCACGTAAGCGCGGATCTCGTCCCCGCCCACGTTGTACTCGCTGGCGTTGCTGGAGACGCGCAGTACGGAGTAGCGCAGCTTCAGCTTCAGATCTTTCGCCGGGCCATCCTGCACCTGGTACTGGATCTGGTTAAACCACTCGTGCTCTTTGCCATTGCTGGTTTCAGAGGTTTTGATGTTATCGCCGCGCACGTAGGCGGTGGTCCAGCTCAGGCCCGGTAAACCAAGGCCGCCAAAGTCCAGACCGTAGGATGCCTGCCAGGAACGTTCATCTTCGCCGTTGAAATCAGACCAGTAGGAGTTCGCCAGCCAGATGGTGTTACCGCCGTCACCCACGCCGCCTTTGTCGCGATAGCCGCCGTAGTTGTAGCCGGTACTGCCGCTGCTCTGCTGGTACGCCACTTTGAACGTGTGAATGTCCCAGATATAGCTCGCTGCCAGGCTCCAGATGGTGTTGCTGCGGCCCGTGTCGAGGCTGTCCGCGTAATGCTGGTCGAGACGGGAGTTATAGCCGTTGAAGTCGAGCACCAGCTGCTGCCCGGTACTGAACGGCTGTTTGAAGTTCATGCCCAGGTACTGCTTGTTCATCACCTCTTCGTTATGAGAGGCGTACAGCGCGCCGCTGAACTGGTCGTTAAACTGATAGCTCGCACCGCCGAAGGAGAGGCTCTTCAGTCCGCTGTCGTGGCGGTCATCGCTTTTACGCTGCTCGTCTGTGAAGTAACCGGCGTTGACTTCCAGACCGTCGATCTCTTTCGAGGTCAGCAGGGTGCCGGTGTAGCTTTCAAACAGCAGGCGGGAGCTGTCGGATGTAATGATTGGCAGTTCAGGACGCTGGTTCCCGTAGCTCAGCACGGTATTGGAGATGCGCATTTTGGCCGTCGCGCCAAACTTTGCCAGATCGGATTTTGCCCGGCCGTCGTCTTCCTGCTTAAAGAAGTCGATGCCGCCCGCGCCGCTCTTGCCGCGGCCGCCGTCCAGGCGCACGCCGTATTGAGCAATACCGTCCACACCAAAGCCAACCGGTCCTTCGGTATAGCCGGATGCAAACGTGGCGATGATCCCCTGACCCCATTCGGCTTTGTCCTGCTGGCCCTGATGGTAGTCGCGGCTGATATACGCATTGCGTAAAAACAGATCCAGATGGCTGTCGTCAATAAAACCCTTGCTGTCGGATTGCTGGCTTGCGGCGGCAGGTAATGCGGCAAATAAACTTAAAGCAATTAATGATAATTCTTTTTTCACGGAGGGAACGTCTCTGTCTGGATATATTAATTTGAATAACTGCGGAAGAGATAATTACCGGAAAAAGTTACCTTTGCAATAATTATGTGACCAGACATTTCAGTGTGACAGGGCAGATTTGGCGGGGCTTTCAGGGGTGTTATCGATACGTGCTTTTAAGTTAACAATTCATGCGAAATAAAAAGGAGGCAAAACTGCCTCCTTCTGAAATTATTTAATTCCGTCTGCCGCCATACGGTCGCGAATATGCTGCGCACGCTCTTCCGAAGCCGGGTGATCGTCAAACATGGAGCTTTGACGGCCCTCCTCCAGTTTCGCCAGTTTTTCGAAGCTGGTAGCTAAACCCGATGGATTGATGCCGCGTTTGCGCAACAGATCGTAAGAGTAGTCATCCGCTTCCGACTCCTGACGCTGGGAGAACTGCGAGTTCACCAGTTTTTCGCCCACGTCGCCCAGCTGCGACTGGGACAGGCTGCCGACGATGCCGCCCGCAGAGGCCGCCGCTGCGCGCACGGCATTGGTGCCCAGCGCAACCTGCATCCCTTTCTTCACGTGACCCAGTGCAACGTGACCCATTTCATGGCCGATCACCGCTTCCACTTCGTTGTCGGTCATCATGTCCATCAGGCCGCTGTAAACGCGGATACAGCCGTTCGCCATCGCAAAGGCGTTGACGTCTTTCGCCATATACACCTTGTAGTTCACCGGCTGACCGTTAATGTTGTCGCCCAGCGCGGAAGCAATCTTGTTCAGACGCTGCGTGTAGGTGCTGTTTGCCGGGGCAAGCGTAGCTTTTCCATCCATATCCTTACAGGCCTCGTCGCTCAACGCTTTCACCTGCGCATCGCTCAATGAGTAGGCCTGAAAAGCTTCTGCGCCTGAGGTCATCAGGCCGTTAGAATCCATATTCTGACAGCCGCTTAGCAGGAGCGTTGTTCCCACAGCCAGCCCGATTGCACGCATTTTCATGATGTTGCTTCCGTACTCGTTAATCTGAATTAATTCCGAAAAATGCACCGTCAACGAAGCCGGTGTCGGGCTAAGTATAAGGAATATCGACAGGGGCGGGCGAGCAGATTGCGCAACATGCGAGCATGATCCAGAGATTTCTTAAGCTGCAAAAGAATGGTCCATGTACATGCCCTGCGGCTTGGGTTACATTGTTGGCACTTTTTTCCGGCGTAGCCCAAAACGCGCTGTCGTCAAGGGCATGGCCTTTAACAGTCCGATCTGGAGTTAAAATGTCCTCACGTAAAGAGCTTGCTAATGCTATTCGTGCGCTGAGCATGGACGCAGTACAGAAAGCCAAATCCGGCCACCCGGGCGCCCCTATGGGCATGGCTGACATCGCCGAAGTCCTGTGGCGTGATTTCCTTAACCACAACCCGCAGAACCCGGCATGGGCAGACCGCGACCGTTTCGTGCTGTCTAACGGCCACGGCTCTATGCTGATCTACAGCCTGCTGCACCTCACTGGCTACGATCTGCCAATCGAAGAGCTGAAAAACTTCCGTCAGCTGCACTCCAAAACTCCAGGTCACCCGGAAGTGGGCTACACCGCTGGCGTTGAAACCACTACCGGTCCGCTGGGTCAGGGCATCGCTAACGCCGTAGGGATGGCGATTGCAGAGAAGACCCTGGCGGCGCAGTTTAACCGTCCTGGCCACGACATCGTTGACCACTTCACCTACGCCTTCCTGGGCGACGGCTGCATGATGGAAGGCATTTCTCACGAAGTGTGCTCCCTGGCAGGCACCCTGAAGCTGGGTAAACTGGTTGCGTTCTACGACGACAACGGCATCTCCATCGACGGTCATGTTGAAGGCTGGTTCACTGACGACACCGCCGCACGTTTCGAAGCCTACGGCTGGCACGTTGTGCGCGGCGTTGATGGCCACGATGCTGACTCGATTAAACGTGCCGTAGAAGAAGCGCGCGCCGTGACCGACAAACCGTCCCTGCTGATGTGCAAAACCATCATCGGCTTCGGTTCTCCGAACAAAGCGGGCACTCACGACTCCCACGGCGCACCGCTGGGCGACGCGGAAATTGCACTGACCCGTGAAGCACTTGGCTGGAAACACCCTGCCTTCGAAATCCCGTCTGAAATCTACGCTCAGTGGGATGCGAAAGAAGTGGGCCAGGCGAAAGAAGCGGCCTGGAACGAGAAGTTCGCGGCATACGCGAAAGCCTTCCCTCAGGAAGCGGCTGAATTCACCCGTCGTATGAAAGGCGACATGCCGTCTGACTTCGACGCGAAAGCGAACGAATTCATCGCGAAGTTGCAGGCGAACCCAGCCAAGATCGCCAGCCGTAAAGCATCTCAGAATGCGATCGAAGCGTTTGGCCCTCTGCTTCCAGAATTCCTCGGCGGCTCCGCTGACCTGGCGCCATCAAACCTGACCCTGTGGTCCGGATCTAAGCCAATCAACGAAGATACTGCCGGTAACTACATCCATTACGGTGTACGTGAATTCGGGATGACCGCGATTGCCAACGGTATCGCTCTGCACGGTGGCTTCCTGCCATACACCTCTACCTTCCTGATGTTTGTGGAATATGCACGTAACGCCGTACGTATGGCTGCGCTGATGAAACAGCGTCAGGTGATGGTCTACACCCACGACTCCATCGGTCTGGGCGAAGATGGTCCAACCCACCAGCCGGTAGAGCAGGTGGCTTCCCTGCGCGTGACCCCGAACATGAGCACATGGCGTCCATGTGACCAGGTTGAATCTGCGGTGGCGTGGAAATACGGCGTTGAGCGTCATGATGGCCCGACCGCACTGATCCTCTCCCGTCAGAACCTGGCGCAGCAGGAGCGTACCCCAGAGCAGCTGGCGAACATCGCGCGCGGTGGTTACGTGCTGAAAGATTGCGCAGGCCAGCCTGATCTGATCTTCATCGCGACCGGTTCTGAAGTTGAACTGGCCGTTGCCGCATGGGAAAAACTGACTGCCGAAGGCGTGAAAGCGCGTGTGGTCTCCATGCCGTCTACCGATGCGTTCGACAAGCAGGATGCCGCGTACCGCGAATCCGTACTGCCTAAAGCGGTCTCCGCTCGCGTGGCAGTGGAAGCGGGTATCGCTGACTACTGGTTCAAATACGTTGGCCTGAACGGCGCTATCGTCGGTATGACCACGTTTGGTGAGTCTGCGCCAGCTGAACAGCTGTTTGAAGAGTTCGGCTTCACCGTTGAGAACGTTGTCGCTAAGGCGAAAGAACTGCTGTAATTGCCGTTTTGCCCGGTGGCGCTAACGCTTACCGGGCCTACAAATGGCATAAAATGTAGGCCGGGTAAGCGTTAGCGCCACCCGGCTTTTTTGTATGCACGATTCCTCAGACATGTAACTGCTCTGTAAATTATTCCACCGAAAATGTGATGCAAGTCATATAGCTCGCTTATTCATCTGGACAGAGATTCCTTTTATTCCCCGATTCGCTTATTCTTGCTGAAGCGTTTCAGTCGATTAAATGTTCGACAATTGACCAATCAATCGCAGTTTGTGACAGCAAGGATTCCCCTTCGGGCGTCGCTGGATTACTCTTTCAGCCACCTCAAACTCAGGGATAGCTTTGCAGGAGATCTATGACCGTACGCGTAGCGATTAATGGCTTCGGTCGCATCGGACGCAACGTGGTTCGTGCTTTATATGAATCCGGGCGTCGTGCGGAAATCACCGTGGTGGCAATCAATGAACTGGCGGATGCTGCGGGCATGGCGCATTTGTTGAAATATGACACCAGCCACGGTCGCTTTGCCTGGGACGTTCGCCAGGAAAGGGAACAGCTGTTCGTCGGTGACGATGCCATCCGCGTGCTGCATGAGAACAGTATTGAAGGGCTGCCCTGGCGCGAACTGGGTGTGGATGTGGTGCTGGACTGTACCGGCGTGTACGGTAACCGTGAACATGGCGAAGCGCATCTGAATGCTGGCGCGAAAAAAGTGCTGTTCTCCCATCCCGGCAGTAACGACCTCGACGCCACCGTCGTGTTTGGCGTCAACCAGCACGAGCTGCAAGCTGAACACCGCATTGTCTCCAACGCCTCCTGCACCACCAACTGCATTATTCCGGTCATTAAACTGTTAGACGATGCGTATGGCATTGAATCCGGCACCGTGACCACGATTCACTCCGCCATGCACGATCAGCAGGTCATCGACGCCTACCATCCGGATTTACGACGCACTCGCGCGGCGAGCCAGTCCATCATTCCGGTGGATACGAAACTGGCTGCCGGGATCACCCGTATTTTCCCGCAGTTTAACGACCGTTTCGAAGCGATTGCCGTGCGCGTGCCGACGATAAACGTCACCGCAATCGATCTTAGCGTGACGGTGAAAAAACCGGTAAAAGCCTGTGAAGTCAACCTGTTGCTGCAAAAAGCGGCACAGGGAGCATTTCATGGTATAGTTGACTATACGGAATTACCGTTGGTCTCAGTAGATTTTAACCACGACCCGCACAGCGCCAT
>OKVW01001118.1_pt1 | contig 11927 bp, 6 predicted proteins | sample 1606991 | NCBI WGS metagenome assembly OKVW01 (sample SAMN03281021, study PRJEB24777) | human gut metagenome | isolation source: fecal sample PR177 from 1 month old male Malay infant, vaginal delivered...
GGTAATATCATATTACCTATGAACAAAATATGAACAAACAATATCCGACTAAAAGGAGCAAAGACTAAAAATGATGGAACAATACAAACTGCCCTATGGAAAGGGCACAATTGACTGCAGTGTTCTGCAGAAGCTGAATCCCCGCTTTCTCACTTCCAGACTGGAAGCTTACATTCCGCCTGTATCCCAGGAGGAGCTGGTGGAGGAAGCGCTGCAGCACCCCATCGGCACCCAGCCTCTCAGAGAACTGGCCAGGGGAAAGAAAAAGGTGGTGATTCTGGCCAGCGACCACACCCGCCCTGTGCCCAGTAAGATTATGATTCCACCCATGCTGCGGGAGATCCGCCTTGGGAACCCTGAGGCGGAGGTGACGATCCTGATTGCCACCGGCTGCCACCGGAACAGTTCGAGAAAAGAGCTGGAGGAGAAGTTTGGGAGCGAGATTGCCCAGCGGGAGAATATAGTGGTCCATGACTGTGACTGTTCCGAGATGACGGATCTGGGCCTGCTTCCCTCGGGAGGCAGGATGATTCTCAACAAAATGGCGGTGGAGGCGGATCTGCTGGTGTCGGAGGGATTTATCGAGCCGCATTTCTTCGCAGGATTCTCAGGAGGCCGCAAGAGCGTGCTGCCGGGGGTGGCGGACCGCAGGACCGTACTGTACAACCACAACGGACAGTTTATCAACAGCCCCAAGGCCAGAGCAGGGTCGATCCAGGGAAATCCCATGAACCGCGACATGATATTCGCAGCCAGGGCGGCGGGGCTGGATTTTATCTGCAATGTGGTGATCAACGGGCACAAGGAGATCATACACGCGGTGGCCGGCGACTGTGAGAAGGCCCATGAGGCGGGCTGCCGTTTCCTGGCGCAGCACTGTGGGGTCAGGTCCAAAGAGGCGGATCTGGTGGTGACCACCAACGGGGGATATCCCCTGGATCAGAACATTTACCAGGCTGTAAAAGGCATGACCGCGGCGGAGGCCGTGGTCAGGGAAAACGGGGTGATCATCATTGCTGCCAAGGCGCAGGACGGCCACGGAGGAGACGGCTTCTACAGCAGCTTTGAGAAGGAGAAGGACTTAAGACGCATGCTGAAATGCTTCATCAGCACGCCGCCTGACCAGACCGTGGTGGACCAGTGGCAGTCCCAGATCTTTGCCCGGGTCCTGTGCAGGGCAACCGTGATCTTTATATCGGACGCGCCGGATGAAATGGTGGAGAATTTCCAAATGATACCGGCCCATTCCATGGAACAGGCAGTCAGCACAGCGCAGCGGATTCTGGGGAAAGAAACCTGGGATACGGTTGTGATTCCCGATGGGGTCTCAGTGATCGCATCAGCAGAGTAAAGGTAAGAGCATCTCCCAATGGCAGGGAGTTGATCCATAGAGAAGGCGTTAAAAGGAGTGCAGACTTAAGAAAGGAGTGCACGTCAGCTCCGCCATCAGGGGCTGAGTGCAAAAGAGAGTATGAAAACAAAGGAAAAGTTACAAAATGTCGAGCGTGTGAGGGGCAGAAGCTGGGCGGTCAAATGGCTTTGCGTGGGACTGGTCCTGATTCTCATCAGCTGTATTGGGGCCTCCGCCCTGCAGACAAATCTCCAAAAGACCCAGGTGTATACCTTCAAGGTGCCAACCAGCGGCGGAAAGTACCTGTCCTGCAACATGTACCGGCCGAAAAATGCCACGGCTGAGAACAAGGTACCCCTGGTGATCGCCACTGCGGGAACCTATGCCAGCAAAGAGCAGATGGATATTCCAGGCATTGAGCTGTCCCGGCGCGGCATCGCGGTGATCACATTTGACCCCTACATGCACGGCCTGTCCAGCGGCGGCACGGAGCCTTACAGTGAATTTGCCTGGACGGATGCGGGCATGATCGCGCTGGTGGAATTTGCCGCGGCCAATCTGGACTTTGTGGATACCAGCAGAATCGGTGTCACCGGCCACTCCCTGGGAGGGCGTATCATCTCCAACACCCTGGCCCACTATGGCGTTCAGTATGAAAAAGCCCTGGAGGCGGCCGCCAGTGAAGATTCAGAGGGCGGAAGGTCGATCACCCCGGCCGAACTGGCATATGCCCAGTCCCAGAACAAGGTGGCCGCTGCCTTTGCAGCGGGAGTCCAGACCAGTGAGATCGCATTCGGTGTGAAGGACGACACCTTTGCTGTCCACGGCATTGTGGGCGCTCCTGAGGACAAGGAGATGCCAAAGCGGGCCTACGCCAGCGTTGCGGTTTACAATGGTTTTAACGATGAGTTCGGCAGAGGCAATTATCAGGTGGACGGCGTTGCGTATGACCTGACGGTTCATCCGGATATGATCTCCTTGGTGAACAGCGTGCTGGATGAAAAACTGGATACAATCGAGATGGAACATTATTACGGCAGCGCAGAGGACAATACCCTGCGGGTGGTGTATAATCCGCCGGAAGTACACGCATACGAGCGCTTTTCCACCACAGAGGCCGCGGCCCTGTCGGATTTCTTTACCCAGGCCTTTGAGATGACCAATCCCATCCCGGTGTCCAACCAGTTCTGGCTGGTCAAGGAGCTCTTTAATTTCCTTGGTTTTATCGGAATGTTCCTGCTGCTGGTTCCGCTGGCTTCCCTGTTTATGCGGTTCCCGTTTTTCGCTTCCCTGGCAACCCCTGTTCCTGAGAAGCTTCCGGCCCTTAGCAGTACAAAGAGCAAATTGGTATTCTGGGGCACCTGGATCTTCTCGGCCCTGGTTTCCTGGCAGTTCTTCCTTCCTGCCATCAAGATATCCACGGCGCTGTTCCCGGTTCAGTCCAAGCAGTCTGTGCTGACCTGGATGTTCCCCCAGAAAATGACCAACTTTGTGTGGGTGTGGGCAATCTTTAACGCTATTGTGGGCCTGCTGCTGTTCTGGCTCAGCTACAAGTTCGCCGGCTCCAAGAACGGCGTCACTCCCAAACAGTGGGGAATCAAGACCAATGGAAAGGAACTGTTCAAAACACTGCTGCTGACGCTTCTGGTGGGAGTCTCCTTCTTCAGCGTGGTATTTCTGGCCAATTACTTCTTTGTCACGGACTTCCGGCTGTGGGTGCTGGCCATCAAGGTGTTTAAGCCCATACATATTCCATATGCCCTGAGCTATGCGGTGATGTTCTTCCCGTATTACTTCATGGTTTCCGTCTCCACCAACAGCTCCCGCCGCATAGGGGGACAGAAGGAGTGGCTGAACCTGCTGATCTGCGGAATCGGCAATATCCTGGGCCTGGCCCTCATGCAGCTGGTGATGTACACCAACGTTTACTCCAACGGAATCAACCCCTACGGAACCGCGTGCCTGAACTGCATTCAGACCTATCAGCTGCTGGTGCTCCTGTTCATAGTACCTTATCTGTGCCGCTATTTATTTAAGCTGACAGGAAAGGTATGGCTGGGCTCCATGGTCAGCTGTCTGATCGTTGTAACCATCAATGTGGCCAACTCCATGCTCCATATTCCCGCGTAACCAACGTAAATACAAGGCTTTTGGACAATTATAAGCAGAGTTAATAAAACACAATATCTAGGATGGCGTAAAAAGTTCATCATAGATATTGTGTTTTCTGTTTGGGTCTGCTATAATGAGGTACGTGGCGTAATGATAACGAGATGTGATGTAAACAACGGTGTCACCGGATATTCTGTCCGGGGACTTTCTGCTTCTTATAGGGCAGATGCCGGGGGCCATTATCATTTGACAGAGGGTCGAAAGGAGTTATGTTTGTAATGATTGAAGTTGTAAAACGTGATGGGGAGATAGCCGATTTTAGTCTGAACAAGATTACTGAGGCAATCAAAAAGGCATTCAAGGCTACGGGCAAGGACTTTAACAATGAGATTCTGGAACTGCTTTCTCTGCGTGTGACGGCAGATTTCCAGGATAAGATGAGAGACGGACGCATCAGCGTGGAGGAGGTTCAGGACAGCGTGGAGCACGTGCTGGAGCAGACCGGCTACACCGATGTGGCCAAAGCATACATTTTATATAGAAAACAGCGTGAGAAGATCCGCAATATGAACAGTACCATTTTAGATTACAAGGACGTGGTGAACAACTACGTGAAGGTGGAAGACTGGCGTGTTAAGGAGAATTCCACGGTTACATACTCCGTAGGCGGCCTGATCCTCAGCAACTCAGGCGCTGTGACCGCCAACTACTGGCTCAGCGAGATCTATGATCAGGAGATCGCGCAGGCCCACAGGGAAGCGGACATCCATATTCATGACCTGTCCATGCTCACCGGCTACTGCGCCGGATGGTCCCTTAAACAGCTTCTGATGGAGGGACTGGGCGGCATCACCGGCAAGATCACCTCCTCACCGGCCAAGCACCTCTCCGTGCTGTGCAACCAGATGGTCAATTTCCTGGGCATCATGCAGAATGAATGGGCCGGCGCCCAGGCCTTCTCCTCCTTCGATACCTACCTTGCCCCCTTTGTAAAGGTGGATAACTTAAGCTATCCCGAAGTGAAGAAATGCATCGAGTCCTTCATCTACGGCGTCAACACCCCCAGCCGCTGGGGCACCCAGGCTCCCTTCTCCAACATTACCCTGGACTGGACCGTGCCTAACGATATGGCGGAGATGAACGCCATTGTGGGCGGCAGAGAGATGGATTTCCGCTACAAGGACTGCAAGGCGGAGATGGACCTGATCAATAAGGCCTTTATCGAGACCATGGTTGAGGGCGATGCCAACGGCCGCGGTTTCCAATACCCCATCCCTACATATTCCATTACAAACGACTTCGACTGGTCCGACACGGAGAACAACCGTCTGCTGTTTGAGATGACCTCCAAGTACGGTACACCATATTTTTCCAATTATATAAACAGCGACATGGAACCCAGCGACGTGCGCAGCATGTGCTGCCGCCTGCGTCTGGATCTGAGGGAGCTGCGCAAAAAGACCGGCGGATTCTTCGGCGCCGGCGAGAGCACCGGTTCTGTGGGCGTGGTGACCATCAACATTCCCAGAATCGCGTACCTGGCCAAGAACGAGGCGGATTTCTACAAACGCCTGGACCACATGATGGATATCTGCGCCCGGTCCTTAAAGACCAAGCGCGAGGTGATCACCAAGCTGCTGGACCAGGGTTTGTATCCCTATACCAAACGGTATCTGGGAACCTTTGAGAACCATTTCTCCACCATCGGACTGATCGGCATGAACGAGGCCGGGCTCAACGCCAACTGGGTCCGCTGCGATATGTCTGAAGCAGCCTGCCAGAAGTTCAGCCAGGATGTGTTAAACCACATGCGCACCCGCTTGTCCGATTACCAGGAGCAGTACGGCGACCTCTACAACCTGGAAGCCACTCCGGCGGAGTCCACCACCTACCGTCTGGCCAAGCATGACAAGAAGCGCTACCCGGAGATCATCACCGCCGGCGCCCTGGGCGACACGCCCTATTACACCAACAGCTCCCATCTGCCGGTGGATTACACTGTGGATGTGTTCGATGCCCTGGATATTCAGGACGAGCTTCAGACCCTGTATACCTCAGGCACGGTGTTCCACGCCTTTTTGGGAGAGAAGCTGCCGGACTGGCAGGCAGCGGCCAACCTGGTGCGCACCATTGCGGAGAATTACAAGCTGCCGTATTACACCATGAGCCCCACTTATTCTATCTGCAAGAACCACGGATATCTGGCAGGGGAGCATTTCACCTGTCCCGTATGCGGGGAGACAGCGGAGGTGTACAGCCGGATCACCGGTTACTACCGTCCTGTTAAGAACTGGAACGAGGGCAAGACCCAGGAGTACAAGAACCGTACTGCCTATGATATCGGCAGTTCCCAGCTGAAGCACGGCGTCTCCCGCATCAAGCCGGCCAGCCAGTGCACGGCCGGGGTGGAGAGCAAAGATGAGGTGAGCGCCCAGGCGGCAAAAACAGCGCTTCCCGGCAGCACAAGCACGGCAATGTTCCTGTTTACCACCAAAACCTGCCCTAACTGTAAAACCGCCAGGGAATTTCTGAAGGGTGTGGATTACAGAGTGATTGACGCTGAGGAGCATCCGGAGCTGTCAGAGAAGTTCGGCATCTTCCAGGCCCCCACGCTGGTTGTGGAACGGGATGGAATTGTGCAGAAGTTTGCAGGAGTTTCCAATATAAGGAAATTCGTGGAACAGAATCAGACGGCGGCAGTGACTGCATAAAATATAATAACAATTATTATACAGAAAAGCTCCAGACCGGGCGGACAATGAATCTGCCGGTTTGGAGCTTTCTTGTGCTGCTGGGGGGACGTTACTGCATGATCCCGTATGCGTTGAATGTGTATGATTTTCCGTCGATCTGGCGGGTGCCAGTGACCATCACACCGCTGTCGTCGGTGTAATACCAGTGTTCCCCAATCTCAATCCAGCCTGTTTTCATGTATCCGTTCTCATCGAAATAATACCGGTCCCCATCGATTCTGACCCAGCCTTTTTTATAGTAGGAACCGTTGTCCAGCTTGTACCACCAGCCGTTATCATCCTGTGCCCAGCTGCCCGGTCCGGCTTTTGTATAGTTATCTTCGTAGTAGGTGTCCGTGTTCTCGTCATATTCGATGGCTGATGTCAGGTTGTTCAGGATATTCTCCTCTGCAAGGTCCATATTAAGATCCTGCACATCCTCCTCCGTGATATTCCCAATATGTGTGTCAGGGTTAAAACGTTGAGCCAGGGAGGTCATGGTAAAACCCGCGGACAGCACCAGGGTGAGACATAATAGATTCCTTGATTTCTTCATACAGACAGTTCCTCCTTAAGTGTACATTATAATAAGGCAAGTGTATCACAATCAGACGGGATATGCCAGTGGAAGGGGCTATTGCCTGAGACATAATTTTCTGAATCGCAAAGAGACAAAATGAATTAAAATGAATCAAAAAGATTGACAATGAACCTGCCCGGTGCTATAGTAAATTCATAAGAACCGGCAGGCAGTTTTCATCTGAAAAAATGGGGGAGGAGGGGAGCAGAAAGTATAGGGATTGGATGGCCGGTGGTATTTGCTGTATAGAAAGGTATCAGACCGCAGAATATGATGATAATCAGGAGGATTCAAAATGGGGGATATAACGAGATTTCTGTCGTCAAAGCTGATCAAGGTTGACATGCAGGCGGAGGATAAGAATGGGGCGGTCCGTGAGCTGGCGGAGCTGCTCTTCCAGGAACGGGTGCTGCAGGACAAGGACAGATATATTCAGGATGTATTGGAACGGGAAGCACAGGTCTCCACAGATCTGGAGAACGGGGTGGCTCTGCCCCACGGGAAGTCGGATGCAGTGCTGAGGCCCGCGGTGGCAATCGGAACCTCGGCCCGCGGAGTCAGGTTCAGCGAGGGCGGCACGGCCAGCCAGGTTATTTTCCTTATCGCAATGCCCGTTAACGCGGATGACACACACATCACACTGCTCAGCGGAATCACCTCACGGCTGCTGGACAACACCTGCCTGGAGCGCATCAAGGGGGCCAGGAGGCCGGAAGATATTATTGCGGCCCTTACGGAGGAGGCGGCACAGCCGGAGAGCGGCAAGGCTGGAAACAGAGAGCCGGAGAAGTTCCTGATTGGGGTGACCGGCTGCACCGTGGGCGTGGCCCACACTTACCTGGCAGCCAAGGCGCTGGCCAAGGCAGCCCAGGAACTGGGCGTGTCCATCAAGGTGGAGACCAACGGCTCCATCGGCACGGACAACATGCCCACCAGGGAGGAGATTGACCGGGCGGAGGGAATCATCATTGCCAGCGACAAAGAGACCGACATGGAACGTTTCCTTGGAAAGCGGGTGGTGAGCACCAATGTGAAGGAGGGAATTGACCACCCGGCGGAACTGATCCGAAGGGTGCTGGACACAAAAACGCCGGTGTATGGCGGAAGCACGGCGGAGCGGGCAGGGGAGAGCCAGAGGCAGGCAGCCCGGGAGAAGGAGGCCCCCGCAGTAGCAAGCGGCAAAATGCTCTACAAGGCGCTGATGAACGGTGTTTCCTTCATGATCCCCTTCGTGGTCATCGGGGGACTGCTGATCGCCATCTCCCTGGCAGTGGGCGGGAAGCCCACGCCTCAGGGCCTGGTGATTCCGGAGGGCAGCTTCTGGAATCAGATCTCCGCAGTGGGCAGCGCCGGATTTACCATGATGATCCCCATTCTGGCAGGCTACATAGCATACGCCATCGGCGACCGCGCGGCCCTGGCCCCCGGTATGATCGGCGGCTGGATTGCCAATAACGGCTCCTTCTACGGGGCGGATGCGGGAACCGGCTTCATCGGCGCCATTGCAGCCGGACTGCTGGTGGGATACTTTGTCAGGTGGATGAAACAGTTTAACTGGCCGGAGATGATTAAGCCACTGGTGCCCATTGTGATCATCCCCATCACCGGCTCCCTGTTTATTGCTTTTATCTTTATATTTATCATCGGAGCGCCCATCGCTTCTCTGATGACCGCTCTTTTCTCCATGCTGGAGTCCATGTCGGCAGGAAGCATGATCCTGCTGGGCATTGTGATTGGACTGATGCAGGGCTTTGATATGGGCGGACCTTTCGGCAAGGTGGCATTTATGTTCTCCGTGGGACTGATCGCAGAGGGCCAGCCCCAGTTTATGGGAGCGCAGGCTATGGCCATTCCCGTAGCGCCACTGGGAATGGCCTTGGCAACATTTCTGGATAAGAAGCACCAGCTGTTTCTGCCTGAGGAGACAGCTAACGGCAAGGCGGCTCTGGCCATGGGCCTTGTGGGAATCTCCGAGGGTGCGATCCCCTTCGCGGCCGGCGACCCTCTGGCAGTGATCCCGGCCAACATGATCGGTTCCGCGGTGGCATGTACCATGGGCTTCCTCTTTGGGATTACGGACTCCGTGGCTCACGGCGGCCCCATTGTGCTGATCCTGGGCGCTGTAAACAAGCCCCTGATGGGACTGGTCTGCATGGCGGCAGGTACTGTGGTGACAGCGGTCGTCTGCATGACATTAAAACGGCTTAAATTAAAAAACAGATAGGAGTGTTAACTGTGGCAAGGATAAACATTGATGGTGAACAGAATGTGGAGGTCAGCATAAAGATCCCCAGTGAGAAAACGCCGGGGGAACAGCTGGAGATTATGGAGGAATACACCAGGGCGCACATGGAGAGCCAGGGGCTTGACAAGGCGCAGCGGGAATTAAACTGCCTCAGAACCATTTACCCAGCCCTGTTTTGCACCATCAAGGAGGGTGACCTGATCGCAGGCCGCCTGGATTTCCTTCCCATTGGATTTGGCTGCGTGACCAGCATCGGCGGGGTGGGGCATTACTGTGTGTTTCACAAGCTCAGGGAATTTAAGGAAATGCTGCCCGGCCCACAGGAGAAGGCCCGGGTGGATGCGCTCTACGATTACTGGCAGCAGTGGGATGTGAAAACCATCTACTGTCAGGATGTGCTGAATGAAACCACCACCGGCCGTTTTATCGACTGCGATTACCCTCTGATGGCAACGGCCCGGCTCAGCGGCATGATGCTGGACTATAAAAAGCTGATGCGCCTGGGGGTGGGCGGCCTGATGGATGAGATCCTGGACCGGGAATCCGTTCTGGAGGCAGCGCCGGACTCCGGCGGAAGTCCGACAGCATTTTTGCGGGCGGCCAGAGGTACCCTTCAACTGTTTCAGGAAGTGATTCAGAGGCAGCGGGAACTGGTCAGGGCAGCCATGGAAGGGGCAGGGGAGGGCAGACTGGAGGAGCTGCGCCTGATGGAGCGGGATCTGGAAGCTGTGCTGAGAGACCCGCCGGAGACATTTCACCAAGCCCTTCAGCTGTTCTGGCTGTATGCCCTCTGCGCAGGGGCCATCAACTACGGCCGGCTGGACGATGCCCTGGGCAGCTTCTTAAAACGGGACCTGGACCAGGGAAGAATCACCCAGGAGGAGGCTTACAGGTATTTGAGATCCCTGTGGGCCCTGATTGAGAACCGGAGGACCACAGTCAACGGCAGGATCATTGTGGGGGGAGCCGGAAGGGAGGACCCGGAGGCGGGGGACCTCTTTACCAGGATCTGTCTGCGTGTCTGTCGGGACACCCGGTATGTGGAACCGCAGTTTACCCTGCGCCTGTACAGGGATACGCCCCAGGATATCCGGGATATGGCCTATGACTGCATTGCAGCCGGAGCCACCTACCCCACGCTGTACAACGACGAGGTCAATATTCCGGCAGTGGAGTACGGCATGAGGGTGGACCGGCGGACGGCGCAGCAGTATGTGCCCTTTGGCTGCGGGGAATTTGTGATACAGGGCAAGAGCGTGGGAACGCCCAATACCCTTTTAAACCTGTTAAAGCTGCTGAACATGGCTATGAATCAAGGCGTGGACCCCATGGACGGCATATACAAGGCCGGGCCTGTGAAGCTGGCCGCTCCGGGGGAATACCGCAGCTTTGAAGCATTTTATGATGATTATAAGCGTCTGCTGGATTATTATTTCGATCTCAGTGTGGAGGCCCAATACCATAGCTATGAGGTGATGAACCGGGAGGTGTCCTTCCTGTTTACCAGCATCCTGATGGACAACTGCGTGGGCAGAGGGAGGGCGCTGCTGGACGGCGGCGTGGAGATCCTGGGGGGAACCAACGAAACCTACGGGAATATCAACGCCTCCGACGCGCTGTACGCGGTTAAGACCCTGGTGTTCGATCAGGGGAAATATACCCTAGAGCAGGTGAACCAGGCGCTGCTGACGGATTTCGAGGGAAATGAAGTCATGAGGCGGGCACTGTGGAGAGCGCCCAAGTATGGCAACGACCACGAGGAATGCGACACTCTGGCCAACGATCTCTTTGAATATGTGGCAAAGGGCATCCGGCAGCGGGGAATCGACCGGGGCATGGGGTATTATCTGATCGTCATCAGCAACAACCAGACCAACACGGACTGGGGGCACAGGACCAGCGCTTCCGCAGACGGCAGAAGGAGCGGCATGTTCATGAATCCGGCCAACAATCCCCAAGGAGGGGCTGCGGGGAACGGTCCCACGGCGGTGCTGAATTCCCTGGCGCGTTTCCAGGCCAGATACCACGGCGGCAGTGTTCAGAACATGAAATTTACGCCGCGTATGATGGCTGAGGACAGGGAGAAGGTCAGGGCTCTGTTCCGCACGTATTTTAAGAAGGGCGGCTGCCAGCTGATGGTGACGGTGGTGGAGCCGGGAGCGTTGGAGGATGCCCAGAAGCATCCGGAGAATTACCCGGATCTGATTGTGAGAGTAGCGGGCTACAGCGCGGTGTTCGTCAATCTGACCAGGGATGTGCAGGATGAGCTGCTGAGCAGGGAGTTGTATGATGGATGTATTTAATATAGAACGGTTTGCTACCCATGACGGGGACGGAATCCGCACAGTGGTGTTCTTAAAGGGCTGCCCCCTGCGCTGCCCCTGGTGCTCTAACCCGGAGTCCCAGACAGCTGCAAGGCAGTTGTTCTACACCCAGAGGAAATGCCTGGGCTGCGGCGGCTGTCAGGCTGCCTGCCCTACAGGCGTGGTCCGGTATGTGAATGGAAGGGTCCGTTTTCAGGGGGAAATGTGTACGGAATGCGGTGCCTGTGTGGATAACTGTCCGGGGGAGGCCCTGGAATTCGTGGGAAGGCGGATGGCAGCGGAGGAGATTGTCCGGGAAGTGCTGAGGGACCGGGACTATTATGAGGAGAGCGGCGGCGGTGTCACTCTGTCCGGGGGAGAACCCTTTGTCCAGGCGGGGGAAGCTGTGAAGCTGCTCCGCCTGTTGAAGCAGGAGGGGATCAATACGGCGGTGGAGACGGCGGGACAGTATCCCACAGACCGGCTGAGGGAAGCATTGCCCTATGTTGACACCTGGCTGTATGATGTAAAGCACACAGATGAAGGGCTGCTGCGGAGAGTTGTGGGAGGGGACTGGGGACAGATCCTTAGGAACCTTACATAC
>OKVW01001120.1_pt1 | contig 11909 bp, 9 predicted proteins | sample 1606991 | NCBI WGS metagenome assembly OKVW01 (sample SAMN03281021, study PRJEB24777) | human gut metagenome | isolation source: fecal sample PR177 from 1 month old male Malay infant, vaginal delivered...
CTTATCAAGGATAAGGAACGCCAAGAATTGGCCGATGCAGGCATTACCTTGGCTGAAGGGGCATTGCCTAAGGCTTTCAACGAGAATTTCCTATTATACCTAGCTATGACGCGCGCATCCGATTCCTTGACGCTGTCCTATGCAAGCTCTGGTGAAGATGGAACAGGCCTTGAGCCCTCCCTCGTGGTGAAACGATTAGAATCCCTTGGTTATGTAGATAAGCCTATAGATATTCCACTCTCCATTGCACCTGATACTGAGTCGGACTATGTATGGAGACCTTTACAGAGTTTGTCCCTATTGTCTGAGCGCTGGGGCGCCCTCTTTAGTGGTCATGAGGTCAATCTATTGTGGTGGGGCCTCTATAACTGGGCTCGTGAAAGTGACACCTACCGTCCTCGTTTAGGGGAGGTGTCTCGTGGTATTCGAGATAATAATGATGTGCCGGTCATTACGAAGGATTTAGTGAATGGATTGTTCCTATCTAAAGGCTATATGTCTGGTTCTGTGACGCGTCTAGAGAGATATCAGCAATGTCCGTTCAAGTTCTATGCTCAATATGGTTTAAAACTGGAACCACGTCGTGTACGCTCCTTTGGTGCTCCTGAAATTGGTACATTCCTCCATGCTAACTTAGAGCGTTTAGGTAATTATCTATTAGATCATAATAAACAATGGCGTGATCTCAATGAAGCGGAGCAACAAAATTTATGTCGTTCTGTAGCCGATGAGATTTTACAAGAAAATCAGGGCGGCGAGGAAACGAGCGATGCCTACCAAAAGGCAATCGAGCAGCGTGTACAACGAACATTACATGTGACGGTAGACCGCCTTGTAGAGTGGTCCAAACGCAGTGATTTTGATACAAAATACTTAGAGCAAGATTTTGGCCGTCAAGGCGGCTGGGATCCGATTCGGGTACCGCTTGGGGAAGACCGTTATTTACGCCTCATTGGTCAAATTGACCGTGTCGATGAATATACAAGGGATGGTCAAACTTACGGTATGGTTATCGACTACAAATCGGGCGGAGCCCATGTGACGGCACAAGATGTATACTATGGACTAAAACTGCAGCTTATGACCTATCTATTGGCCTTAGAATCTGCTTATGGCAAAACGCATGGTGGCTCCGTGTCACCGGCGGCTGTGGTGTATTCCTATGTGAAAAATCCTAAAATTCCTGCCGATGCGCCTATATCTTATGAAGATGCAGTATCTTTGGCAAAGGAAAGCGATGCGTGGAAAAATAGTGGGTACTTCTCAGACGATGTTGAGTTGTTGACCCATATCGATAATAAGTTCTTATCCTATGGTCTTAAACAAGGCCCATATGTGCCAATTGCAACGACGAAAGATCAAACCATTTCTAGAAATGATTTGCGCAAGGTTAAGAATCCAGGTGAATTTGATGTGATGTGCCGCTACACCAATCATGTAATGGCTGACATCGGCCGCCATATTGGGGACGGTCAATTCCCAATTCAACCTTATCAGTTAAATAAGAATAGACCTTGTACATACTGTGATTACAATACTGTATGCCGTTTTGACTCTAGTCGAAATCGATATAATTATTTGTCTAAACTGTCCGAAGTTGATGCGTTAGAACGGATGAAAGAGGCTCTAAACGACGGAAATAACAGTAGCGACGGAAACAACAGTAGCGATAGAAATAATAGTAACGAAGGAGGTGAAAACCATGGGTGTTAAATGGACGCCGGAGCAGGAGTCTGCCATCATAGCGCCGAAGGATTCGTCCTTAGATAATCAAACCTTGCTAGTCGCTGCAGCTGCGGGCTCTGGTAAAACGGCAGTTCTCGTAGAGCGTATTATTACGCGTCTTAAAGATATGGATAATCCTTTATCCGTACAAGAGCTCATGGTTGTAACCTTTACAAAAGCGGCTGCTCAAGAGATGAGTGCCCGCATTGGACTTGCCTTGGCGAAAGCTATGGAGTCTACTGACGATGCAGCTATGCAAGAGCGTCTTGAACGACAGCTCAATCTCTTGCCATCTGCTCATATTTCTACGTTGCACTCCTTCTGCCAATGGGTGATTCGATCCTATTTCTATAAGCTAGATATTAACCCAACGGCTCGCATTGGTAACGAAGCAGAAATGGCCCTCTTACAACAAGAGGTATTAGCCGATTTATTAACTAAATCCTATGAGGAAGGCCTTTATAATATCTACGAATTGGCGGACTTCTTTAGTGATGATAAATCGGATGCAGGCTTAACGGCGAAGATTATGTCTCTATATAACTACGCCATGTCCCTTGCTAATCCTGATGGATGGTTACGTAAAGCCTTAGAGCCTTATAAAGAGGCTATGACTGTAAATCCTAGTGAGACCCTATGGGGCCAATATATGTGGGATCAACATGTAGCTGTTATAGACCGCATTCGCGAGCGCTTAGAACGGATGGAGCAAATCTTGCTCGATCCAGTGGGGCCTCATAAATGGCAAAATATTTATGATAACCAACTAGCCGCACTAGGCATGCTTTCAAATGCTCAAACTTGGGACGATATGGGCGAAGTATGTAAGCATGTAGATACCTTTATTAAAGATCAGTTCCGCATGGGACCAAAAGAGGGTCAAGCCTTTGATCCTATATTGGTAGCAGAGTTTAGATCTTTAGGCGGTCAAAATAGAGATGACCTCAAAGCGATGCAAGCTGCTGTATTCACAGTGCCGGAAGCTACCTTACAAGACCAGTTCAAGGCTCAATATCCAATCATCGAAGGTTTAGTAGAGCTAACCATTGCGTTCCATAAGGCGTATCGCGATATGAAACAAGAGCAAGGAATCATGGACTTTAGTGATTTGGAGCATTTATGCTTGGCCCTTCTCGTGGAGCCTGGTACAGAGGATGACCCTCAGCCGTCCGATGTAGCAAAGGAACTGCAAGATACTTTCAAAGAAATCATGGTCGATGAATACCAAGATACGAACGGCGTGCAAGAGACGATTATCAACTTGATTTCTCGCGTCGATAACCGGTTCTACGTAGGGGACGTGAAGCAAGCGATTTATAGCTTCCGTATGGCTGACAGTTCTCTGTTTATGGAGAAATACAATACCTACGGCGACACTGATGCGGTAGAACGCCGTATCGACCTAGCAAAGAATTTCCGATCTCACGAAAATATTTTGGCCGCTACGAACTTCTTGTTCTATCAAATCATGACGGAAGAGGCGGCGGAGCTCAATTATACTGAGGCAGAATCCCTCATTCCTGGCCGTATCGTAGAGGATGCACCGGAGGATTGGGTTGGAGGAGACGTGGAATTGCAGCTCTTAGATGTTAGTAAGGATACCCTCAGTGCTAGTGAAAGCGATGAAGATGAAGGGGATGACCCTGAAAACAACGAGCGTGAGCTAGATTTCATCATTCAAAAGATTAAGGAAATCCACGGTGCTAAGAAGAAGGTGCAAAATCCAGATGGTACATTCCGTCAAATCGAGTGGCGTGACTTTGCTATTTTGCGCAGATCCTTGGCTGGTTGGGGTACTCGTGCTGTAGAGGCCATGCGTCAAGCGGGTATCCCTGCGGTGGTAAACGAACGAGATGGCTACTTTGAAGCACAAGAAATTCAGCTCTTACTAGCGTTGTTATCTATCATAGATAATCCGGAACAAGACTTGCCGATGGCAGCAGTGTTGCACTCTGGTCTCGTAGGTCTTGATGCAAACGAACTAGGTGCACTGCGCCTATCTGGAGAGGGTTCTCTGTGGTCTCTCATGCCAGCCTATGCTGAAGAGGCTCAAGATGAACGCTTATTAGCTTTTATTGACCATATGGAGCGTTGGCGTACCTTGTCGCGCCGTCACGGTGTAACCGATTTACTATGGGATATTTACGAATCTCAAGACTATGTAAACTATGTAGGTGCCATGCCAAATGGTCTCGTGCGCCGCGCGAATGTGCTCGCCTTATACGACCGAGCTAAGGGCTATGAGGCCTCTGGCTTCCGTGGACTCTTTAGATTTTTGCGCTTTGTGGAAAGCTTGCGCGATAGTAACCAAGATATGCCGCTAGCCAATGTGGTAAGCGAAGCGGACAATGTAGTGCGCCTCATGACCATCCACAAGAGTAAGGGCCTTGAGTTTCCTGTAGTATTCTTATCCGGGGTGCAAAAGGGATTCAACATGATGGACCTTCGTTCAGAGCTACTCATCGATAAAAACGCAGGACTTGGTCTTAAGGGATATTTCCCAGATATTCGGGTATCCTTCCCAACTATGCCGTGGTTCTATGTAAAAGATGTAAAGGAAGCGGCCCTCAAAGCAGAGGAAGAACGGATTCTATACGTAGCCTTAACACGGGCACGAGATAAGCTGATTATGACAGGTCATTTTAAAGGCTTTAAAAATGCTAAAGGTAAGTTGAGTACCTTAGGTGAACTCATTAAAAATACAGCGTCAGTAGAAGGTCAACAATTGCCGACGGATATTATCACCCAAGCCAATACGTACTTGGATTGGCTCATTATGGGCTTTGCTCGTCATTTGGACGGTGGTAACCCATTGCGCGTAGCCATTGAGTACGAAGGACCGACCTATTTTGACTTACCAGATAAAAAATGTCGCATCAAGGTCGAAGTCCACGATGGCTCTCTCTACGGTGACCTCGATTATAAAGCAGATATCGATGAAACTACTATCAATAAGGTACGCGAGTTGAAAGCAGTTAATGCTGTAGAATTGCCACAGGAAATCGAAGACCGGTTCAACTATAGCTATCCGTACAGCGACGCTACGCGGCGCACGGCTAAGATTTCCGTCAGTGAATTGAAACGACGATTCCAAGAACGAGAACTTGAAGCAGGCACTATTGATACCCTAAACGAACCAATTGTAACGGTCGATACAGGCGCTAAACGAGCTGTTTCAGATGCAATCTTAGGTCAAGCCATTAAGTTAGATATTCGTAATGCTGATGATTTAGCTAATTCCGTATTCGGCCGCAAGCCGCAAGCACTGCAGTCCGAAGAGGATGTGTTGACGGGGGCTCAATGGGGTACCTTGATGCATGAGGCCATGCAATGGTTACCTCTTGCGCAGTATACTCAAGCTTCTTTAACGAAAGAGCTTGATGGACTTGTAACGAAAGGGACTTTCACAGAGGAAGAACGAAATCTATTGAGTGATACAAGTCTATATAAATTCTTTAGTTCTGATCTTGGGAAGCGTCTTATCAATGCGAAGTGCATAGAACGTGAAATGCCGTTTAGTATGCTTTTTGAAGGGAAACGCGTATATGATACCTTAGAGGACGGCGAAAATCTATTCCTCCAAGGTATTATCGATACTGCCTTTGAAGAAGATGGTGAGTGGGTTCTTGTAGATTACAAGACGGACCGCGTCAAATCTGGGGAAGACCTCATCAAGCGTTATAAAATACAAATGGATCTCTATAAAGAGGCCTTGCAGCGATTGACAGGGATGCCTGTGAAAGCATGTTATATCTATAGCTTCCGTTTGCATGATGCTATCAGCATAGACTAGCCTTGTAAGTATATGCTTAACTTAGTGCTATGCATGAGAAATATGCAGGGACTAGGTAGGTATTTCCTATAAGGTAATGAACATAAAAAAGCTCTCTATTCTTGAATAGAGAGCTTTTATGTTATAGATTGTTATATAGTTTTGTCCTGTAGATTTCTCTACAATTTATTAGATATGTGGTAGTATAGGCAAATTCAAAGCCTTTTTCTTTTTGTGTTTTGCTGGGGCAAATACTTTTAGAACCCGTGGCAATACTTCGATATCTACTGGCATGGATGGGCCTTGGTCGCCATCCATATTAGTAGGTAAATCACCGATATTAGATAATAGCTCAATATGAGCCTTTTTCACAGTTAGAGTTGTTGTATAACGGGAGTTGTAGATGGCACCACTAATGATAAGTGGCAATACGCTGAGTATATCGAGGATGAAGTATTCCTTGAATATTATGATGCGCATATAACCATCATCTACAGATGCTTCCGGCATGAAGCGTTCAAAGCTAGATACTACATTGGTGAGCAATGCAAGAACGAGTGGGGATTTACAGATAAAATCATCATTCTCTGTTTTGATGCGGTATGTGTAGTCCTTTGTTGTAAATAAGGCTTGCCCTGCGCGTAAGAAGTAGGCTAGAGGGCCCAAGATGCTCTTTTCCTTTGGGGTAACCTCTTCGATTACCTTTGGAATAACACCGGCTGCGATATTATTGCAGAAATATTTGTTGTTACAACGACCGATATCAATGGTACGTGTTTGATTGATATCAATACGTTTGATCGCCTGTGTTGGATTCTGATGAATACCAAGGGCACGAGACATATCGTTTACAGTACCAACAGGAATGAAACCAAAGGTAGATTTAAAGCCACCTTGGGCAATACCGTTAACGGTTTCATTTACGGTGCCGTCACCGCCCATGCAGAATACAGCATCGAATCCGCGTTCGCAAGCATCTTTTGCGAAACGTGTAGCATCGCCTTCACCAGTAGTGAATTTGACCTCAATCGTTTCAAACAAGGTGCTCAATTTCCATTGTAAATCGAGGGCATAGCGACGTGCCGCACCGCCACCTGATACAGGATTTATGATAACTAAACAACGGCTCATGGTACAACTTCCTTACTTTCAAAAATGAGATATAGCTATTATCTATCGTTAAATTGACAGTCTTAGATGTGAGCTCTATAATTATACTATATGTACTAAATCACATATAACATATTTATTCAAAATACAAAATATATCGTACAATATATTATACTCATTTTAGCCGTTCTTTGAAAGTACGAATGATTTGACGGGATATAAGATTAGGGGATATAAGATTAGGGGATATTAATGGGACGACAAGATTCTAAAGATAAATACAAATTGTCCGCTGTGGACTCTATTGAAAGATTACCGCTTAGTGAACAAGTTTATTTAACATTAAAAACAGCTATCTTAACAGGCGAATTGATGCCACAAGAAAAGCTTAACGAAGTAAAAATTGCAGAACAATTGCAAGTGAGTGCTACACCTGTTCGCGAAGCATTCCGTAAATTGGCTAAAGATAATCTCGTAGTTATTGTTCCTTGGAAGGGTGTTACTGTAAAGGCGGATACTCCTGAGGAAATCATTGCATTGTATCAAGTGCGTGAAGTAATGGAAGGCCTTGGTGCGAGACTTTGTGCCCGTCATGCGACAGATGAACAAATTAAAGAGTTGCGTGAAATTTGCAAAGAAATGCATGAAATTGAAGAAGCTACAGAACGCGTTGAAGTAAACAGTCGTTTCCATACTATGATTGCTCATTATTCTGGTAATGAACGCGTTGTAGAATACTTAGCGAGCTTCCGTGAACGCGTTAACCGCGATATGTACATTAGCTCTTTTAATGCAGTGCGTACCCATGATTGCGACGATGAACATGATCATATCGTAGATGCTATTGAGCGTCATGATGAAGTGGCCGCAGAAACTGCTATGCGTCAGCATATTAATAATGCATTTATCTTCAAAAAAGCAAATGCTGAAGTGCAACACAAAAAACTTAATGAAGTATAATGCCTATTGTTGGCATGCTTTATGAAAGGCTCCGCCGTTGGCGGGGCTTTTTCTGTACGAGTGTTAATACTGTATTTGATTAGCTTAACTTAACTTAACTTAGCTTTGGCTTAACTTTAGTTAGGGCGCTGTTCCTCGTATGACTTAGAAATTCTAATCGTTTATAGTGTGACGTAAGATGAGCATTGCAACTTTTATAATCTATGATACGCAACCTTACAAGCTGAGCTACATCAATTTGGAATGCTTCAGCGATTTTAAATAAAATTTCTAAAGACATGCCGGATATGCCTGTGCCACACTCTAGCTTGCTCAAATAACTGCGACTAATCCCAATGTGGCGTGCTAGCTCGTGTTGGGACATATTTAGAGATATACGAATATGGGCAATTTTATGACCTAAACACACATATTGATGTTGTAAAAATGGGTCTTCGTAGGTATTTATTCGCAGCTCAGTTAACGGTGTTGTTGCAGGTTTCATAGGGATTCCTTTCTTTTCCCTGCTCTCTAAATATAGTATACTGAGAATGTTGGTCGTTGACTAATATAGAAAACTAGATATTTATCGGTTATTTCAGATAATTACACGGATTGTGAAAATCGTAGGATACTACTGTAAGTATAGGAGGCAATATGGAAAAATACATTGCAGTTGCCATTGGTGGCGCAGTTGGTGCATTGTGTCGCATGGCGCTTGGCGAATGGGTTATGACAAAGGTGAGTTCCTTTCCATATGGAACGGTTGTAGTAAACCTCATTGGTTGCCTCATTATTGGCCTTGTACTAGGTCTATATATGCAAAAGCCAGATTTATCGCAGTTGGCGAGATTCTTCCTCGTTGTTGGTGGACTCGGTGCATTTACAACATTTTCAACCTTTGCCTTTGAAATGCTGCAACTCATGATGGCTGAGTCCTATGTACAAGCTTTATTCTATGGCTTTGTACAAGTTGTAGGGGGCTTAATCCTTTGCTGGATTGGTGTACTACTTGCGCGTATACTCGGTGCAATCTGATCTTACCGAATAAGGTGACTTGAGTTACAGCATATATAAAGCTATTTTTATATGATTAATACATAAGACTATTTAGGTCTTATTCGGAAGATATTTATAAACTAATTTGCAAGAAATTCAGAATAGGATTAGGTACATTTTGTTGTTATAACATACATTGTATAGAATTCAGAATTTAAAGGTTAAATATAATTTTTGGTCTAATACATTACACAGAATTCTAGATTATAAAGGGAGATATTATGAAATCCATTAGAACACAAGATGCCGTAGGGCATGCATTAATACATGATTTAGTACGCATTGTCATAGGCGAGGTGAAAGATACGCCGTTCCGTCGTGGCCATGTTATTACGGAAGAGGATATTCCGAAATTACTAGACCTTGGTAAAGAGCATATCTTTGTGATGGAACCTGAGGATGAAGGATTCTTGCACGAAGAGGACGTGGCACGTGCTTTGTACAATATGGCAGGTGGCGAAAATATGCACGATGGACCTATGGCGCAAGGTAAAATCGAAGCTATTGCAGACGTAGACGGTCTCTTTAAAGTTGATGTAGATCGCTTACATGCTATTAATAGTATTGGCGAGCTTACTATCGTAACGAGATTTAATAATACACCGGTGAAAGTAGGCGATAAATTAGCGGGCATGCGTTGTATTCCATTGTTATTAGAGGAACAACAAGTGGAGGATGCAAAGAAAATTGCTAATGGCAAGCCTTTACTTAATGTAAAACCATTCGTACGTAAAACAATGGGCATTGTTACTACAGGTTCCGAAGTATTTGAAGGCCGTATTAAAGATGCTTTCACCCCAATCATTGAAGAACGTTGTGCAGAGTTTGGTGTAAATAAAGTAGCCCATGAAATCGTAACGGATAATACAGACGATATTGTGGCGGCTATCGACAAGGTAAAAGCAGCTGGTGCTGATATCATTTTTTGTACCGGCGGCATGAGCGTTGACCCTGACGATTTAACACCAGGTGCCATTAAACGTTATGCAGATCGTGTAGTGACATACGGATTACCTGTGTTGCCAGGTTCTATGGTTTGTATTGCTTACTGTGCTGATGGTACACCGATTCTTGGCGTTCCAGGTGGCGTATTATTTAGCAAACCAACGGCATTTGATGAAATCTTGCCACGCCTCGTAGCAAATGATGAAATTACTAAAGAAGACTGCATTCGCATGGGACATGGTGGATTCTTAGGCTAATCCTTTTATTGAACATCTAAAAAATGTATAAGCCAATACAAAAAGCGGATAGATTTCATATCTATCCGCTTCTTGTTATTAATGTGCTTTTATAATCTATTTGTTATTAAAATGATTTTTTCCCTAGTGTTGGATGGCTACAACGTTTTAGTGTTAATGTGTCAATCATGTGGACCGCTTCGTCCAATGTGATATCCTCACGCTTTGTCGGTGTTTCGAGGACAGCCAAAGGATGGTCAGTGCCTACCTCACCAGAGGGCAAGTAAACATATTCTTGGTTGATAGTATCACCAAAGATATATCCTGCTTGTAAATGTTCTTTATGAATGCGACTCATGGTCTCTCCTTACATAATTTCTTTCAGTCTAAAGTCTAGGTAATCTGCAGACACTAGCTCTAATTTAGTAGAACCAAATTCCTTTGGAATGCGCTTAAAGGATATTTGATCGTGTAAATGTCCAAAGATACAAGTATCTACATTGTATGTCTCCATGAGTGCTGTAAAGCCTGAAGGAGCATTGGATTCATTGAACGGAGGGTAGTGCAACAATAACAGTTTTGTTACTGGTGTGTTGTGTATGTCTATTGTTAATGGCTCTGTCCTTTCAGAACCTGTTGTATCCTCTTTAGTTTCAGCTGTGATTTCTTCTATTAGTGTTTTCACAGCTGCATCCATTTCTTGTAGCGCTGATTCAGTACGCATCAGTTCTCTATCGTAAATGGATTGGTCTGTTTCTGGTGTGAAATGGGAGTCTCCAGGGCAGAGGTAGGCCCGTGTTCCACCAAAGGCAATAATGTGAGGGCCTTCTTCTGTTTGAATGAGTTCTGCTGTACCATGGCCTTGTAAAAAGGTGATAGCATCACCCATGAGATTTCTCATCTTGTTAGCGGAGGCCCACCAGTAGTCGTGGTTACCGCGAATCATATACTTTTTGCCGGGCATGGATGCAATCTCTTGTAAATCGCAAGCCGCTTCATCAAGGCGAAGGGCCCAACTCATGTCACCTACGAGAAAGACGATGTCATCATCTGTCACACGGGCCACCCAATCTTCTTTGATGCGGCTCCAGTGATTATCCCAGTGAGGACCAAAAATATCCATCGGCTTTGTAGGAGGATTGCCAGATAGATGGAGGTCGCCGATGGCAAATACTTTCATAAACATCCTTTCAAATATATCATCAAAATTATTTAGATACAATTTGTATATTAAACTATTTAGAGGCGTGGAAGTACGGCGCAATGTCTTGAATAATTTTTGCAGCTCGTTCCTCGTCGCAAGTTTGAGGAATTTTGTAACCCACGTAAAGTGGTGTTGTGACATAACGGGCTACTACCTTGATATAGTCGTAGCCGTCTTCAAGATTATATACAAAATAGTTATAGGACTGGCTGTAATTGGCGATGCTGCGCAATACATACCGCAATACTTGCTGTAATCTTAGCGCTACGGAGCGCACAGGTGCATCAGGTTTAAAGCGTATATTGTACTCGAAGAAGCCAATGATAGGCTGTGTGGACAAAGTGATGCGTAAATCTTGATCCTCGTGTAGGAGCCAGCCTTCCATATTTTGAGCCGTAATATCTTCGTGGTAATCGTAATCTTCAAGGCCTATGATTTGGCTGTGAGGATGACGAATGGAACCACCGGACATATAACCATGGTTCTTAAAGAACAGTACGGATTTGAACTCTTTACGTTCTCGTGTTTCACGCCATTTATCAAGGCCAAATTGGAGAATACGAGCCGCTTCATCGGCAGGCAATGTAGAAAATTCGCCTTCGTCTGTTTCCGTTTCAATAATAACCGTTGGCCATGTTTTATCTAATACAGGATATTTGTTCATGAGCCAAATGATATGACCCGATGTATCTAGGATATCCGTTAATTTTGAACGATCACAGAAGGGGCAGCGCACTTCTTCGTTGCGAATATTAACAGGCTTTGTGCGCCCTAGTGCGATGTTAAATCGTAGTGGTTTATTCATCATGTGCCTCCTTCCTCGTAAGAAAATCTATACTCTTAATCATACCATAATTAGCCCATTCGTACATGAAATAATGGTATAATAATAGGGTATTATATAAATGATTAAGGAGGC
>OKVW01001123.1_pt1 | contig 11898 bp, 9 predicted proteins | sample 1606991 | NCBI WGS metagenome assembly OKVW01 (sample SAMN03281021, study PRJEB24777) | human gut metagenome | isolation source: fecal sample PR177 from 1 month old male Malay infant, vaginal delivered...
ACCACATCGAAACGGCAATCCACAGTCTCAAAGCTCCCATTCTGTCGGCAGAGCCACAAACGGGCGGCTTTAAGCAGTCGTTGTTGTTTTTGCGGAGTGACGCTGGCTGCCGCATCACCGTACCGGGCGCTACGGCGGTAGCGCACTTCGATAAAAACGGTGACCGTGCCGTCGCGCATGATAAGGTCAATTTCGCCGCCACGCTCGCGGGCATTGGCGGCGATAAAACGCAGGCCCTGGCCTTCCAGCCAGCGGCGAGCCTGGTTTTCCCAGGCATCGCCGGTCTGTTTGCTTAGCTGGCCGGAACGATTTTTCCCTGCTGGTACTTGAGCCATGACAGTTTCCTGTTAATCACGCAATCCTGGTTGGCCGTCAGATCGCCGGTATTGCCGTTCAGCTCGAAGCCAGGCGTCTGGCGCATTTGCGTGAAGTGATTTGCCAGTGACCAGGCGTCAGCGCCCATGGCATACAGACGCGCCAGCGAGTAGTCATTACGCACCGCGGACAGCGCCTGCTGCATTAGCGACGGATTGCTGCCGGCCAGCATTGGGATCTCACTATACTGCAAGCCTTCCATCTCCAGACGGAAATCCGGCCCCGCGGTGCCCTGGGCGCTGCGCGAGCTGGCGTACAGGGTGACATTGCTCTGGCTGCCGTTGCGCATGGCGATCATCGGTTTGATATAGGCAATCTGTTCCGGGGTGGCGAGGATATAGGCCGCATCGACGCTGCCGCCGCTGCTTACCGGCATCTCATCCGCACTGCCGAGGATGCTGTTCTGCGCTGATGGCAGGGTGGAGACCGGGGTGCCGCTCAGCGCAATGCCCCCGCCGCCGTTCACGCCGGCGCGCAGCTCGGCCGTGGATCCAAAACGCTGCTGCAGGACGCTGGCGCCGCCCAGCTTCAGCCACTCGTCGGCAAAAGCGCTAACCACACGATCGCCCAGCGCGCCGCGCGGAACCAGCAGCAGCGGGGTCTGTTTCCCCTGTTGGTGGATATGTCGGGCGGCGTCACGCGCTTCGTCTTCCGGAGAAAGCGCGAAATAGCAGAGGTTAGCGCGGCTTTCGACTTTTTCCGGCTGGTTGAGGGCCAGCACATTGAGCGGCGTGTTGCTCTTGATAACCTCTTCAACGTTTTCTTTCAGCAACGGCCCAACCACCAGGGTGGCGCCATCCTGCTGCGCCTGGGCGAGCAGCTGGCTTATCGGCTGGGTGGTGGTGTCGTAAATTTTCAGTTCCGCAGAAGGGTTGGCGGCGGTTGCGACCACGGGCTGCGGCTGTGCGGCCGGCGCGGTAACCGGCTGGGTGGCCGGGGAAGCGGTAGTCTGCGGCGTGGTGGATGTTGCCGGCGCCTGGGCTGCCGGTTCCGCAGCAGGCGCTGCCTGGTCCTGCGTCGGGGCCTGAACCGGATCCGCGCGGCTTCCGGTGGCGGTAAGATCGCTGATTTCTGCCTGCGACGGACTCACCACATCATCATTACCGGAGACATTCGCCGCCTGGGCGACCTGGGCGGGAACCGCGCTGCCCGTCACCGACGGCGCGCCGTTTTTGGCGGCTTCAAAGCCCTGCTGGATAGTGCGGCCGAAGATCGACGCCTGACCGTTTAGCGGCAGAAAAAGCGCAATCTTGTTGATGGACGCAGGCTTATAGTTTTGCATATTCACAAGCGCCGTCGGCAGCATTTTAGCGCCCGGGTTTTGCGGATAGCGCGTCTGCCAGTCTTTAACGCCCGCTTTCAGTAGCGTCGGATCGTTGCGGTTGTCAAACCACATCCGCTGCAGATCCAGCCAGCCCTGGAGGATATTTTCATCGGCGTTGATCACCAGCGCATTGGCCTGGTCCTGGGGCATCGAGGTGAGCGCTTGCCAGGTCGCATCAATATTTTTCTGACGCTGTTTGGCGTCACTCAGCAGCGGCTGCTGGGCGATTAAGGCGCGCAGCAGGGTCAGCGATGGTTTGCCCTGGCTGGCATCGATTTGCGCCTGCCAGTAGCGCGCCTGCTGAGGCTGCTCAAGGTTTGTCGGATCGATCTTAGCCAGCAGATTACGGGCGGCCTGATAATCGTTCTGCGCCAGCTTCACTTCCACCGCCAGCAGCGACTGTTCACGGGCCTGAGTGCTGTTCAGGTTCGCCGGCAGCTGGTTAAACAGGTCGATAGCCTGCTGCTTCTTCCCTTCCTGCAGTAGTGCACGAATGGCGAGTAATTGCCAGTTGGTCTTGCTATCATTCGTGCTTTGCTGCATCTGCTGTAAGTAGAAACTGGAGTTGGCCTGCGACGTACCCTGCATAAACGCCGTGCTTTGATCCTGCGTGTGGGTGCCGCAGCCAGCAAAAAGAAGAGTCGCCAGCAATACGGGCAGACAGCGCGCGGGCTTAGAACGAAGAAATGTTGACGGTACCATAAGTGTCCAGTGATATTTTTTTGGCTCAATGCTCAATATTAAATCGGCAATACGGACGAGACAATGAAACAACACGAATCAGCGGATAATTCTCAGGGGCAGCTCTATATTGTGCCCACTCCGATAGGAAATCTGTCTGATATCACGCAGCGTGCACTGGAAGTGCTGCAAGCCGTTGATTTAATTGCAGCGGAAGATACCCGTCATACCGGTTTGCTGCTGCAACATTTTGCGATAAACGCCCGTTTGTTTGCGCTTCACGACCATAATGAGCAGCAAAAGGCGGAAACCCTGCTTGCCAAACTGAAAGAAGGGCAAAACATCGCGCTGGTTTCCGATGCCGGCACGCCGCTGATTAACGATCCTGGTTACCATCTGGTGCGCACCTGCCGCGAAGCGAATATTCGCGTGGTGCCGCTGCCGGGCCCCTGTGCGGCTATCGCCGCCCTGAGCGCCGCCGGCCTGCCTTCCGACCGTTTCTGTTATGAAGGCTTCCTGCCGGCGAAATCGAAAGGCCGCCGCGATACCCTGAAAGCGCTGGAAGAAGAGCCGCGCACCCTTATTTTCTATGAGTCGACCCACCGTCTGGTGGAGAGTCTGGAGGATATCTGCGCGGTACTGGGAGAATCCCGCTATGTGGTGCTGGCTCGTGAGCTGACCAAAACCTGGGAGTCGATCCATGGCGCGCCGATTGGTGAGCTGGTGGCGTGGGTGAAGGAAGATGAAAACCGTCGCAAAGGCGAGATGGTGCTGATCGTCGAAGGTTTCAAGGCTCAGGAAGAGGCGCTGCCGGCGGCCGCGCTGCGTACTCTGGCGCTGCTGCAGGCGGAGCTGCCGCTGAAGAAAGCCGCCGCGCTGGCCGCGGAAATCCACGGCGTGAAGAAAAACGCGTTGTATAAGTACGCCCTGGAGCAGCAGGGGGAGTGATCCTGTAAACCCAATTGAAGCCTGGCAAGCAGCCCTTCAGATAGTGAAGAGCTGCTTGAGCGTCCTCCCACATGTCGGAAGAAATGTCGGAAAAAATGTCGGAAGAAAAGGGCAGAATCGCTTTTCTTGCCGCCCAGCATCCCTAACCAACAAGCCCGGATAGATCCGGGCTAAAAGTGGTTAAATCCTTACGCTCTCGATCAGGTTACCGGCGCCGGGTTAAATACCGCCAGCTGGTTGTGCAGGCCCCATTGATCGGAGAAGGTTTTTTTGCGTCCGCTGGCGACGTCGAGAATAAATTCGAACAGCTTCCGCCCGACATCCTCAATCGTCTCTTCGCCAGTGGCGATGGTCCCGGCGTTAATGTCCATTAAGTCATACCAGCGGTTGGCCAGCTCGGTACGGGTCGCCATTTTTATCACCGGTACCGCCATCAGTCCGTACGGCGTACCGCGACCGGTGGTGAATACCTGCACCGTGATGCCAGAGGCTACCTGCTGGGTGCCGCAGACAAAATCGCTGGCGGGGGTTGCGGCGTAAATGAGGCCGCGTTTGGTCGGACGCTGCCCCGGAGAGAGCACCTCAACGATGGCGCTTTTCCCTGATTTGGCAATCGACCCCAGCGCTTTTTCCACCACGTTGGCCAGACCGCCTTTCTTGTTGCCGGGGGAGGGGTTGGCGCTGCGGTCGGTTTTGCCCATATCAAGATAGTTATCGTACCAGGCCATCTCTTCCAGCAGACGTTTACCGACCTCTTCGTTAATCGCCCGCGGGGTCAACAGATGAATGGCGTCGCGTACTTCGGTCACTTCCGAGAACATCACCGTCGCCCCGCAGCGCACCAGCAGGTCGGACGCGTAACCTACCGCCGGGTTGGCGGTCACGCCTGAAAAGGCGTCGCTGCCGCCGCACTGCATCCCGACCACCAGCTCAGAGGCCGGGCAGGTTTCCCGCTGGCGCTGGTTCAGTTTCGCCAGGTGGCGCTCGGCGACCTGCAGAATGTCATCGACCATCGATTTAAAACCAACATGCTTTTCATCCTGCAGGCTGACGATGCTGGCGCTGTCCACCGGGATACTTTTGACGTCTTCCGTGCCCTGCAGCAGGCGTTCCGGCTGCAGCTTCTCACAGCCGAGGCCAATGACCATCACCTCGCCGCCGAAGTTTGGGTTGAGGGCGATATTATGAATGGTGCGAATCGGCACTACCGCCGCCGGCGCATTAATCGCCACGCCGCAGCCGTAGAGATGATTCAGGCCCACCACGCCATCGACGTTGGGATAGTTTGGCAGCAGGTCGCGTTCAATGATTTTCACCACGTAATCGACCACGCCAGCGACGCAGTGCACGCTGGTGGTAATACCCAGCAGATTCTTGGTACCCACGCTGCCGTCAGCATTGCGGTAGCCTTCGAAGGTGTAACCTTCCAGCGGCGGTAGCGGTTCAGGCACTTTAGTGGCCAGCGGCAGGGTATTCAGCGGCGGGGCGGTGGGCAGCTCCACCAGCGACTCGTCAATCCAGCTTCCCTGCGGGATATCGCGTACGGCATAGCCAATGACTTCGCCGTAGCGGATGATTTCACCATGGGCGGGGATATCCACCAGGGCAACTTTGTGACCCTGCGGGATATGCTCGACGAGCGTCAGGCCGTCCGGGAAACGCGTTCCGGCGGTTAAGCCGCGATCGTTGACAATAATCGCCACATTATCTGTCGGGTCAACTTTAATATAAAACGCGGTCGGCGATTGTTGTCGAATTGCAATGTCAGCCATTGTCCAGTCATCTCCAAACAGGTGCTAATAATAAAATAAAACGCTAATTCATTTGCTACGTATCAGTATGATGGAATAAAGGATGTCAGCTGAGTTGATTTTAAAATGTGATCGGCATCACTCCTTTTTATGACGCTAACCTCTGCAGGGCAGGCAATCGTAAGAAGTGTGGATTAGCGCCCATGACTTATGGCATAAGCACAATTATGGCTTTAAATAATAACTTTATATTGTGGGTATGCATAGTGTCTGGCGGGGGCGTGCTGATTATACTGAGTCATGTTTTTGAGGTAATCGATATGCGAATAGACAGTTTCAATATCGTCTTTTAAATAAATCAGAAACCACTTAAAACAATTATAAAAGGTGTTCTGTGCCCGAGGAATGTCTAAATGATTTTGGATTCTACATTAGATGAAAAAAAAGGAATACCGACCCGCTATTTAATTCTGTTGATGATATTTGTGGTGACGGCAGTGAACTATGGCGACCGCGCGACCTTGTCTATCGCCGGTACTGAAGTCGCGAAAGAGCTGGGGCTCAGCGCGGTGTCGATGGGATACATTTTTTCCGCCTTCGGCTGGGCTTATCTGCTGATGCAGATCCCTGGCGGCTGGCTGCTGGATAAATTTGGCTCGAAAAAGGTTTATTCATACAGTCTGTTTTTCTGGTCACTGTTTACCTTCCTGCAAGGCTTTATTGATGTGTTCCCGCTCGCCTGGGCCGGGGTCTCCATGTTCTTTATGCGTTTTATGCTGGGCTTTTCCGAAGCGCCCTCGTTTCCCGCCAACGCCCGCATTGTGGCGGCCTGGTTTCCGGCCAAAGAGCGGGGTACGGCTTCAGCTATCTTTAATGCCGCTCAGTACTTCTCGCTGGCTCTGTTCTCGCCGCTGCTCGGCTGGCTGACCTTCGCGCTGGGCTGGGAACATGTCTTTACCGTGATGGGGATAATAGGGTTTGTGCTCACCATCATCTGGGTGAAGTTTGTGCATAACCCCACCGATCATCCGCGAATGTCCGCCGCGGAGCTGAAATATATCTCAGAAGGCGGCGCAGTGGTCGATATGGACCATAAAAAAGAGGCCACCCCGGCGGCCGGGCCGAAGATGGACTATATCCGCCAGTTGCTGACTAACCGAATGATGTTAGGCGTATTTTTCGGTCAGTATTTCCTGAATACCATTACATGGTTCTTCCTGACGTGGTTTCCGATCTACCTCGTGCAGGACAAGGGAATGTCGATTCTGAAAGTGGGGTTTGTGGCTTCGATTCCGGCGCTGTTTGGCTTTGCTGGCGGCGTACTGGGCGGGCTGTTTTCGGATTATCTGATTGGCCGCGGCTGCACGCTGACTTTTGCGCGTAAGCTGCCCATTGTGCTGGGAATGTTGCTGGCGTCGTCCATCATCCTGTGTAACTACACGGCCAGCACGCCGCTGGTCATTACGCTTATGGCGCTGGCGTTCTTTGGCAAAGGCTTTGGCGCGCTGGGCTGGCCGGTTATCTCGGATGTCGCGCCGAAGGAGATTGTTGGCCTGTGCGGCGGGGTATTCAACGTCTTTGGCAATGTGGCCTCGATCGCCACGCCGCTGGTTATTGGCTACATCGTGAGCGAACTGCACTCATTTAATGGCGCACTGATTTTTGTTGGCGGCTCCGCGCTGATGATGATGGTCTGCTACCTGTTTGTGGTTGGCGATATCAAACGTATGGAATTGCAGACGTAAGCAACGATTAACGCAAGGTAAAAATCATGGATAACGCAATTTTTCCGAACAAATTTAAGGCCGCGCTGGCGGCGCATCAGGTGCAGATTGGCTGCTGGTGCGCTTTGGCTAACCCGATTAGCACCGAGGTGCTGGGTCTGGCGGGGTTCGACTGGCTGGTGCTGGACGCGGAACACGCGCCAAACGACGTCACCACGCTCATTCCGCAGCTGATGGCCCTGAAAGGTAGCTCCAGCGCGCAGGTAGTCCGTGTGCCGACCAATGAACCCATCATCATCAAGCGCATGCTGGACATCGGCTTCTATAACTTCCTGGTGCCGTTTGTCGAGACGGCTGAACAGGCGGCGCAGGCGGTGGCTTCGACCCGTTATCCGCCGGAAGGGATCCGCGGGGTCTCCGTTTCCCACCGCGGCAATATGTTTGGCACCGTGCCGGACTACTTCGCCCAGTCCAACAAGAACATTTCCATTCTGGTGCAGATTGAGAGCCAGACCGGAGTGGACAACGTCGAGGCGATTGCCGCGACCGAGGGCGTGGACGGTGTGTTTGTCGGCCCGAGCGACCTGGCCGCCGCCTTAGGCCATTTGGGCAATGCCGCCCATCCTGAGGTGCAGCGCGCTATCCAACATATCTTCGCCAGCGCGAAGAAGCACGGTAAGCCAAGCGGCATTCTGGCGCCAGTGGAAGCCGATGCGCGCCGCTATCTGGAATGGGGCGCGACCTTCGTCGCCGTTGGCAGCGATCTGGGCGTCTTCCGTTCTGCAACCCAGAAACTTGCCGACGCGTTTAAAAAATAATCACCAGGATGAAGAGAGAGAACATTATGACAATCAAAGTAGGTTTTATCGGTCTTGGCATTATGGGCAAACCGATGAGCAAAAATTTGCTGAAAGCGGGTTACTCGCTGGTGGTGTCTGACCGTAACCCGGAAGCGATTGCCGACGTGATCGCCGCTGGCGCTGAGACCGCGACGACGCCGAAAGCGATTGCCGAACAGTGCGAGGTGATCATCACCATGCTGCCGAACTCTCCGCATGTTAAAGAGGTGGCGCTGGGTGAAAACGGCATTATTGAAGGGGCGAAACCGGGCACCGTGGTGATCGATATGAGTTCCATTGCGCCGCTGGCGAGTCGGGAAATCAGCGAAGCGCTGAAAACCAAAGGTATTGATATGCTGGATGCGCCGGTGAGCGGCGGCGAACCGAAAGCCATCGACGGCACGCTGTCGGTCATGGTCGGCGGCGATAAAGCGATCTTCGATAAATACTACGATCTGATGAAAGCGATGGCCGGCTCCGTAGTGCATACCGGCGATATTGGCGCGGGCAACGTCACCAAACTGGCTAACCAGGTGATTGTCGCGCTGAACATCGCGGCGATGTCTGAAGCGCTGACCCTGGCGACTAAAGCCGGCGTCAATCCGGATCTGGTTTATCAGGCTATTCGCGGCGGTCTGGCGGGCAGTACCGTGCTGGATGCGAAAGCCCCGATGGTCATGGACCGTAACTTCAAACCGGGTTTCCGTATCGACCTGCATATTAAAGATCTGGCCAATGCGTTGGATACCTCACACGGCGTGGGCGCCCAACTGCCGCTGACGGCGGCGGTGATGGAGATGATGCAGGCGCTGCGCGCGGACGGTCTCGGCACTGCAGACCATAGCGCGCTGGCGTGCTATTACGAAAAACTGGCGAAAGTGGAAGTCACTCGCTAACAAGAAGGGCGCCCTGCGCGCCCTGTTATGCTTGCCTTGCGCGGCACTGTCAGGCTACAAAATTATGAAAATCGTCATTGCCCCAGACTCTTACAAAGAAAGCCTTTCTGCCAGCGAGGTAGCTCAGGCGATAGAAAAAGGATTTCGGGAAATTTTCCCTGATGCACAGTATGTTTCCCTGCCCGTCGCCGACGGCGGCGAGGGGACGGTGGAAGCTATGATTGCCGCCACGCAGGGAAAGGCACATTTCGCATGGGTAACGGGTCCGCTGGGGGAGAGAGTGAAGGCCTGCTGGGGCATGTCCGGCGACGGCGTCACCGCGTTTATTGAGATGGCGGCAGCCAGCGGTCTGGGGCTCGTTCCGCCCGACAAACGTAACCCGCTCATCACCACTTCACGGGGTACCGGGGAGCTAATATTACAGGCGCTGGAGCATGGTGCGGAACGGATCATTATCGGCATCGGCGGTAGTGCGACCAACGACGGTGGGGCGGGTATGATGCAGGCGCTAGGCGCCCGCCTCTGTGACGCCGAGGGACAAGAGATCGGCCATGGCGGGGGCAGTTTGAGCCGTCTGAGCCGGATCGATCTTTCCGCCATCGATCCGCGCTTACGTGACAGGATGATCCATGTGGCCTGCGATGTTACCAATCCGCTGGTGGGCGAGCGTGGGGCGTCGCGGATCTTTGGCCCACAGAAAGGGGCGACCGAGGCGATGATCGTCGAGCTGGATCGTAATCTGGCGCATTATGCCGACGTCATTAAGGCGTCGCTGCAGGTGGACGTGAAGTCGATCCCCGGCGCGGGAGCGGCCGGCGGCATGGGCGCGGCGCTGATGGCCTTTCTCAATGCGGAGCTGCGCAGCGGGATTGAGATCGTTACCGAGGCGCTGAAGCTGGAAGAGCAGATCCATGACTGCTCACTGGTGGTCACCGGGGAAGGGCGGCTCGATAGCCAGTCTGTTCACGGTAAGGTGCCGGTGGGGGTGGCCCGGGTGGCGAAGAAATACCGTAAGCCGGTGATCGGTATTGCTGGCAGCCTGACTCACGATGTCGGCGTGGTTCACCAGCACGGTATCGATGCCGTATTCAGCGTGTTAACTTCCGTTTCGACGCTGGAAGAGGCATTTCGCGGGGCGTTTGATAATATTTACCGCGCGTCGCGTAATATTGCTGCCACCCTGCAGGTTGGGATGACCACTGAGGGATGACAACGGGCGGTAAACCCTCTATACTGCGCGCCGAAGCTGACCAGACAGTCGCCGCTTCGTCGTCGTCCTCCTTCGGGGGGAGACGGGCGGAGGGGAGGAAAGTCCGGGCTCCATAGGGCAAGGTGCCAGGTAACGCCTGGGGGGTGTCACAGCCCACGACCAGTGCAACAGAGAGCAAACCGCCGATGGCCCGCGCAAGCGGGATCAGGTAAGGGTGAAAGGGTGCGGTAAGAGCGCACCGCGCGGCTGGTAACAGTCCGTGGCACGGTAAACTCCACCCGGAGCAAGGCCAAATAGGGGTTCATAAGGTACGGCCCGTACTGAACCCGGGTAGGCTGCTTGAGCCAGTGAGCGATTGCTGGCCTAGATGAATGACTGTCCACGACAGAACCCGGCTTATCGGTCAGTTTCACCTTTTACGCAAAAGCCCCGCTCCGGCGGGGTTTTTGCTATTCGAATAGCGGAGAAAGGATGAATGACTGTCCACGACGCTATACCAAAAGAACGCGGCTTATCGGTCAGTTTCACCTTTTTATGTCAAAACCCCGCTTCGGCGGGGTTTTTGCTATCTGAACCCGTGACGAGGATGAATGACTATCCACGACGCTATACCAAAAGAAGGCGGCTTCTCGGTCAGCTACCGTTATTTAACCACCTTAGGATTCTGTAGCGTCGGGATCGTGGAATCTTGCACCTGATGAACCTGGCCGACGATCGTAGCGACGCTGCCGTTGCTTAAAGCCTCTACGTCTGCGCTGTTATGCGAGCCAAAATTAAAGGTAAGACGTTTATCCGTTTTATTCTGTTCATCTCGCATGGTCACGATAAAATAGTAGCTGCCGGCGATACCGCTCTTCCGACGAATGTCGACAATCACCCCGCGTACCTTGACCCATTTACCCAGATAATCGCTGCTGGCCTTCGCCGGGTTGAGAGTAAACGGCTGCAGGAACTGAGCCACTGAATACGTCTGCATCGAAGCGACGGCGTCATCTCCGGGTTGAAATAATTTGTCTCCCGCGGAATAAAAGGCTTTAGAAGCCAGGCCGCAGCCGCTTAACAGCGAGATGACAAAAACCAGCGGTAATACGCGAAAACGTAATAACATCTCAATCTCCTTATCTATTTTTAAATGATATCCTTGATGCGCTGGATAACGTAATATGCGCTAATTAAATTAAAGGAAAAGTCACCACTGTCAAATATTTTGCTTGCTGTTGAAATTAAAATAAAACCTGGTGATGTTAGGGCGTCAACTATATAAGTTAACACGGTATTCATATTTTATATGTTTTAGTGAAGTATATTAGTGCTGTGGATATATATAATGTTTGGCTATCATTTTTTACATTTATTCACTGCGCCCTGTAAAATAATAATCCGCTATTTCTGCCACCTTTACTTCAGGAAAAAAAATGAAATTGATAACCCGTATTGCCTTTGCCACGCTGTTGACCACCGGTTTCTCTATCACGGCTCAGGCCGCAGACGTTAAGGCGGCGCCAGCACCGGCGCAGGATCCTATTGTTCAGCACTTAAAACTTACCAACGATCAGGTTGTGAAAATTAAAAGCCTGCATCAGCAGTTGGAGAGTAATGTCCAGCAGATTTCCCAACAGGAAATTAAAGACGGGGCTCTGATAAACGTGATTGATTCCGGTAAATGGGATGAAAAAGCGGTCAACGATCAGCTGGCGGCCTTCAGCAAGATTGATCAGCAGGTGCGTTATTACCGCGTGAAGTACTATTTTGAGGTGAATAAGGTACTGACGCCGGAGCAGCGCACGCAGGTGAAAAAAGATCTTGCCGACGCGCTGAGTGAATAATGCCATCGGCCCCTCGCGGGGCCGATATCTTCTTCAGGCCATTAATGAAAATCAACCCAGCCATTTTGCCGTTTCAGGCGAGACTTTCTTCATCCCGCAGGCGGATCTCCGCTTCGGCAACAATGGCTTCCAGTTCGCTAAGCATCTCATCATAACCAAAGCTGGCGGCCCCGGCGACTTGCGGTTGCACCGGGGCTAACGGCGTTGGTGACGCCTTTTTTCTGTTTTTCTTCTTACTCACTGACAGACTCCATCACTTCCGTTGTTACACCGGTAAATCTATCAGCAAAGCGCGCAGCGGCGTATCGGCGACGAGGGTAATGT
>OKVW01001125.1_pt1 | contig 11887 bp, 10 predicted proteins | sample 1606991 | NCBI WGS metagenome assembly OKVW01 (sample SAMN03281021, study PRJEB24777) | human gut metagenome | isolation source: fecal sample PR177 from 1 month old male Malay infant, vaginal delivered...
CCCCGTTCCGTCAACCGGGGCTATTCGCCAAAAAGCCCCTTTACACGCTGATAAAAATCAGCAGATTTTTTATCATAATTCATGAGCTGGGCAGCCTCTTCCATGGTTTTACCAGCATTCAGGTAACCCTGGAACTCCTCTCTTCCCTCTGACAGCGCCGAAAGAAAGCTTTGCTCCAGACTCTGTCTCACATCATATGAATTCTTAAAGTCAAAGCCGTACACCATCTGGTACTCCCCACTCTGGGCAAGTCCCACATTCAGCGCAGACAGTACCCTGGAATCCTTCACTGTGTCCTTCTGCTCCTGGCTCAGCTCACCGCGCCCCACCGGCATATAGGACATGGAGGATGCCATTTCAAAGCTGTGTTCCATGGTGAGCCAGCGTATAAAGTCCATGCAGGCTTCATTCTCCCTCTGGCTCTTGTTGATGGTCACGATTCCAGCCCCCTGCTGTATCGCCGTCTTTTTGGCGCCCTCCAGATATGGATATGGGTATACCCCCATGTCGATGGGTACCATATCACCATTCTCATCCGCCACCTCCTGCGGGAAAAACAGGGTGCTGGAGGAAGACCCGATATAACCGGCCAGGAAAGACTGCTTGATATCATCGCTGCGGTACTTGCCGCTGGCTCCGTAATATCCCTTTGTAAAGGGTATATAGTAATTCTCAAACAACCGTTTGATATACGTCTCATTTAAATCCAGCACCAGGCCGCCCTGATCGTCATAATGGTAAATATCGGAACCCATGGCGTGGTTGGATACAATAAAATAATTGGCCAGGGTATCGATGCCGATAAACGGCCGCCCGTCCCAGGGCACATCCGGGGTCAGGCTGTCCGTCCACTCATAATATCCCTGGGCCACCCGGGCCAGTCCCTCCCAGGTTGTCATATCCTCTGCCGTATACTGTGGATTAGCATCCATAAAACGGTCCATCTCCGTCTGATTCATCATCAGCAGCTCCGTGGACTTGGCCATGGGAATAATGTAAAGCTTGTCCTGAAAATACCCCTCATCTATATAGGCCGGGTTGTACTGTTCCAGATCTTCTTTTGAGAAATACTGGCTGCAGTCCACCAAAATATCCGGGTTGCTGCGCCAGACTGTGCTGGCCATATCCCGGTAAGCCATGTACATATTCGCACTTTCCACCTGGTTGGCGGAATCGTCCAGCACCAGCTCCATCTTGTTGGTCAGTTCTGAGATGGACCCCTGGCTGTAGGCCTGGACCGTAATGTGTTTCTCCGCGCCTTCTGTGCGGTTGTATTCATCTACCAGCTGCGCAAATGCATTCTGCTGCACATCATTATAATAGTGCCACAGTACGATCTGGCAGTTCTCCTGCTCTTTGTCCCCGCCCTTGTCTCCGCCGGGTTCTGCAGTCTTGGAACAGGCGGTTAATACCGCTGCCAGAAGTACCAGCACGGCTGCCGCCCTGAAATTGTTTGTAATTTTCACACATTTGTCCCCCTCACCAACTTTATCCCTATTTTACTACTCTTTATTCATTCCGTCTACAAGGAATCTGAATTTTCAGACAAGCGTTAATACAGCCGCCTGCATCTGCGCCGGCGGCTGTCATCCGATTGATTACTTTCCTTCATATATAATAGCTGACTCCACTTCATATCCCTTTAAATGGTCCCTGCCCTTCAATCCGGCCAGCTCCATAACAAAACAGATCTTAACCACTTCTCCGCCAAGCTGTTCTACCAGCTTGATAATCGCCTCCGTGGTTCCGCCTGTTGCAATCAGGTCGTCCACCACCACCACTCTCTGGCCCGGCGCTATGGCATCCTTGTGAATCTCAATGGTGGCTGTTCCGTACTCCAGATCATAGTCCATGGAAATGGTCTCGCAGGGCAGCTTGCCTTTCTTGCGGATGGGGACGAAGCTCTTGTGCTGGGCATAGGCAAGGGGCACGCCGAAGATGAATCCACGGGACTCCGGTCCCACCACCACGTCGTAGTCCAGATCCTTTACCATGTCGATCAGGCTGTCCACTGCCAGCTGCAGCCCATCGGCATCCTGTAAAATGCTGGTCACATCGCGGAATATTATCCCCGGCTCCGGAAAATCCGGGATGCTTCTTACATATTCTTCCAATTTCTTCATGGTCATTTCCTCTCTTCCACCTTCTGTCTCTTCACGGTCTCAAAGACAATCCCGCCCTCACACCATACACCAGGCGCCTTCCTTCTGTCAATATAATTAAATCAATTTGTAATCGGGGGCTTTTAAAAATGTTTCACATCCATTATAATGGTTCATATCAGCATGTACAAGGAGGAGTGCAACGCCATGCTTAAAGAAGAACGACAGGCCCTGATCCTGAACAAACTGCACGCTTCCGGCAAAGTGGTGGTCAGCAAGCTGGCCATAGAGCTGAATGTGTCGGAGGACACCATCCGGCGGGACCTGCTGGACCTGGACCAGAAGGGACAGGTGAAACGTGTATTCGGCGGCGCCCTTCCCCTGGAACAGCCGGTAGTCAATTATTTTGACCGGGAGACCACGGAGATCGAACTGAAGCAGCGCCTGGCTGAAAAAGCCCTGGGATTTTTAGAGCAGGGACAGCTGGTGGCCATTGACGGCAGCAGCACCAACCTGCAGCTGGCCAAGATCATTCCCGGTTCCCTGCGTCTGACGGTACTGACCAACAGCTATTCCATTGCCCACGCCCTGAGTATGAAGGAACAGACGGAAGTCATCCTGCTGGGCGGACGGCTGCTGAAGGAATCCCTGATGAGCGTGGGGGAGACGGCAGTGGCCCAGGCCAGCCTGTTTCACCCGGATATCTGTTTCGTGGGCGTCTACGCCATTCACCCGGAGTACGGGATGACCATTCCCTACCCCGAGGAGGCCAGCCTGAAACGCCGCCTGATGGAGAATTCCAACAAAGTCATCAGCCTGGTCAGCCCCAGGAAGCTGAACACAGTCTCCCGCTACCAGGTCTGCGGCATCGAGGCCCTCACCACGCTGATCACCGACGGCGATGTACCGGAGGAGATCGCCGGGGATTACCGCGCCAAGGGGCTGGACTTCCTTTAGGAGCCCCGTCCCATGTCACACTATGGCTGTCAGCAATTAAAACCTGCAAAGCCAGGCAAAACAGTGCTTGTTTTTGCGGGTATTTTTGCGCTTATATAAAATCATCTCCTGAAAATGCGGTTGTTTGCGTGTTTAAACCCGCATTCATTTGCAAAATATCGCATTTTAACGCATTTAAATGCTTGACATTGCGTGATACAGCGTTATAATACAGATAGCAAAGTATATTAAAGCATACACTTATTATAAGGAGGGTTTCAGTTATGAGATTTTTTGTTGACACAGCCAATGTAGAGGACATCCGCAAAGCAAACGACATGGGAATTATCTGCGGAGTTACCACCAATCCGTCCCTGATCGCCAAGGAAGGCCGCGATTTTAATGAGGTAATCAAGGAAATCACAGCCATCGTGGACGGCCCCATCAGCGGAGAAGTAAAGGCTACCACCACAGATGCTGAGAACATGATTGCCGAAGGCCGCGAGATCGCAGCGATCCATCCCAACATGGTTGTTAAGATCCCCATGACGGTGGAAGGCTTAAAGGCCACCAAGGTGCTGAACGCCGAGGGCATCAAAACCAACGTAACCCTGGTATTCTCAGCCCCCCAGGCCCTGCTTGCCGCCAGAGCCGGAGCTACATATGTATCACCCTTCCTGGGCAGACTGGATGATATCTCCATGCCCGGAATCGATCTGATCTATGAGATCACCGAAATTTTCCAGATGCACGACATCAAAACACAGATTATCGCCGCCAGCGTGCGCAACCCGATTCACGTAATCGACTGTGCCAAGGCCGGCGCCGATATTGCCACCGTACCGTATAACGTACTGGAACAGATGACCAAGCACCCTCTGACAACTCAGGGAATTGAGAAGTTCCAGGCAGACTACAAAGCCGTTTTCGGCGAATAGGAGGAATTACAAACATGAGATCCATGGAAGAAATGTCCGTCAACGCACTGCGCGTCCTGGCAGCAGATATGGTGCAGAAAGCCAATTCAGGCCATCCCGGCCTGCCCCTTGGCTCTGCTCCCACTGCCTATGAGCTGTGGAGCCGCCATTTAAACTTTAACCCGGCCGACTTAAGCTGGGAGAACAGGGACCGCTTTGTCCTGTCCGGAGGCCACGGCTCCACTCTGCTCTACGCCCTGCTTCATCTGTTTGGCTGCGGCCTTAAGAAAGAGGATCTGATGAATTTCCGCCAGATGGACTCCCTGACCCCCGGCCATCCTGAATACGGCCACACAGCAGGCGTGGAAGCCACCACCGGCCCCCTGGGTGCAGGCATGGCTATGGCTGCAGGCATGGCCATGGCGGAAGCCCATCTGGCCGCCACCTTCAACAAAGAAGGATTCCCCGTGGTAGATCATTACACCTATGTTCTGGGCGGCGACGGCTGCATGATGGAGGGCATTTCTTCCGAGGCCTTCTCCCTGGCCGGTACCCTGGGACTGCACAAGCTGATCGTGCTCTACGATTCCAACCAGATCTCCATTGAAGGCTCCACGGACATCGCCTTCACGGAAGATGTTGAAAAGCGCATGGAAGCCTTCGGATTCCAGACCATCACCGTGGAGGACGGCAATGACCTGGCCGCTATCGGGAAGGCCATTGAGGCCGCCAAGGCTGATGTGAGCCGCCCCTCCTTCATCACAGTAAAGACCCAGATCGGCTACGGCTGCCCGGCTAAGCAGGGTAAGGCCAGCGCCCACGGCGAGCCTCTGGGCGTGGACAACGTGGCTGCAATGCGCCAGTATCTGGGCTGGGAATCCACCCAGTCCTTCGAAATCCCCGACGAGGTCTACAGCCATTACAAGAGCCTGGCTGCCCGCAGCGCGGCGGTCCAGAAGGAATGGGACGCCCTGTTTGCGGATTACTGCGCAAAATATCCTGAGATGAAGACCCTGTGGGACCAGCATTTCCACGGAGATGCTGCCTCTGCCCTGTGGGAGGATGAGGAGTTCTGGGCCTATGACGACAAGCCCCAGGCCACCAGAAACTTATCCGGCATTCTGTTAAACCGTTTAAAGGACAGGATTCCCGGCCTCATCGGCGGATCGGCCGACCTGGCCCCATCCACCAAGACCTACATGGACGGGGAAGGTGATTTCAGCAAAGAGGACTACAAGGGACGCAACCTGCATTTCGGCGTCCGTGAGCTGGCTATGGCGGCCATCGGCAACGGCCTGGCCCTCCACGGCGGACTCTGCCCCTATGTGTCCACATTCTTTGTATTCAGCGATTACACCAAGCCCATGGCCCGTCTCTCCGCCCTGATGAAGCTGCCGGTGACCTATGTGTTCACCCACGACAGCATCGGCGTTGGCGAGGACGGACCCACCCATGAGCCAATCGAGCAGCTGGCCATGTACCGCGCAATGCCGGGCTTCAATGTATTCCGTCCGGCAGACGCCACGGAGACAGCCGCCGCCTGGTACCATGCGGCAACCGTTGCCGATGCCCCCACAGCCCTGGTGCTGACCCGCCAGAACCTGCCGCAGCTTAACGGCAGCAGCCGGGATGCGTTAAAGGGCGGCTATGTGCTTCAGGACAGCGCCAAGGAAACACCGGATGCGCTGCTGATCGCCAGCGGCTCAGAGGTATCCCTGGCAGTGGAGGCCAAGAAAGTGCTGGCTGACAAAGGCATCGATGTGCGCGTAGTCAGCATGCCCTGCATGGATATCTTCGAGCAGCAGACCAAGGAATACAGGGACAGCGTGATTCCCCCTGCAGTCCGCAGACGCGTGGCTGTGGAGGCCCTCAGCGGATTCGGCTGGGAGCGCTACACCGGTTTGGACGGCGCAGTGATCTGCATGCACTCCTTCGGAGCTTCCGCACCGGCCGGACAGTTGTTTGAGAAGTTTGGATTTACAGTGGAGAACGTTGTGGAAACCACTGAAAAGCTGATGAAATAAGCGATAAAGTGTATTTGTGATTGAAAGCAGGGACCCGGCAAATGCCTGAGTCCCTGTTTTTTAATTTTGTTATTAAGGATATGTGATATTAGATAGTTTTTCTCCAATATAGCAAACCAGCATCGTGTCTCGTGTTCATCCTTAAACGTATATTCTTTTCTGTATTTCTGTAATGTAGTTTCAGATTCCACCGCAGTTTTTAAATGCGGCCCGCCCTTTAAAACCCCATCTCCCCCAGCCACCCGCTCATCCGCCTCTCCCTCTCCTTAAGGTCCTCTGCGGTGTCACAGAACTTGCCCAGCTTCATCTCCCCCACAATCTGTCCGTCGGACATGAACAGTACCCGCTCTGTTCTGGCGGCTACCCTGGGGTCGTGGGTTACCAGCATGATGGCTGTCCCGGTCCGGTTGATCTCGGCCAGCAGCTCCATCACCTCCATGGCAGCCCTGGAATTCAGGGCGCCGGTGGGTTCATCGCCGAAGAGGATCTCCGGCCGGTTCATCAGGGCGCGGCAGATGGAGACCCGCTGAAGCTGGCCGCCGGAGGCCTCTGTGATCTCCTTGTCCGCCAGCTCCGGGATGCCCATCCGCTCCATCAGGCCGGCGGCCCGTTGGTTGATGGCAGGCCGTTCCTCCTGTTTCCGCAGATATGACGCCAGCACAATGTTATCAAATATATTCAGGTTCCTCAACAGCCTGCTCTGCTGGAAGATAAATCCCATCCGCTCCAGCCGCAGCCCTGCCAGGGCATCCTCAGACAGGGCGGAAATGTTCTCCCCGCAGAAATCCACCCTTCCCGCAGTGGGCCGGTCCATGCCGCTGAGGCTGTACAGCAGCGTGGATTTACCGGAACCGGAGGCGCCCATGACAGCCACGAATTCCCCCTCTTTCACCTGCAGGTTCACATCCTTCAGCACGTGCTGGGTGTTCTTCCTGCCAATCCGGTACACTTTATTTACATTTTCCGCCTCTATAATATTCTTCACAATCATTCTCTCCAATCTTCCCATCTGACCTTACCGGCAGCCCCTGTTCCCACGGACTCCGCGGCCAGCACACTGAGTGCCAGCAGCAGCGGACACGCCGCCCAGGGGATCAGCGGATTCACAATAAATCTCAGGCCTGATACCCCCGACAGCAGCGCTCCTGCCATAGACGGGCCCAGAGTTTCGGCTGCTGCCAGGCCAATGGCCGTCCCGGCTGCCAGGACCAGCAGCGCCCTGACCCTGTACTGGCTGCGGATATCAGCCGCTTTAAATCCAATACTGCCCATGACTGCGTTCTGCGGCCGCTCTTTGGCGGTGAGCATTTTAAAGAACAGCGCTGTGATCAGCGCGGCCACGGCTGCGGCCAGGACAACCGCCGTCCAGGCCGCTGTCCGCAGCCTGCCGATTACAGATCCCAGGGTCTGGCCCACATAATCATCCATGTCCGTCACCTTCGCATAGGCCAGTTCTGACGCGTACCAGGCCTTTTTCGCGGCAGCGTCCACCCCGGGCTTTAAATCCAGGCTGATGGTGTACCACAGCCCGTTCTCCTCCCCCAATGGCAGCATGGCCTTGGCTGTCTTTCCGCCGTTAGTAACATCCTGATAGATTCCGGTAACCGACAATAGCCGTTCTTCTGACCCCGATAACACGGACAGGCCATCCCCCACGCCGCGCCCCAGCTCCTCCGCGTTCATCACCGATAAGGCGATCTCCCTGTCGTTAAGAGGGGCGCGCCCGCTGACGTATTTCAGGGGGAAGCGGGTAAAATCCCCGCTCTCAACCTTCAGATTCTCCAGCTCCCCATCCTGCCCTCTGGTCTTAAAGGAGCCTGCCTGCAGCACCGCGTATCTCTCCACATCCGGGTCAGACCGGATCAGATCCCGGGCATTTTGAAACTGTTCCCAGCCGCCCTGCCCTCTGTGCAGATCAATCCGCAGGTCGCACCTTCCGGCGCCCATGTATGTGATAAAATCCGGCGACTGCACTGTGCTGAGGAAACTCACAGGCACCACCATGAGAAATATGCAGACCGCATATACAAAGCACAGCGGACCATATACCCGCAGCTTCCCGGCTGTCTCGTTGATCCCCAGGAACAGGTTGACACCGATGCGTCTGCTCTGATACAGCCTGAATCCCCGCGCACAACCCCTGAGATCCTGGGATGCCCCATTTCTCAGGGCCTCAGCCGCTCCGATTCTTCGGAAACAGCCCAGGACCAGGCTGCAGAAGCAGGCTGTGGACAGAAATACCAGCGCGGCCCCGGCCCCAGGCAGGATCAGGCCCAACAGGCTTTGCTCCGCGCGGCCCATATAAAGGGTTATATTCTCCGTAAATGCATCCCTGAATATCATTGAGAGCACATACCCGGCTATGGCTGCCGCCCCGGCTATGGCCAGATATTTAATCATATACAGCCTTTTAATCTGCCGGTTCCCGATGCCCATGGCCTTCATCACGCCGATCTCCCCATAGTCCTCCTCAACAGCTGATATGAGGATAAAGCGCAGGGCCGCGGCCGAGACCGCCGACAGCAGCAGGCTGATCAGGATTATCACAGCAGCTGTCATGCCGTCGGACATGGCGTTCAGCAGCAGATACAGGTTGTAGGTGACCGCTGTGCCTGTCTGCGGAAGGCTGCCTGACTGGTAGAGTCTCTCAAAATCCCCGGTTGACGACCGGTCCTTCAGGCGGAATTCAATCAGATACTCCTGCTCCGTCCCGTGTTTCTCCAGAATCTCCCAATCCTCATCGCTGATCAGGAACCGCTTGGAGGTCACCAGGGAGGGGTTCATCTGAGCGTCCCGCACAAAATCCTTGATGGTAAATTCCATCCTGAGGTCCCCGTCCACAATGGTCACCGGGTCCCCTGCCTGCAGATTTCTCTGCTTCATATAATAGACAGGAACTCCGATCTCGCCCGGCCCCACCTCCAGCACCTGATTATTGCCGTCCAGGAGAAAGTCAAACTCCCTGTTCTGCTTAACAAAGCTGTTCTCCAGCACACTGCCGGATTCCGGCTCCTGCTCATTTCCCAGGAAAATGCTGCTGCCGTCCAGGTTCAGCAGGACAGCGGTCTGCTGCTGATCCACCAGAGGCGTACTCCCTGCAAATGCCTCAACCTCAGCCGGGTCCACCGGCTCGGATGTCATCTGCACATAGTGGGGGGCAGCCGCCTTCTCAAATAGGGAGGCCATGGAGCCGGCCAGCTCCGTGACAATTCCCGCAGCCCCGGATATCAGCAGGGCGGCCAGGGTAATACAGGCAAAGAGCACGGCCATTGCCGCCCGGTTCCTCTTTAAGTCCTTCTTCAGCAGACGTATCAGCACAGTTCTACCTCGTTTTCCATCATTTTACGGGCGGCCAGGGAGAGCAGTACCATCGCGCCGCAGATAAACAGCGCAGGAAGGTAAATGGCGCTGTCAAACACCTGGAACACCAGCCCGTACGCCAGCTGCCCCAGAGGCGCCGTGCATTGGGATACCGCCATGATGCAGGCCATCACCTTGCCTAGATTCTCGTTGGGGGTCTCCCGCTGGACCCTTGTGATCACAAAAATGGACACAATGGTCATAATCATAGCCACCGGTATGGAACACCCCAGAAACAGCAGATAACCGGGATAAAATCCCAGTCCGGCCAGCTGGGGCGTCACTGCCAGAGCCATGGGCGCAAACAGCGCAGCGATGAACAGCAGCAGGCGGTACAGGTTCTTCATGTGCAGCCTTCCAACCGTCAGGCCCATGGCCAGCGCCCCCAGAATGGTGGCAAAATTGATGGAGCCCATGCCAATGCCGTACATTGCATCCGTGCTGTGCATGGCATTTTTCAGGATAATCGGGCCTCCCACCACGAAAAACGGGGTCAGTATCATATTTAAGAGCGCGGCCAGAATCATGGCTTTGCGGATCATGGGCTTTCTCACAACATAGGTGATGCCCTCCTTTAAGTCCCCCGCAATGGCCGGAATCACGGGGCCGGAAAAGCCTCTTTTCACAAAGGGGATACGGATAAACAGCTCCAGCACTGCGGAGCAGAAGAATGCGGCCCCGCTGATCAGCACCAGGGTGTTCACCCCGAATATCCCGTAGCAGACGCCGCCGATGATGGGCGCGGCCACATTGGAAAGGGCCTGAACACCGTTTACCATGCCGTTGGCAGCTTCCAGCCTGCGCTCCTCCACCAGAAGGGGGATGCTGGCTGTCACAGCCGGCGAATACATGGAACTGATCACCGACAGAGCCACCATCACTGTCCCTGTAAGCATGATAATGGGCAGATCCCCTGCCATCAGAAAGTAATAGAGGAAAATGATAGCGCTGCTGGTAAAATCAAAAATCACCATCAGCTTCTGACGGCTGAAACGGTCTGCAACCGCCCCGCCCAGGGGTGAGAGCAGCAGCGGGATATTGGATATGGCAAACAGCAGGGCATAGATATCGGCGCGGCCCGTGATGTCCAGAATGTACAGGGACAGGGCGAACCGCAGAAGGGCGGAACCAAGTATGGAGATCACCTGCCCGATCACCATCATATAAAAATCTTTGTATGATCCCTGTGGATCTGCTTGGCTTCTATTCTCCATGCCGGCACCCGTTCTCCTGCCCGCCCGCTGCCAGAATCCGGCCTACGAATTCAAAGCTTCCCTGTTCTGCCCCCAGAAGGGTCTCTGCAGCAGCGATAAACGCCATGATTTTCCTCTGGCTCTCCTCCTCAGTCCAGTGGAACATGACTGGATCAAAGAGGATCTGGCCTGAGACCAGCAGTATCTCCATGGCTTCCTGGGGATACCCGGTGTGAAATATCCCCTGATCGATCCCCTCCTGCACTGCTATGGCCAGAATGGGGGAAAGGGCCTTGATGGAAAGGGCGATGCTCTTCTGCTGCATCTCCGCATTGCTGGGGGAGTTGAACTGCCGGATCATCATGTCCTTAAAGTCTCCGCCCTTGGGCTGCTGCCCAGCCAGAATCTGATAGATCTTCTCTACCGGAGTCAGGCTCTTGTCCCGGACAATCAATTCCGCCGCCTGGACATCCCGGGCGTTAACGCGGTCAATGATGGCGTCCATCACTTCTTCCTTGGATTTAAAGTAGTAATAAAATGTGCCCTTGGCAATCTGCACCTCATCTAAAATATGGTTGATTGTTGTATGATTATATCCCTTGCCGGAGAACAGTCTCTCCGCTGCATCCAGAATCTCATTTCTCCGCTCTTCTGCTTCCTTTACGATTCGCATATGTTGGCCTCCTTTATAATCGACCGACCGTCGGTCTATAAATGTATCATATGCTTAAAATTAGAAAATGTCAATGACTTTATTTAAAACATGACATACTGATGTCCGCTTAATTTGCTATACTCCTTTTAACAGTCTGTCTCATGGACTGAAAACACAATACGGAGGAATCAGATGATGAAATTTCATACAGTGGGATTATTTGTCACCGAGATGGACAAGATGGTCGCATTTTACCGCGATGTGATGGGTTTGAATACCGACTGGAGCGGCGCTCCCAACGCGGAGCTGTCTGGCGGGGACATGCGCCTGATTATGTTCAGCCGGGCTGACTTTGAGGCCATGACCGGCAGGGTCTACGGATATCCGGCCCCTTTGAACGGGACCGTGGAGCTGGCGTTTGAGGCGGATACCTTCGCAGATGTGGATGTTGCGTACGCACGTGTAACCGCCGCAGGCGCCCAGCCCATATTCCCGCCTGCCACCATGCCATGGGGGCAGCGCACCAGCTATGTGGCTGACCCAGATGGGAATCTGATTGAGATTGGGTCCTTTGGGGGATGAGCATAATTGCATAGTTTTTTTGGAGTTGAGGGTGGAAGGGGACGCGGACGTTGGCTGGGGTATTGGCCGTGAAAAGAAGGAGGTTGGGGCTGGGAGGACAGCGGAGGGGCCGGCTCCT
>OKVW01001127.1_pt1 | contig 11871 bp, 14 predicted proteins | sample 1606991 | NCBI WGS metagenome assembly OKVW01 (sample SAMN03281021, study PRJEB24777) | human gut metagenome | isolation source: fecal sample PR177 from 1 month old male Malay infant, vaginal delivered...
TATTGTTACATAGGGGTAACACGAAAAATAATAGGTTGTATTCAGCGCGGGCATATCAAGGTATGTCTGCGACCAGGCCCCAGCCGCTGTGCTGCTCCCGGCGCCCTTGTAGATCTGGGTGCCGCCGGTTCCCGGGTAACCTGTGGTACTGTAGCGGATTATTACGCCGCTATAGGGTTTCCCCGCCGCCTGGTTCGGATTCTGCCACTTTACTAGCACGCGCCGCCCGGAATACGGCGCTACGCTAAAAGACAGCAGGCTGTTGACCGTCATGGTTCCGGTCTGCTTGGTCTTATAGTTGTTGGTGTAGAAGGTCTCCCCGGCCAGCACGTGCCCTACCTGGGCATTGCCTGTCATGGTCATAATCCCCACGCCGGCCTCGTCATTGCTGTCGGCCGCCACTGCCTTAAGCCCTGCCGGAATATCCGATAACTTTGCCGTGCACTCATCCGATCCAGTCCCGCCGGCGCCTCCATTCATCGTCATCTTACCCATTTGCACTCACTCCTTTTAGTAATATTGCAAAATCCGCCGTGGGCTTCTTGACTCCACAGTAGAAAGTTGCATACCCGTCCTCCGTGTCCCCATCTGTGATCATCCCCGCCATTTTCTGCCGCAGCTTCACCTGGTCGGCCGCCAGATCCTTGGGTGTATATGGGCGCAGCTCCGGGTTGTCCGTAATCTTCAGCCCCGGCACCGCTACCCGCTGGCTGTATGGGGCTGCCGCAGACCAGCCGGCCGCCGGGAGATTGACCACCGCGGTCCGCTGCATTTTATTGATTTCCACTGTAATGGCGTTCATATCATTCTGCCCAAACTTATCACCCTTCTGGGTATATGTAGTAGCGTCTGTGATTGTATTGGTCCCATCCTCATTCTGTGTGATCCGATACCGGCGGGAACCCTCATATATATCATCCTTATAATCTGTTTTCAAGCTCAAAATGCACCTCCATTAAGCGTAAAGGCCAGCCGGCGCAGCCCCTCGCCCCTACCTAATATATTTCTGTAGATCTTCAGGCAGGCCGCTTCTATTCGGTTGAGTTCCTGCCAGTCTATAAATGGCTGGTTTTCATAATAGGTTTGGTTCTCCCCCACTGAAAACGGAAATGTCCCTGCACAAATATGATCCACATTATCTTCAAACCGGTTGATCTCGTCCGCATAGAAGCTGTAGTCCTGGTAGGTCTTATCTGCCCCCATCTCTTCAAATTCAAATTCCGGCCAAAGTGTAAGGGCCTGGGCCCGGATCTCATTCAGATTCCCCTTGATCCGATTGTAATCCTCCACATTAAAATAATCACCGGCCTGCCAGTCTGTTTTTGGCTGCTGCCACATTACCCATGTCCCTCCTTGCCTTAATTGTTCCGGAAAAAGCCCCGTTAAACTTCAAAGTATGTTCATACACTCGCAGAAGAAGATCCGGAACATACTTGTTTTCGAGAAATGCTATATCATTGGCATCTAGCCGCGGCTCCCCGCGGTACTGCAGATCATACTCCCGATCTGCACGCATGTAGTCCCCGATCCAATCCGCCAGATTCACCGCATGAATCACATCGGATACCAGCGGATTCTCCCATATTTCCAACTGGCCTGTTGGGTTAAGCTGCCGGCTGACCTTGGCCTGTGTCATCACATATTCCTTGCCAGATATCGCCACTTCAACCTCTCCTGAAACACTTATAATCTCCACTGTGGCGCTGTAAGCGCTACTCTCAATAATTGTAACATTCTGCCCATCCTGGGCCGATGTAATAGCTGCTGTGAGTTCATAAGACGGATTACTGAAATAGAAGGTGTATCGGTTATCTGCTGCCATAACACTGATGGTCTCCTTGGCCAGCTCTTTGATTGCCTCAGCGCTCAGGCCATACAGTGTCCGGATCACCTGCAGTTCCCGGACCTTGGCCAGCTGAGTACCCTTGGGGGTCTTGGTCAATTCCACACCATACTCCAGCACATAGTCCGTGCTATCCCCAAAGGTGATATTGTTAAGCACAACATGACTATGGGGGGTGCCCCTCGTAAACTCCAGCACCAGCCGATCAAATTCCGGGAACTCGTGGCTCACAACTGTCACCTCTGACAGGCCGGGAACCTCATAATCCTCCATCAGGCGGCCGTTATAATAAGCATGAAAAACCATGGCTGCCGGATAGTTACGGCCAAATTCCAATGTCAGACCAAAACACTTAAAGGCTGCCTCCAAGGTGATGGATAATGTGGGATTGACCGTGAAACTGCCGTACTCATCCGCCACGGCCTCGGAAATATATCCGGTATTAAGGTACTCACTTCCAGCCTGATCCCGCGGGAGGAAATACTGCGTAGGCTGCACATCAGTATAATTTGCCGCTGCCATTGCATAGGCTGCCTTCCCAGTCTTATCCAGCACATTGCCAGCATGACTGAAATAGGTCTCATTTTCGGATTCCGGCGTCATATCAGGAATAAAACTGGACTTTAAGAAAATATTCCCGGACCTGTCCTGGTACAATATGCAGCGGCCGGCATTGGCAATCAGCTGCAGCGCCTCCTTATGAGAAACAGCCGGCATTGGGTTCGATACCTTCACATCCCGTAAATATGGATCAATCCAGTATTCCCGATAATCCACGTCCGCGTCCGCCAATACATCTACGGCCAGATCATACAAGCTGATCCCCTCCGCTCGATACTGACCGCGATAATAGATATTGTCCATTCCATCGAAACGATCTGTTGCGGAAAAATCCATCTCCTCATCATCAGCACTCCATTCCTTCAGGTACAAAGTAGCACCCGGCAGCCACTCAATGGTCCCATTGTCCAAGGCCTGCCCATACAACACCTCGATGGCCTGGCCGATTTCAAGGAAGTTCACCGTGGATTCTTCATTTTCGATATCAAATGCACGATCCTTATTGTTGACAGTCAGACTAAAATCAATGGTCGGCAGCTCCTCCATAATGGGACTGATATGCTCCTTTTTGGTGGCGCTCTTAATCTTCCGGTTATCGAAATAAATGCCAATCCCCATGGTAATCATGTGAATACTGAGACGGCTCTGGCCATTGACCATGGACGATGGCACAAACCGCAGGAACGTTGCCCCGTCAAAAATCTCCTCTGTTATGAAATGACCGTCAGCGTTCCCGGTAATCTCCACTGTATTATTATCTGATTCAATTCGAAAATCGACTGGATAGGCCTTCCCAAACTCAATCGTCAATCCCTTAATGTCATGCTGTACTGGGAATCGGAACTCGATAGGCCCCAGCAGCTGATCCGTCACAATCCCCTGGTTGAGTACCACTGACTCAGAATCTCGCGGCAGGAAATACATACCTCTATCCACTGTGGTGTAATCCTGATCACAGGTAACATATAGTTCTGTGACCTGATAGTTATCCATGGGGCGTTCCAGATTGGAAAAGTATGCATATTCTTCTGGATCTGGCACATAGGCCGTGGACTGGGCCTGCTGATTGATCAGACCGATCGTCACCCGCACATAAGACAGCGGATCTCTCCACTTCCGGCGCATTAACGCCTTATACTCATTACTTACAGCCTGCATTATTCCATCTCCCCGCAGTCAATCAGATTTACCTTGCACTCCTTGTATACCGTTGGCAGACCATCCGATCCAATCTCCCAGATCTTTGCAGTCCGGTTCCCGGGGTACATCCGCTCTATCTTCCAGGTATTATTTTTCATGTCTGGAAACTTTATTGTCACCACAAATTCCTCGAACTCTTTCAGGATCGCACTCCAGGTTGCCGCGTCTAAAAAAGACCACTGGAGGCCGTCAATCTTATCCTGATCACGGCCTACCCGCTGACCCGTAAATTCACCCTTGGCGTTCTTCCCACTGCTCACGTTCGTTGCTATGGTAAGGCCAGGGCCCCGGTCATATGCCGGGTACTCCCTGCCATTGATATAGATACAGCCAGGCACTGGTCTCACCTCCCTATGCTGGTCTTAGCGTGTAGCCGGTCCGCTTATCCAGATCGGCCAGCTTCTTCTTGATTTCACGAGTATCAAAATTAATCACCAAATCCAGGCTTTCGATCAACTCAATGATCTTCTTTAACAAGTCGATCATGACTATCAGGTACTGCTCACTCATGTCGTCCGGTCTTGCTGCCATTGCCACAGCCTTATCAACCATAGCTTGCATTTTGTCCTCCGGTGCAACAATCTCGCCATAATGCCGATTGTCGCCGATCATGGCGAGCTGTGGCTGGTTCGCACCGACATAGCCGCCAGCTGCCAGACGCGGCAGTGCTATTCTGGAAATACTGGGAATGTCGATATCCAGTCCAATAAGATCCCCCACAGTATCTGCCACCTTTTCAATTCCACTCAGCACATCATTAATTCCATCTACAATATAATTCATAGCATTTTCAACCAAATCGACTACGCCATTGAAGATACCTTTAAAAACGTCTTTGACTCCATTCCAGGCTTTTTCCCAATCCCCAGAAAAGACACCGGTTATAAAGCTGATCAGACCATTGAAGACCGTCTGTATATTGTCAGATACTGTTTGGAACGTTGTTTTAAACCATTCTGGTGAATCCTTAAACGCATTCTGCACATCCACATACCGCTCACCAAACCAGCCGCCGATCGGCGATACTACTGTAGTAATATTGTCATAAGCCGATTGAAACGTTGTCTTGAACCAGGTTGGTGAGTTCTTAAAAGCATCTGTTACATCCGTATATCTGCGTTGGAACCAGCTGCCTATCGGCTGAATGGCTCCAGTCAGCTTTTTATATGCCGATTTAAAGGTATCGCTAAACCAAGTCGGTGAATCTTTAAATGCTGTAGTAACGTCCGTGTATCGCTCGCTGAACCATGTTCCTACCGATTGGAATGCTTCCGTTACTCCGGTTCTTGCTGATGTGAATTTCTCACTAAACCAGTCTGGAGCCTCGCCAAGAGCTGTCTTGACATCTTCCCACTTACCGCCGAACCAATCACCAATTCCAGAGAAAACATTCTGTATTCCTTCGTAACCGCTTCTAAACAGTTCCGTCAGTTCTCCCGGTAATCCCTGGACTGTCTCTATCAAGCCAGACCAGCTTCCCGTAAGACCATTCAGCAGGCCCTCAACCAGATATCCACCAATTTCGGAAAACACTGTTGATGGGCTATGAATGCCAAGCAAATCCTTTACAGTGTCTACGATTCCCCAGAAAATCTCCTTAGCTTTTTCCCAGGCCCACTCACCAAATGAGGAAATACCATTTATCAGGCCTTCCCAAAGCATCTGGCCTATGGTGTTCCAGTCGGTTCCGTTCGAAATTTCCGTGAAGATATCTGTCAGCCCATGGAACACATCCGTAATCCCTTGGACAATTTCTACAATCGTGCCGCCTGTCCACTCCGCAAGCGGCTGAAGTATGTTATTCCACAGCAATTCAGCTAATGGGGTAACTAGATCCAAGATCCCGTTTAGAACGCCAAATGCCCCTGATATTGCGTCAATTGCCGCAGGTATGGCTTGTTCAACTGCCCACTTTCCAAGTGGTTCCAGAACTTTAGAAAACAGCCATTCCAGTCCTTTTCCCACCTTGTCGCCCAGCGGTTTCAGGGCTTCTGACATTCTTTCAAACGCTGACATGATTGGTGTAAAGTCAAGTTTCGAAGACCAATCGGATAAAGACTTTGTGATCTTGTCTACAGACCCCAGAAGTTCGTCTAGGATATCCGCCAGATTCTGAAGGATAGCAGTTCCTGTTCCGTCAAGCTCCCAAGCTTTCCGGAAGTTGTCTTGGATATGAGTGATGGTGTCATTGATGTTGGTGAATATCTCAAGGATATGGCCGATCACGGACTCGCCTGTTCCGCTGTTCCAGACATCGCGAAATGATTCCCCGATCGTATGGATCAGTTCCATAGTGGAGTTAAGCCGGTCGAAAATACTCTGGACTACCCTAGTTCCCCGGTCACCTTCCTGCCATGCCCGCGTAAATGCCCCTGCTATATCCCCAATAATATTGAGTACCAAGGTAACAAGTTGCAGAATATTTGTGCAGAAGCGCTCCCCTGATCCGTTTGTCCAGACCTCCAAAAAGCTTCTTCCCATCACCTGGGCCAACTCGATCACATTTGAAAATGCATACAGCGCAGCGTTGAGCGTGTTCTGCCCTTCTGCCTCCCAGGAATCCCTCATAGGTTTGAACAGTTGCCCCAGGACGTTCCTAACATTCTCAGCTATAGAGTCAATCAGACCCATCTGCTCCGTGTCGATGTCTGGGGCCGTGATCTCCGGAGCACTGCCGCCGCCCCCGCCGCCGGAATCATCGTTTTCCGCCTGAATGATATTCAACTCATCGATCCCGGTCGTCACCCCATCGGCGTCCTTCGCTGCCTTTTTTGCACTGCTGCCATAAGCTCCCATGGCTGACTTAGCCGCTACAAGGCTTTTAGTGGCTGCCACGCTGCCGCTGACCGTCTTGCCGAACAACATGCTTGTAAAGGCCGCTATATATCCGGTAATCTTTGCAAGCGCTGCCATAAGCGTATTCAGCGCCGGCATAATGGCCTGGTAGATCGGCGTAAATGCTACATTGAGATTAGAACGGATCTGGCTTAATGAGTTTTTAAACTGTTCATTGGCGTTCATGGAAGCCCACAATGATTTCGCCATGCCGCGCAAGGCGCCCATGATCATTGGAATGATTACTTGATACCGCAGCATAGTTGTCAGCATTCGGTGCATTCCGCTCTGTGCAGATCGTGACTGATCCCCAGCCTTTTTCGTCCTGAGACCGAACCTCATCATGCCTGAACTGGCTTTTAAGAGCTTCGGCAGCCCACTGCCGATGGTTCCAAACAGCCGACCAACCGAGGATGCCGCTTTCCTTGCCCCTGACACCAGTCCGCCACCTATGGTCTTTAATAACCCAGTTATGCCCAACCTAACTGCCTGAATCCCTGCCAGAACCTGGCCTCTCCCAATCATGGACAATGCCTGATTGATCTGTTCTGCTGACGCCATGGTACGCACTTTTGCATCGTCCAGGGCTCCACTCATGTCTGTAAGACCGGATACCTTGGGAGACATATTCACTTTAGGGATCGTAACCTGTTTTCCTGCAAAGCTTCCGACGTTAGGTATGGAAGTGGCTCTCATCGCCTTAACCTTATCGGTCATGGCGTCCCATCGAGCTCCCAAATCCTCAATCTTGCTTTGTAGGGAAATGATACTTCCTTCTGTCTTTAATACCTGCTCCTGGATTTTGTTTTTCTTCGTTTCATTGAAGGTATGCTCATAAGCTGCTTTCAAATCCGCCAGCTTTGCCTCCTGGATTTCGATCTGCTTTCCCAGGTTGTTTATAGTTGCTTCAACCAGCTCCGCCTGTCTTTCAAGCGTATCGGCATTCAGATCAACCTGAATCTTTGGAGCTTTAACCGGAGCCACAGGCGGCGCTCTGGGCTGTAATGGCCTGGAGGTTACGCCCGCCGTGGCTGATGGTTCTTCAGCAATGCTGAATGGGTTCTTCACGTTAGTGATCCGCGCCATTGCTTGATCTATCATGGCATTCAAGCGCTCCCCAATGATATCAATGTCCGCTTTAGCGGCCTGCGTACACCGCGCAAGGGCCGTATCAATCATGTTCATCACGTTTGACAGGGTTTTCTGCATTTCCTCAGAAATACCGTTCACCATCTTTTTCGGATCAAGTGCGCCCGAAGCATTTTTCAGAGATTCTTCGATCTGGCTTCCAATCTTGGAAGCTGTCCCACTAATCTGTCCACTCAAATCAGATTGTACTTCCAGATCCAGACTGATTTTTCCTACACTGTCATTCGCCATCCTTCGACCTCCTTTCTACGAAAAAAGACGTCCTAACCGAACGTCTGTGATAATATGTCCTGTATTTCCTTGGCCTTTTTTATCTTCTCTTCCTCTGTCAGCCGATCCATGGGGTTATGGTTCGCCCTCCACTCATCACGAATCTGACGCTGCCCCTTAGTGTAGTGCTTTAGCACTTCCTTGTCCTCTTCGCTCCTGAGTCCCACAACAGTGCCAAGCGGCGTCTTTGGCATTATCCCAGACAGGAGCGTACAAAACTCTTTCCAGTCCATTTCTGCCTGTGAAAGACGTATATTATATTGCATGGCAAAGGATGATTCTATCAGTTCCCAATCCTCAAAGAGGTCATACCAGTATTCACTGGCGTTTGCTTTTTTTCTGGTTCTTCTCTGTCTCCTCAACCTCTTCCAGAGATACGTCCGCAATGGCCGCCATGATCACGTTAACGATCAGGGCAATGCTAGCCATTGGCATATCCTGTTCCGTGATATAGTCAAACGCTTCCTGCCCCAGCGCCACTTTGATAATGTCATCCATCATCTCAAATTCATCCTTTTCCTTATCCCGGGAGACTGCATTGATATACAGGACGGCGCTCTTTCCTGTATTGATCTTGTAGCTGTGGTCCTCATCAATCTTAACTACCGGTTTTTCGTTAACGACCCTCATTCTTTCCGCGATATCGTAAGCTCTTCCCATCTCTTTTTTCTCCTCTCTCTTACTATTCTGCTGGTTCTACTGGTGCTGATGTATAGACTGGACGGCCATCCCCTGCCATGTCAAATTCCAGCGGTGCTACGTTGGTGGAATCACCGCCATTGATGGATTTCACATCAAGTACACAATCATAGGACAATTTTGCACCGTCAGGGAATACGATTTCCGCCTTTGTGCTACAGTCCAGACCGTCCTTCCAGGCCGTCTCTGCCACATAATCATTTCCAGGATCGCCGATACTCCGTTTTCCCTTCAGGCTGACATTGAACTTCTTGGCCGTCATCAGCGACCGCGCCCACCCATTCGTCGTCATCGGCGTCCAGTTTTCAACACCACCATCCACCGTAATCTCAAATGACTCCATGTCGGCAACCTCAACCATATCGGCATCCGCGCTTTCTTTGCCTTTGCTCCCGACTCTGAATACCAAATTGTATACCGGAAACACTCCTAAACTCGTTTTAGCCATATCTTCTACCTCTCTTTCCTGTCTTTCCTGTAATAAATTACAAAGTTGATTACATATTCATAAATTCCTTTTTCGTCTGTCCCTACGCTGACTGGGGCATCTGTCCTCATATCAAACATTATCACTTGGCTGCTACCGATCATGCCGGTCTGTCCATACAGGACGTCATATACCTCCTGGGCTTTCATTTCCGCCTGGATCGCATTATCTCCCCAGTGTACCAAGATAGACACGGCTTTCGTATCATAGGATCGGTTAGCCGGACCACCGATAGGGATCGGACGGGTTGGCCCTTGGGTGGGATAAATGCCAATGCACTGCTTGTCATTGCCATTGATCTTTCCAACATACCATTTGGGCGACTGCAGGACGGTCTTCAGCCAGTCCTTTACCTCTTCCAGTGTCATTTTATTACCCCTCCTGCGTTCACTTTAAGTCTAGCCCTGAATGCCTTCTTGAAGAAATCTTTCTTCTCACCATCTATATACGGCTGCATCCACATTCCGCCTGCGTTGGGGTTCTTATCTTTCCTGAAATCATATTCAGGGTGCCAATACAATCTCCGGGCATAAGGAGTGTCAAAAATGATCTGATACTTCGATTTTGACACTACAAAAAATCCACTACGCTCCAGTTCCCCTGTATTCTTCGGCACGGTCTGGCTGGCAACAATATCGCTCTTGACCACCTCGGCGGCCTGTTCTGCGGATCTCGCAACCGCCGCTGTCAGCTGCCGGATCTTATCCTGATACAACTCTACCTTGACCTTCAATTATACCAACCTCAATTCCGTATAGTTCACCGTGCCGTCCGGGTTCCTGGCCTTGATCCCTTGCATAATAGTACGTTCTGCCCCAAAAGCAGTTGCTGTACCACCGCTGATAACAGGCAGATCAGGGCAGATATCACCCGGGAACATTGCCACACCGGACAGCTGCACCAGCTTCTGATCCGTGTTCATAGTCATCTTTGCGCTGTCCTGATAGTTGCTTTTCAGATTCATCTCTGCCACCACCAGAGGGCCGCCAGACTCAGACAAGCCCTCTCCATAGAGCACAACATGGATATCCGTCTTGCAGAGCCGCTTCGGTACTAGGCATGGGTATTTCATAGCCTCACCTCGCTAACCGGCAGCACAGGCCTGCCTGGGACAGCAGGGCATATACTTCGCGCTTCATCGCCACGCCCTTGTCCGTGTAGACGTTCCAGCTGCTGCCAAACTGCACCGATGCCCCGTTCAGGCTGTAGCTGGACAGGATTGTGTTGATCTCATCGGCATTTTCGTACTCAAAGTCTGCCTGCTGGCAGACCACTTCCCGAACCACCTCCTGCTGGAAAGACGTCAAATTAGAAAATCCCCGGGCCACAATTCTGTTGTAGGTCAGGGAATCTATGTGGCGGCTGGCCTGCCGGAGGGCCTTGTCAAGCTCCTCCAACGGAATCAGCGTGCCCTTATAGGTATCGCAGTAATAGCTGTAATCTGCATAGGGTTCATAAGGCATGTTAATCACCTGCCTTTTTGATTCCCGCTTTCTTTTCCGGTTCTGGCGCCGTCGTTGTTGCCGCCTCCAGCTCTGCAATCCTTGAATGCAATTTCTTATTCTCCTCCATCAGCGCCACATAATCGCCATAAGGCACGGTTTTCCCGCGGCCATAGGCAACTACAGCTCCATCTTCGTCCAGGATATCAAACCCCATGTCCTGATAACCCTTCTGCTGAGTTTCATCAATGGTGTATTCTCTATTTCCTTTTACTGCTCTCATCTTCCGGCCTCCCTCTATGCACTTGCTTCCACATTCATGGCGCAGCCTTCCACTTTGCGCTCCAGAAGGAACAGGTCGCCAAAGTTACGGTTCTGATACAGGTAGCCGTCTGCCGTCCTGGAATCCGTGCCGGGTGTAAAAAGCTTAATATAGCTATACTTATCTCTGGCTACCACGCAAGATGTGTGGATCAGAATCCAGTTGATCTGCTTTGCGTCAGCTGCAGCAACACAGCCGGTCGTAAAATCATACTTTGTTTTCATCCGGGCCGCCTGTACCATTTTGATCGTCACATCATCCAGGCTATGCACCTTACGGTTGATTGTGGCCGGAGAAGTCACCGTCATAACACGCTGCATTCCTTCCGCCTCCTTGATGATTTTGTTCATTGTAGGCGTCACATACAGAATCCTGCCCTCTTCCGGCACCGCCGCCTCATCCATGCGGGCCATCTCCTCGTCAAATGCTTCCAGGAAATTTGCTGCAGTGATCACCGTTGTATCAATCCGGCCGGAATACTTGGTCAGCTCTGCATGGAGCTTGCTGAAGCGGTAAGAATCCTTCTCTGGGATCGCCTGCTCTGTCTCAAAGGTATTCTGAATATTCGCTACGGACAACGTGAGGTTGGTCTCTTCAATGTCCATGGGATCAATCCAGAACTCCACATCTCTGTCATGCTCCAGCTTCTTGGCCTCCCAGTCATTGCTCAGGGTACCAGAATTAAATCCTGGGGTACGGGTATGGTCCTTATACCCGGTTACTGCCATTCTGGGAAGCTTGATTGTCTGTGCGTTGATGAATTTCACCTGCTGGTTGCTCTGTGCCAGAGCGTCAGAGCACAGCTCCTTTGCGTATTTCTGCTGAAGAAGCTGGGTAAAGGTTGTTGCATAATCATATACTGCCATAAATAAATTCCTCTCTTTCTTTAAAGTCCGAATGCCTTTTTCAGGACATCATCAGTTGTTGTCTGCTGCTGGGCGCCGCCGGCTGCTCCTACCTGAATGAATCCGGTAGATCCGGCTGCTTGCGGTTTGAGCGCCGGCACATCCTCCAGGACCTTCTTCAGAGCATTGTTCAGGGTGTCATCGCTGATCTTTCCATC
>OKVW01001128.1_pt1 | contig 11869 bp, 11 predicted proteins | sample 1606991 | NCBI WGS metagenome assembly OKVW01 (sample SAMN03281021, study PRJEB24777) | human gut metagenome | isolation source: fecal sample PR177 from 1 month old male Malay infant, vaginal delivered...
TCCCCGGAGGACCCGGGCAGTAAAAAGGGACATTATAAAGATGGTTGGACCTCAAAGGTTGAATCGGAGAATTCCGTTTCTATTGGGATCAGGGTTTACAATAAGAAGAAGCCGGGCCTAACGCACCTGCTGGAAAAAGGACATGCAAAACGCGGTGGCGGCCGGGTGGAGGGAATTCCGCACATTGCACCAGTTGAGCAACAGGCCATTAAAGATTATGAACAGCGGCTGAAAGAGAGGTTATCACGATGACAGAGCAGGACGTATATCAGATGTTAAAGTCCATAGGGATGCCGATGGCTTATCATCATTTTGGGGAAGGCCAGGAGCCGGAGAAGCCGTATCTGGTGTACCTGTACCCAGGAACGGATAACTTTTCAGCTGATGGAATTGTCTACCAGGGAATTAACCAGTTAGACATTGAGCTATACACGGAAAAGAAGGATCTGGAAACAGAAAAAAAGGTGGAGGCTGTGCTGAAAGAGCATGGCTTTTTCTATGAGAAAACAGAAACCTACCTCACATCAGAAGAGATGTTTGAGGTGCTATATGAAATGGAGGTATTAATCAATGAATAAAATCAAGTACAATCTTAAAAATGTCCATTATGCTCCACATGAAACAAGTGAGGATGGAGAGATCACATTTGAAACTCCTGTAAAGGTGCCGGGAGCGGTTAGTATCTCCTTAACTGCCCAGGGAGATATTTCTAAGTTTTATGCTGATGGTATTACATACTTTCAGGCGGCAGCCAATAACGGCTATGAAGGAGATCTGGAGATGGCTCTCATCCCAGAAGGCTTTAGGACAAATGTCTTAGGGGAAACGCTAGACACAAAAAAGGTGTTAATTGAAAATGCAAACGCAAAGCAGAAGTCCTTTGCGCTACTGTTTGAGTTTGATGGTGATATAAAGGCTACACGACACATCCTCTATAATTGCGCATCGACCAGACCATCAGTGGAATCTTCCACTAAGGAGGAAACCATTGCCCCAGTAACGGAGAAGTTGACTATTTCGGCCACCCCCCTGGCAAATGGGCACGTGAAAGCCAGCACCGGAGAGACAACAGACGAAGCAACATATAATGGCTGGTATCAGGCAGTCTATGAGACTACCGAGGTGGCTCCAGGAGCTTAATGGGGGTGTAAAATGATTAAAAAGCAGATCGAGATTGACGGGAAGCAGGTGCCATTTAAGGCATCTGCCGCAATCCCACGGATATACCGCATAAAATTCCAGCGGGATATATTCAAAGACCTTTTAAAGCTTGGAAAAGCCATAAACGCTGATAATTCAGACATTCCTATTAATGATCTGGAGATGTTTGAAAATGTGGCCTATATTATGGCAAAACATGCGGACCCCTCTCAGCCAGGCACGCCGGAGGAGTGGCTGGACCAGTTCAACACATTCTCCATCTATGAAGTGTTACCTGAATTGCTGGATCTCTGGCACCTTAATATTCAGACAGATGTGGAGGCCAAAAAAAAACTAGACCTAGTAGCCGGGAAATGACAACGCCGTTGTTCATGCTCCGGGCGGTCCAGATGGGGGTGACGGTCAGGGATCTTGATCTGATGACCATCGGGCTGGTCCTGGACATGTTCACAGAGGCGCAGAACGACAATTATAATTATCCAAACCTGGCAACCCAGGAAGATTTCGACAAGTTCTAGTAGGGGGTGGTATCATGGCAGACCGCATAAAGGGAATCACGATAGAGATCGGTGGAGATACCACCGGGTTGAATAAGGCACTAAGCGGCACTAACAAGGAGATTCGCAACACACAAAGCCAGTTGAAAGATGTGGAGCGGCTGCTAAAACTTGACCCGTCAAACACGGAGCTTCTGCGTCAGAAACAGAAACTGCTAGCTGACGCTGTGCAAGAGACTGGTGCCAAGCTTGAAACACTGAAAACGGCAGAGAAACAGGCACAGGACCAGTTTAAGCAAGGAAAAATCAGTGAGGAACAGTATAATGCTTTGAAGCGAGAAATTATTGCAACAGAGCAGGAGCTGGGGAAATTGGAGGATCAGGCAGGAAAATCTAGTGTGGCATTGCAAAAGTTGGGCCAGGCTGGTGGAAAAATCCAGGAGTTTGGTGGTAAAGTGACGGCGGCCGGCCAGGAACTATCAAAAGTTTCTGCGGGCTTGGCTGCTGTTGGCGCGGCAAGCGTGGCAGCCTGGGAGACAGTGGACGAAGCATATGACACTATTGCCAAGGGTACTGGGGCCACTGGTGAAGCGCTAGAGGACCTCCAAAGTAGCTTTGATAAAGTGTTTTCGTCCATACCAACTGAGGCATCTACAGCAGGTAGTGCGATAGCTGACATTAACACCAGATTCGGCTTCACCGGGGATGTGTTGGAGGATTGTACCCGTAAATTTATCCAATTCGGGGAAGTAAACAATACTGATGTTTCCACAGCCATTGCCAACGTGTCCCGCTACATGGGAGATGCCAGCATTGAATCATCCAAGTATGGAGAGGTGTTGGATCAGTTGACAGCAGCCAGCCAGGCCAGCGGCCTGGGGGTGGATAAGTTATCAGATAGCCTAACTAAATATGGCGCTCCCATGCGTGCCTTGGGTCTGACAACGCAAGAATCAATTGCTATTTTGGCAGGATGGGAAAAAGCAGGAGTTAACACAGAGATTGCCTTCAGCGGAATGAAGAAAGCCATTGGTACATGGGGAAAGGCCGGGAAGGACGCCAGCCAGGAGTTCAAGAAAACGCTAGACGAGATCGCGAAGGCTCCTGACATTGCTAAAGCTACTACGAAAGCTATTGAGGTATTCGGACAGAAGGCAGGGCCAGACCTTGCCGATGCCATCCAGGGCGGACGATTTGAGTATGAGGACTTTTTAAATGTGATCGAGAAGTCCGAAGGGCAACTGGAGCAAACTTTCAACGATACCTTAGATCCGATTGATGACGTCAAAGTATCTATGCAAGCGCTGACAACTCAGGGGGCAAAACTTGGAGGGACGCTTTTAAAAACTCTGTCTCCTATGATCACGAATCTGGTTGGAAAGCTGAAAGAGTTGACATCATGGTTTGAAGGACTTAATGACAGCCAGAAGGAAACTGTTGTTAAAATTGGCCTCCTCGTGGCAGCCATTGGACCATTACTGGTGATTGTGGGACAAGTAGCAACTGGGATCGGGGCGTTGGTAACGCTATTGGCCGGGGCTGGCGGCCCAATTCTATTGACGGTGGCAGCTATCGGCGAACTGGCAGCAGCATTTTACAAAGCAAAAAAAGAGTCAGATTCCTATTACAACAACGCGCGGAAATTAACAGATCAAGAGCGAGAAAATGCTGAACAGATAAATAATCTATCTGAAGCCTATGACCAGATGATTGAACGGCGTGACGAAGCTGTAAAAGGAATTGAGGCAGAAGCCCTAAAAGAACGGTCCCTTGCCGAAGAACTCGCACGTATCACCGATGAGAACGGGAACGTTAAGGAAGGATATGAGGATCGGGCTAAGTATATTCTGGGTGAGTTGTCGGACGCTTTGGGGCAAGAGTATACGCTAACAGGAAATCAGATTGATCAATACCAGGATCTGATCGGTGAAATTGATACCTTGATCCAGAAAAAGCAGGCGAATGCATTGTTATCGGCACGTGAAGCAGATTATGCTGACGCTATTAAAAACCAGATTGATGCAACTGTGGCATATTATAACGCTCAAAAGGATGTAGCCACCGCCCAGGAGCAGTACAATGCAGCCAATCAACGGGCGGCCGAGTATCAACAGCAATTAAATGCACTTCTTCAGGAGGCCAATGAAACCGGCGATGATTCCATTCGTACATCCCAACAGCTTACAGCACTATCAAATGATATGCTCAATGCGCAGAATGAAGCCCAGGGTTACAAAGACAGACTGGAGGAGCTAAACGGAGAATTATCTGAAGCAGAAACGGCGTGGACGGGATACAATGCCGTTATTTCCAATTATGAAGGTCTAAGTGCTGCCATTATTTCCGGTGATCAGGAGAAAATATCCGAGGCCCTGTTGGACCTTAAAACTGATTTCCAAACAGCTGAAAATTCTACCCGTGAATCACTTGAAAGGCAAGTGCAGGCGGCAGAAGAGAATTATGCAGCTTTACAATCCGCTGTAGCAGCGGGCGCCCCCGCAGCTGTTGAAGAGGCAGCAAAACAGGCCAAAGCACTTGTGGATCGAAGCAAGGAAGAGCTGGATAAATTACCTTCTGTGACCAATCAGGCAGCCAAGGACGCGGCACAAGCTATTATAGATGGTAATGGAGAAACCCGTTCTGCTGGTTCTGAATTTGCGCGGGGCCTTGCTTATGGAATTTCAGATGGGACCAATGATGTAAAAGGGGCAGCCGGGAAAATAGCTGAAGCAGGAGTTGAGGCGGCGCGGGCAGCATTAGATAGTCATTCACCTTCCAGGGTAATGCACGGCATTGGAAATGATTATACGACTGGTTTTGCTGGCGGTATTACTGAAAAAACGACTGAGGTCGCAGCCGCAGCCGAGCAAGTGGCAGAATCTGCAACTAATGGCATTAAGTCCACAATTCCATTGGCAGATGTCTGGGGGAGTGACATGATGGCTGGGTACATCCGGGGGATCAGGAGCAAGATCGGAGAACTGGAGCAGGCCTGTCAAAGTGTTGCAGGTACGGTATATGACTATATGCATTTTACTCGCCCTGAAAAAGGGCCATTGCGGAATTACGAAGAGTGGATGCCGCACATGATGCAGGGCCTGGCTGCGGGGATCAAGGAGAATGAGGGAACAGTCGGGGCCGCTGCGGGATCTGCCGCCGGGAAGATTGGTGAGGAGTTGGCCGCTGGAATTGCGGATGGGGTTCGGCAGAATAAGAAAAATGCGAAAAAGTCCGCTGAAGAGCTGGCAAAAGCGGTATTGGATGCCGCTCAGAAAAAGCTCAAAAATGAGGAGGTGTACAGGGAACTGTCATTGTCCGATGAAGTGGACTATTGGGATTCCGTTCGCAAGCAGGTGACAGAAGGAACAGATGCCAGGATCAGCGCTGATGAAAAATACTTTAAAGCAAAACAGGACCTGAATAAGAAAGCGCAGGCGGCAGAAGAGAAGTATACCGATAATGTAGCTAAGGCTTACGAAGATTTAAACAAAAAGATCAAGGCGCTAAACAAAGAATACCGGGACGCTGTGGACTCCAGGGCGTCAGAGATTCAGAACGCTTATGGGCTATTTGATGAATTTTCCATGGACACAGATCTGACCTCAGATGATCTGCTGAACAATTTGCAGTCCCAGGTCGATGGACTGGATGAGTGGAGGAGCAATCTGGACAATCTGGCCGGCCGCGGGATCAGCAAAGACCTGCTGGCTGAGTTGCAGGATCTTGGGCCGCAGTCAGCTGCACAGATCCGACTTCTAACCCAGATGACCGATGACCAACTGGATCAGTATGTTAGCCTTTTCCGTCAAAAAAACAAGATAGCCCGCAAGCAGGCGGTTGAGGAGCTGGCCCCCATGCGGAGGGATATTGCAGACCAGATTTCAGATCTGAAATTTCAGACGGAGAGGGAGCTGGCGGACTACCAGAAACAATATATAGAATCCATGGCAGAGCTTGGTGTTGCGCTGAATCAGCCAGCCGAAAATATGAAGCTGATGATGGCCCAGAATGCTGTGGAGATGGTATCAGGCCTTGCTACTTCCATTCAGGCGGAGGCAGGGAGCACGGAAAATACTGAACGGTTTAAAGCAATTGCCAATAACATTCTGAACTCAACGGGGACGCTCCAGGCGGACATGCAGAGCGTTGGTCAGAACGCCATAGCCGGTATTATAGTGGGCCTGCAAAGCAAGGAAGCTGAGCTGTATGCGGCGGCCGAAGGAATTGCACAGCGAGTAACGCAGGCTATGCAGGATACGTTTCAGATTCATTCCCCATCTGCTGTTATGCGGGAGAAGATCGGAAAGAACCTTATGCTGGGGCTGCGGGATGGCATGGAGAAATACAAGGAGCTTGCTACATCCTCAGTCAAGATCGGCATGAATTTCACCGGGACAGCAGATCGGGAGGGGGCCGCAGGGCAGGCGGCTGATATGTCTGGGGTTGTGGATGTGCTGAACGCCTACCTGCCGGAGATTGCCCAGCAGAAGTATATTACACTTAACGGCAAAACACTTGTGGGGCAGACTGTAAGTGAAATGAACTGCCAACTGGTCAGTACGCAAGCCGTGCAGGGGAGAAATAAATGATATTTTTAAGCGTTAGTATTAATGATATTGACATGCTTGATGTCTACAAAATGGCCTTAAAGGATCGGCATTGTGTGCAACCTCCAGTCCCTAAGACCTTCTATCAGGATGTACCTGGCGCCGATGGATCTATGGATCTTTCGGCGGCAAATGCTGGCCGGATAGTTTATGAACGCCGAACAATTACCCTTAATTTTGGGTGCGGGTATCCAATTAATGATTGGCCGGCAATTTTTTCTGAAATCCTCAGAAAGTTTCATGGCAAAATTGGTAAGCTGATATTAGATGATGATCCGATGTATTATTACACCGGCCGAATGTCGGTATCAGACTATAACCGCTTCAGTACACTTGGAACTTTCACAATCACAATAGAAGCTGATCCCTATAAGTATGAACTGACTGCTGGGGACGAGGATTGGCTGTGGGACCCTCTGGACCTGGAGGATGGAGTGATCCGAGAATACAAGGATATAGAGGTCAATGGTGAATTCCCACTGATAATTGACGGGACAGAGAAATGGATCATACCGGAAATCGTGGTATCCGCCAATATGACGGTGATGTTTGAGGGCAAGGAATACACCCTTAAAGTGGGCAACAATAAAATCTACGGAATCGTGATCAAAGAGGGCGAAAATGTGTTGACCTTCAAAGGTCATGGGACCGCAACAGTCAAATATAGAGGAGCGATATTGTAATGTATAGAGTATACGTGAGCTATGAAGGAACAGAGTACCCGTTATACGAGCCGTTGGATGATGAAATGAGGATTTTTGACCCGGTACTGACTGAGGGCGCTGGAATCGCTGGGACTTTTGTTTTCCAAATATACCGCGGGCATCCCAATTTTGGAAAAATCAAGGCGTGTAAGTCAGAGATTATATTATACCGAGATGATAATGCTATCTTTTACGGCCGGGTATTCAGACCAGAACAGGGATTCAACAACATGGTAACGTTCACCTGTGAGGGAGAATTGACATACCTTCTTGATAGTATGCAGCGTCCGTTTTCATATTCTGGGACCATCAGCGCATACTTTGGGAAACTCCTGGAAATCCATAATGCACAGGTTCAGGCAGACAAGCGTGTAGAGCTTGGAAATATTGTTGTGACCGGCGATGGCGGTGATAGTGTGCGGACACTGACAGAATACACGCCAACACTTACCGTAATCAGAAAGATTAAGGATACATATGGTGGGTACTTGCGAATTCGGCATGAAGCCGGGAAACGCTACCTTGATTACTTATGGGATTACGGCGGGATCAACAGCCAGGTGATCAGATTCGGGGAAAACCTGCTGGATCTGACTAAGTATGTTGACGCCTCACAGATTATTACCTGTCTGATCCCGGTGGGCGGAGAGGTGGAGTATAAGGACGCGCTGGGAGAGCGGCAGAAACGGGCCGTTGACATTACATCGGTCAATGGCGGAAAAGACTACATCGAAAATGCAATAGCGGTGGAGAGGTATGGGATGATATGGGGAACGCAGAAGTTTGAGGGCGTAACAGATCCGCAGAAGCTACTTGCAAAGGCCACAGCATACCTGGAGGAGGCAGCAACTCTGCCGGAGTCGGTGGTGATCAACGCGGTTGACCTGTCATTGATCGAGTCGGATGTGGAGCAGTTCCATGTAGGCTATTGGACAGATGTCTCCAGCGCACCCCATGGGATTGAACAGCGATATATGTTGTCCGAGCGGGTGATTAACCTTCTTGATCCAACACAGGGCAGCATAACCCTGGGTCGTGAGCTTGATACATTTACGGGCAACGTCAACAAGTCGCAGGCAGCCATATCGGCGCGGGTAGAGAAGGTAGCAGCTGAGGCCATTGAGGAGATCAACCGAAAAGTGGAGAATGCCACGGAGCTGATCACTGGTGGCCTTGGCGGTTATGTGGTGCTGGATAATATCGACCCAGCAACAGGGGAGAAAATGCACCCCTGGCGGATTCTAGTGATGAATACTCCGGATAAGGCCACAGCCAAGAATGTGATCCAGATCAACCAGAATGGCCTTGGGTTTTCCACCACCGGGATAAACGGGCCATACAGCAACGCCTGGACGATTGACGGGAATCTGGTGGCGGACTTCATCACCACGGGGACGATGTTAGCGGATCGGGTGAAAGGCGGAACGCTGGAAATCGGAGGGAGTGGATTCGCCAAGGATGGAAAAATCGTGGTGTACAATGCCAGCGGAGGGCAGATTGGATACTGGGATAAGACAGGGTTGCATGTGTATGAGGGAATCATTGAGGGCAGTAGGATCAGAGGCGGTACTATTGCCGTAGGCCCATTTTCGGCTGATATGGGTGGTGTGTACATAGGCGATTACTGTGTATCGGTTGATGGTAGTAATGAGCTTGTGTCTGAAAATGGATGGGTGCGTATTAATACTAATGATAGGCCATCCGGTAGCCCTGGCGGACGTTGTGCGTCCTTGCATATAGGTGGTGATGCTTATGGAGGGATAGATATATACGGTTATGGGCGTATGTGGTGCCCGACTGTTGCCTGTACGGAAGTTGTATTTCCTGATGACTCATGGACTGATGGAATGGGGGCTTTAGCTATGTTTAAACAAATATATGGCCGATTGGATCAATTAAGGCATTATGTTAATATGGGTGGCTGGGGTAATTAGTAAAGCATTACTTGATTTTTCAAAGCGTATGACCTAAAATAGAATGTAAGGAGGGTCTATGCAATGAAGAGTTTAAGAGTATTGCTTGTTTCTATGCTGTTTTGCTTATGTATTTCTTTTGCTTCCTTTGCAAAGATGGAGGGGCTCAGTCCTTCAGGAGAAAATCGGAATGGAATAACGTGGAGATACTATACGGGTGAAAGTGATGAAAAAGGATATCCAATATGTTTGAAAAATGAATGGAAAGAGTTTGAAAAAGGGTGGTGCTATTTTAATCAAGACGGATTAACTACGCCGGGAGATTGGCTGGAGATCAAAGAAAAATGGTACTATTTTGACGAATCCAGTGTAATGTTGCACGACACCACCACCCCAGATGGCTGCTATGTCGGGTCAGACGGGGCATGGGTGGAGGAAGAAGCGGCACAGTAAAATTATAGAGCTGAGAGCGAGGAGAAATCCCCGCTCTTTTTGATTGCCAAAAGGAAGGTGATACAATGGCAAAGCAACCGGTACATGTAGATATTAAACGGTATATACAGGACTGGAAAACTGCCCGGTATGGTCGGCAGGTCAGAACAGCAAATGTAAATGCACTGACAGAGTTACAGGACCAGACCAATGCTGCGGTGGATTACATCGTGGAAAAGGGCGAGGACATTGACCAGGCTGCCCAGGATGTCCAGGCTGTCCGCCAGGAGTCCCAGGCCGCTGTGGATCATGCCAACGAGATCAGCGGACAGAATAAGCAGTATGTTGATGACACAGTGGCCAACTACAAGCAGTATGCCGATGACAATCTCGCAGCCACAGAGCAGCAGCGGCAGGCAGCTGAGACGGCCCGGGATGGATCGGAGGACGCGGCCACGTTGGCGGAGAGTTGGGCAGTGGGCGGCACTGGCAGCCGACAAGGCGAGGACGGGGATAACAGCAAGTACCACGCCGAGAAGTCCAAGGAGAGTGCTGAAAAAGCCACCCAAGAGGCTGACCGGGCGGCGCAGTATGCCAGTATCGTGGCGCCGGGGTTCCTGGTTGATCCGGCTACAATGGAATTATACATAAAGGTAGGCGTTGGCGTGGATTTCATTGTGACGGCAGACGCCGAGCTTTGCTGGAAGATTGCATAATATTAGGAAGGAGAACATGAATATGGCAATACCTGAAGGATATGAAAAGCTGGCGGTGATAGGCATCGCCTGGAAGGGTGATTATACCCAGGGCACAGCATATAAGACGATGAACGGCGTCTATTATGGTGGATCTACCTATGTAGCTTTAAGGGATAACCCCACAGGCCCGCCGGCCGCGGATGGCGCCAACTGGCAGTACCTGGCCAAGGGGTTTGTGGCCGCTCTGTTGAACATGATCACGGCCACAGACACAAGCGGAGTATTGGGAGAGGCTGGGGCAGATGTGGGCGCACAGTTGCTAATGGACGCGATTGCTGACAAGGTGATGACCAAGTTGCTGAATAGATCGGCAATTGTCCAGACGGAGAGCACGGACATGGCAACTGTGCCGTCCAGCCCCTACGTGAAACAGAAATTTGATAAGCTGAATAGTGATTTAGGCAAGTATTACTCACTTGAAAGTGCAATTGAAATCAAGCCTGGAACAGACCTTAATACTTTGACGAACTTCGGGAATTACTACTGTAATAGTGGCGCTGAAACAAGCACATTGTCAAACTGCCCTATCACCGGTACTGGTTTTGTAATGCACATAGAACGTGTAACTGGCAGTGTAAGTGGCAACTATTTGAAGCAACGTATTATCGTGAATCGAAAGTCTGCTGTTGAATATTGGCGTGTCGTGGACAGCGGAAGCTGGGGGGATTGGGTTTATCCTCTTTCAAATGCCGATATACAGCAAGGGCGTATCCCAACACTAATATGCGCGCCCAATCAGATCACTAATTATACACTGACTTTCCCCAAGGCATTTTCATCGGCGCCAAAAGTGATGGTTACCCTAAATTCAAGTACAATATCTGCAAAATATGGCAGTATACTACCATTTGTTAAAAATGTTACATTAACTAGCTGTGTTGTTTGCGTTGCGAATAATGCGGATATACAATTTTCACCTAATGTGGATTGGTTAGCAGTTGGTCTTTAATTGATCATTTATCTGGCGACAGCTATCCAAAATACATCTAGTGTCTCAGTTCCTGATGTTCGTATACCAACAATGTTACAGCCAGTAGATGTTACTGATTGTGGCGTTGCATGAGCAGTTGATGGCGTGCTAGTTATGGGGGAACATACAACTGCTGGGGGCGTTGAAAATGCGTGTGGAAATGTAAGCTTAGTTGTTGTATTAGTATTATCTGCTTTGATTGGAACACTAATAATACCACACTGAAAGTCATAATTACCAAGCAGATCTCCAGAACTTGACCACTTAAAGCCATCATATTTTTCAACGGTCACGCGCTGATCTGGCCAGAACTTTAACAGGGTCTGCAAGGCTACATTGGTTACTTTAAGATGAGCATTACCGGATTGATCCACATTAGCACTCATGGTAATACTGGCGTTACTCTTCGAGTAAGGCAATCGCTCGCCTAAATCACTATTCAGGTGAGGAGAGCATGGCGGCGCGCAGGCGGGCAAGGTCAAGGTTTGCGGCTGCTGTCTCATCGGAAATATAATGGGTATTGGTGAAATTAATACAGTTATTGGGCAGCAGCTCCATAACCTCCATCATATCTGCTGCGGCTTCAGGGGATTGATAGATTACGTAAGAATAAGGGATCATAAGACAATACCTCCAGAATTAAAGAATACCCCCATTGTACACCCGGAGGGGGAATAATACAACCGTACACAGGGCCTCAATGGGCCTTATTTTATTGCCCGGCGGGTTGCTGGGCAGAAAGGAAGAAATATGAATGAAACACTTAAACTGAAGAATGGCAAGGAGTACCCACTGGTTATCGGCGGCACATCCTCCACCCCCAGCAC
>OKVW01001131.1_pt1 | contig 11859 bp, 11 predicted proteins | sample 1606991 | NCBI WGS metagenome assembly OKVW01 (sample SAMN03281021, study PRJEB24777) | human gut metagenome | isolation source: fecal sample PR177 from 1 month old male Malay infant, vaginal delivered...
GCCCCGGTCCCAGCTACTCCGCCCCCGGCCGCTCCGCTCCCAACCGCTCCAATCCCAACCGCCGCGGTCCCTGCCCGCACCGCAGCGCAGACCGCAATCTCCTGTTTGAACATCCAGTACAGGAATGGAATAAAGGGCACGCAGTAGAGCTTTGTCCCTTTTTTCTCCAGGGCCAGCACCTGGGCCTTGATGTTCTTCCGGGCCAGGTTCAGCCTGCTCTTAACCGTATTTTCGCTGCATCCCATGAAAACGGCGATGTCCCTCACGGACATGTCTTCAAGGTAAAACAGGGTAGTGGTGATCCGCTGGGGGTCCGGAAGAGAATCGATCATCTCCTTGATCAGCCTTCTGGTCTCAGCGTAATCCACACTGGCCTCAGGCTGAAACTCCTCGTTGGTATCCTCCCACTGCAGCGTGGCGTCATTTTCATCGTCCCTGGCAAGCTGGGTGAACAGCATGGGGCGCTTCTTGCGCAGCAGGTCCCGGCAGCGGTTGATTACAATCGTGTCCAGCCATCCCTGGAACTTCTCGGGCCGCTCCAGGGACCCCAGATTGTCAAATGCCTTGATAAATGCATCCTGAACCACATCCTGGGCCTCGTCCTCATCCATCAGCATATCCTTGGCAATATATAACGCCTTGTCCTTGGCCGCCACATAAAGCTGGGTAATGGCATACTGTTCTTTGCGTTTTGCGCCCTCTACCAGATCAACTATGTTTTCCATCATATGTCTCCATCTACTATTATTTTGTTTGCACTACTCAGACGCAGCCAAATCAGCTAAGGTTCAATTTATCTTAAAATATTTTTATTTTTTTCATTGAGACGCTTTTTTGTTGATTTTACTAATATATTGATAAACATCCGGATCTCTTTGGTTTTATCCTGATCCTGATCATTCACAAGCATTTCCAGCCATTTCTTCAAGTCCATCGCAGCACCCCCAATCCACTCTATATGCTTAAAGACGCAGAAGAATGGGTCCAGGTTTAAATATTCCTGTAAAAATGCAGCCCTCTGTATGTCATTCTACGCAATTCGCCTAACACTTTCAACCACTTTTTTACAATTGGCCTGTCATTATATTACAATTATTTTGTCGTGAAATGTGCTTGACACCCATCCGGTATTTGGCTATAATCATAGCAACTTTAAATATGAAAGGTGGCTATCCGAATAATGTACAATAACTGATCGAATTGCAGCATGTTAATATCAACATGTCTCTGATGCAAACCAGAGCTGTTGTTTGTGTGCAGCGTTTCATTTCGTTCAGACATTATCGGATCGTCCGCTTTTAACAAGCGACGTTTGGATCAGTGTGTCCAGGCGTTTTGTTTATATATGGGCAATTATCCGCAGGAAATCCCCCGCCTTTTGCCGGCTGAAGGAAGGCTGAACGAACTGTTTTTTGAACATCCCCCGTCTGTACTCAGGGGAGATGTCAGGTAAGTCCCCTTCGCTGCGCTCAGGGGCGAGTCAGGAGGGATTTTATGCTATTAAGCGCTCAAAATGTGAAGAAAGAATACGGAATCCAGCGGGTGCTGGATATTGAACGGCTGGAAATACAGGACGGGGACCGCATCGGCCTTATCGGCAAAAACGGAGCGGGCAAGAGTACGCTGCTGGGGATCTTAAGCGGGCGCATGGAACCGGATGAGGGTGTGATCCGCCGGGAATGCCAGATCGGTGAGATCCTTCAGACCGGCGAGGCTGTGGGACAGTCGGACGGCCGCTTCATCAGCCAGATGCAGCTTCGGGACAGTGCCGTCAAAAGCGGCGGCGAGCGGACGCGCATGGCCATTGCGGCTGCATTTTCCCAGCATGCGCCCCTGCTGCTGGCTGATGAACCCACCACCAACCTGGATATGGACGGTGTGAAAATGCTGGAGAAAATGATGGCAGGTTACCGCGGCGCCATCCTGCTGATCTCCCACGACCGGACCCTGCTGGACCGGGTATGCACCCAGATCTGGGAGCTGGAGGACGGCAAGGTGCGGGTCTTTGACGGCAACTATTCCCAGTGGTTCCAGCAGAAGAACAAAGAGCGGGACTTCCAGGAGTTTGAATACCAGCAGTATACCAGCGAGAAGCGCAGGCTGGCCCTGGCCGCGGACCAGCTGGCCCGCAAAGGGCAGCAGATGTTAAAGGCGCCCAGAAATATGGGCAACAGCGAGGCGCGGCTGTACAAGGGAACGGCGGCCATCCAGCAGGGCCACGTCCAGAACAACTCCAAGGCCATTTTAAACCGCATGGAACACCTGGAGAAGAAGGAAAAACCGGCGGATCTGCCGAATGTATCCATGAAGCTTCCGGACGCGGGGAAGATCCGGGCCAGGTATGCCGCCTCTGTGCGCAGCCTCACCGTATCCTACGGGGAGAACACGGTGCTGGCCGATGCCACCTTGCTGGTGGAATCCGGCAAACGCACCTTTATCACAGGCGGCAACGGGGCCGGTAAATCCACGCTGGTGGGCGCGCTGATGACAGGCGCTGAGGGTACATTCATCACCTCAGAGGCCAGAACCGCCTATTTCTCCCAGACCCAGGACACCCTGGACCCACGGAAAACAGTGCTGGCCAATGTGACGGCGGACGCCGCCTTCCCGGAACACATCTGCCGTGCCGTGCTGGCCAATCTCTATATGAGCCGGCTGGATACGGAGAAACGGGTGTCCGTGCTGTCCGGCGGTGAGCGGGTAAAGACCGCCCTGGCCAAGGTGCTGGTGTCGGGCTGCAACTTCCTGGTTCTGGATGAACCCACCAACCACATGGATATCTACACCATGGAGGGCCTGGAACGGCTTCTGAGAAGCTATGACGGAACCCTTCTGGCCGTCAGCCATGACCGGACCTTTATCCAGCACACGGCTGATGTGGTCTATGAGATAAATGGCGGTGTTCTGGTTCCTAAGGAACTATAATTTGTGCTGTTTTCCAGCTGTCAAAGGAGCTATTCTGTATAGAATGGCTCCTTTTCAGGTACATTCACTATATTTTGGTCATTTTTACTAAATTTATTGTAACACTTTTATAGCGCATCATATTTCGTGAATGTATTGACAATGATAGGTACATTTGGGTATAATACCCTTAGGAATTTGGTCAATTGACAAAATTCCATTTAACATCATATCTCCTTGTACTATCATATCGAAGGAGGCGCAAATGCCGGATCATGTTTTATGTAAAGAAGAGCCCACAAAAGAGGTTATTTTGGAGGCTGCACTGGATGTAATCGAAGATAAAGCAATCAGCGGTACACGCTTGCGCCTGATCGCCGAGCGGGCAAACCTATTCCAGTCCAACATCCACTATTATTTCCGGTCAAAACGCGAACTGCTGCTGGCAGTTCAGAAAAAAGTGCTGAACAAGTGCATCGAAATCAGAAACTCCCTGGAAGAGGAGGCGGATGATTCCCTGGATGCCCAGCTGAATGTGTTTATAGGGCAGAAAACAGAATTTATACTCAACATGACGAAATACGACTATGCGGAGATCGATTTCTGGGTCCAGGCCCGCAGCGACGAGGACATCAGGCGGGAATTCCGCAGATCCTTTAAGAACTGGCGCTGCGACATCAAGGATATCCTGCGGCCCTACGCCCCCGGCGCGGAGGAGACACAGCTGGATCTGTGCGCGGCCATGTTCGTATCCCTGATGGAGGGTGCTACCCTTCAGTATCTGATCGACACAGATGCATTTGACCTGAACACCTATTTCAACACAGCCAGAGAAGCGGTGAAAGCCCAGCTGGCAAGTATCTGCAACCCAAGTATTTAAAGCATAACGCTCTAAATAAATAATCCACTTTAAAGGAGAGGAACTATGAAAAAACTCACAGCAATGATGTTGGTAATGGCAATGTCAGTGACAGCCCTTACCGCTTGCGGCGGCGGAGCCAAGGAGACAACCGCAGCAGCAACAGAGGCACCGGCTGAGTCCACAACCGCTGCGGCAGCAGACGGCGAGACCACAGCTGCGGCAGACACAGCAGCCCCCTCCGGAGATGCTTCTTCCTACAAGGTAGCAGCTATTTTCGGCGGAGCCATCAACGACGGCAACTGGAATGAGACACAGTACAACGGCTTAATGAACATCGAGAAGTTAGGCGCTGAGACTTCCTACATGGAGAATGTCAGCGACACCGACGCAGCAGAAGCTGCACGTACATACGCTTCCGAGGGCTACAACCTGGTATATCTGACCACCAACTCCTATCAGGACTACTGCACACCCGTAGCCAAGGATTTCCCGGATACCATGTTCGTACAGATCAACGGCACCGCTATCACGGACAACTTCATCTCTGTTCGTATCGCAGATGAGGAGCAGGGCTTCTTGCAGGGCGTGGCAGCTGCCCTGATCACAGAGACCGGCAAAGTTGGTTTCGTAGGCGGACAGGAAATCAACCCCATCAAACTGGGCTCCTCCGGATTCCAGCAGGGCGTTGACTATGTAAATGCTACTTACGGCTTAAAAGTAGAAGCACAGCGCATCAACACCGGCAGCTTCACTGACGTTAACCAGGCTAAAGAGACCGCTATCTCCATTATCGAGGGCGGCGCCGACGTAATCGCTCCCATGGCCAATGACGCCAGCACCGGCATCATGGAAGCAGGCGAGGAAAAGGGCGTTATGGCAATCGGCTGCGGCCTTGGACAGGAGACCTCCGCTCCCACAGCAACTGAGCTGATCATCGTTAAAGATGTAGCCATCGCTTTTGACGTTACCTTTGACGCCTTCATGAAGGGCGAGTTAAAGGCAACTGAAGTTGAGACCTACGGCGCCAACAAGGGTGTTGTATATGCAACTGACTGGATGGGCACCAAGGCAAGTGACGAAGCAAAGGCCAGACTGCAGGAGACCATTGACAAGATGGCTAAGGGCGAAATCGAAATTTCTCTCCAGTAAACCGCATATCTAAATAGCACAACTTAAATGTAGTGACATTCAAGGCTGTTCAGAGCGATTTTGTTTCTGGCAGCCTTGTTTAAAAATTAAAAGTGAACATATTTCGGAGGGTTGATATGCAAAAACGGAATCTTAACAAATTAAAAGACATAAGTTTCCCCCTGGCCTCCATTTTAGTTGCACTGATTCTGGGTGCGATTATCATGTCTGCAATGGGCTATGATGTGGGAAAAGCGTATTCAAGCCTTTTAAAAGGCGCCTTCGGCAGCAAGAACTCCATTGCCGAAACATTGATTCAGACTACTCCGCTGATCTTTACAGCGTTAAGCTATGCCATCGCGCTTCGGTGCGGCCTCGTTAACCTGGGCGCGGAAGGGCAGTTATACATGGGAGCCATCTGCGGTTCCATGGTGGGAGCCCACATCCAGGGACTTCCTCCCGTATTACATATTATCCTGGTTCTGCTGTGCGGCTTCATCGGCGGCGCTCTGTGGGGCCTGATCGTAGCTGTTCTGAAGATGAAGTTTGGCGCCAGTGAGTTAATAACCACCATTATGCTGAACTATATTGCATTAGAATTCGTCAGCTACTGTGTAACCAATCCTCCTTTTAAAGATATGACGCCGGGCGCGGCTCCCCGTATGCCATCAGTGGTGGAAGCGGTAAAGCTGCCCATTATCCTTCCTCAGACCAGGCTCCATTTCGGCATCATCCTGGCCCTGCTGGCTGTGGTTGTGTATTACATCTTCATGTGGAAGACTACCCGCGGATATGAGATGCGCGTAATCGGCATGAACCCCAACGCCGGCCGCTATTCAGGCATGAACATTCCCGTCAACTCCCTGATGTCCATGTTCATCGCAGGCGGATTCGCAGGTCTGGGCGGAACCATCAATATCATCGGACTCCAGTATTTCCTGACCGAGGGCTTCTCCAACAACTTCGGATTCAGCGGTGTGGCTGTTGCCCTGCTGGGCGGATGTCATCCGCTGGGAATCATTGTATCCGGTATCCTGTTCGGAGCGTTAAATGCCGGCGGCGTGAAGATGCAGCTTCTGGCCAAGGTTCCCTCAGCGTCCATCTACATGATCCAGGGTATGATTATCATCTTTGCTGTCAGCCGTGAGCTGTTTGTCTGGTTTGGCAGAACCGGAAAATCCCTGATTCCGGGCAAATCTCATAAAGCAACAGGAGGTACTAGCAATGGTTGATATGATTACTAACTTTCTCACTGCGGATATCCGAACTGCAACACCACTGCTTCTGGCCGCGCTGGGACTGGTATTCAGTGAGCGGGCAGGTATTGTAAACATAGGAACAGAGGGCATCATGCTGATCGGCGCACTGCTGGGCTGTGTGGGCGCTTCCCTCAGCGGTTCCTCATTTATAGGCGCTCTGACCGCTATCTTTGGCGGGCTGGTGATGTCCCTGATCTTCGCATTCTTCACCATCACACTGCGCTCCAACCAGATTGTAGTGGGTACTGCCTTCAACATTTTTGCCGGAGGCTTCACAATCACTCTGAACCGACTCCTGTTAAACGGCGCCAAGGTCAGCGGTTATACCAACCTGCCGATCCCGGGACTTTCCAAGATTCCCGTGGCCGGAAATGTTCTGTTTAACTGGTCCCTTCCTGTATACTTTGCATTTGTCTGTGTGCCGCTGTGCTGGTTCGTGCTGCAGCGCACCAACATCGGCCTGAAGGTCCGCGCAGTGGGCGAATACCCCAAGGCCTGCGATACCGTTGGCATCAATGTGTTCCGCATCCGCTACGGCGCCGTGCTTTTCTCCGGCATGATGGCAGGCCTGGCAGGCTCCTTTGTATCCATGGGCCAGCTGTCCTCCTTCACCGAGGGCATGGTCAGCGGCAAGGGCTTCATGGCCCTGGCAGTGTGCGTATTCGGAAACTACTCTCCCAAGACGGTTCTGCTGGCAGCCCTGCTGTTCGGCGCAGCCGATGCACTGAAGTACCGCCTGCTGACCACCAGCCTGGGCGGATACTACCAGTTCCTCAATATGCTGCCCTACCTCATCACCATTGTGGCCCTGTGTATGTTCGCCAAGCGCAGCAACAAGCCTGCGTGCAGCGGCGTTGCCTACAGAAAAGAATAGGGAGGGAGAAGGATGTCTGAATATATCTTAGAGATGAAGCATATCACCAAACGGTTTGCTTCTGTGGTGGCAAATGAAGACGTGAACTTAAACATCAGAAAAGGTGAAGTACACGCGCTGCTGGGCGAGAACGGCGCCGGCAAATCAACACTGATGAACTGCCTGTACGGCATGTACGATTCTTATGAGGGAGAGATCTACTTCGACGGCAAGCCTGTGAACATTCAGGACCCCAAGCAGGCCATTGCACTGGGCATCGGAATGGTGCATCAGCATTTCATGCTGATTCCCGCCCTGACAGTAATTGAGAACGTGATTTTGGGTCTGAACGACAACAAGGCTGTGCTGGACTTAAAGGCAGCGGCCCAGCGTTTTACTGAGCTTGGGAAACGCTATAACATGGAGATTGACCCCTGGATGCGCGTGGAGCAGCTGTCCGTGGGCCAGCAGCAGCGCCTGGAGATCCTGAAGGCCCTGTACAGGGATGCCAAGCTGCTGATCCTGGATGAGCCCACCGCCGTGCTGACGCCGGATGAGGTGGACGGCCTCTTTGACATGATGAATAAGCTGACCAGCGAGGGACACACGGTAATCTTCATCAGCCACAAGCTCAACGAGATCATGAAGATCTGCGACCGCTGCACCGTGCTGCGCCTGGGCAAGCTGGCTGCCACCGTGGAGATCAGCGAGGTGCACAACCGCCAGGAGCTGGCCAACTTAATGGTAGGCCGTGAGGTGGAGTTAAAGACAGATAAGAAGCCCTTAAACCTGCGGGGCGAGCGGCTGAGGGTGGAGGACCTGTGCTGCAACAACGACCGTGGGCTTCCCATGTTAAAGGATGTGAGCTTCTCCGTCCAGGGCGGCGAAATCCTGGGCGTGTGCGGTGTGGACGGCAACGGCCAGTCCGAGCTGGTGCAGTGTATCACAGGCCTGCGCCAGGCCAGCAGCGGCAAGATCACCATCACCGGGGTGGACACCACCCATTTTAACCCCAAACAGATCCTGAACCTGGATGTATCCCACATTCCTGAGGACCGCCACAAGTACGGCATGGTTGGCTCCATGTCCATTGAGGAGAACCTGATCCTGGTCAGCTACGACAGAAAGCTGTTCTCCCTCCACAACTTCCTTAACTGGAAGTGGATCGCAGGACACAGCAAGAACATCTGCGACATGTTCAGGGTAAAGACACCCACCATCAAGGAGAAGGCCATCAACCTCTCCGGCGGCAACCAGCAGAAGTTCGTGGTAGGACGCGAGCTGGATCGCACGCCCAACCTGCTGGTGGCAGTCCATCCGTCCCGCGGACTGGACATCGGCGCCACCAAGTATATCCAGTCACAGATCATGGGCCAGAGGGACCGGGGCACCGCGGTGCTGATGGTATCCACTGAGCTGGATGAGCTGATCGAACTGTCAGACCGGATTATGGTTATGTTCGAGGGCAGGATCATGGGGATTATCGACCAGAAGGACGCTTCCAGGGAGACCCTGGGACCGCTGATGGCTGGGTTGACAGAATAATATATGAATCCGGCGGGTTTCACCGGTATGAAAAGGGCGGCTTTGAGCAATCAAAGCCGCCTTTGTTGTTGGGTATACCTTAATCATAAGCCATAATGGCAGACAGTCCATGTATCACATGCTGCGGCCCATCTGTGAGTCAGCTGATATAAGCCGCTTCCGCCCCGGTGTTTTAACTAAATTCTCAAGCTCCCTGACCGCGTCCTTCGCAATCCAAACCTGAGCCTTATTACCGTGTTCTTTTAATTCATAAGCCAGCAACAGGGCCTTTTCGTTGAAGTTGAAATCTCTTTTTCCAATCTCCCGCAAAGCCCAGGAAACGGCCTTTCGGACGTGCTCATGCTCCTCCTGGGAGTGTTCGCGGATCAGGTTGAGATATTCCTCCAGCTGTAGGTCAGATATGGCCTTCTTGTGAATCGCAGCGGAAGCAATGAGGGTGAATGCCGCCCGTTTCTCATAGATATGGGGCGAGTCAATCCACGCTGTAATAAATGTTTCATAGTCTTTCAGCTTAATGATAAGCCCTTTGCACAGGTGGTCGCACAGATCCCAGGAGGCAGTCTCAGATATCAGATATTCCACATCTTCAGCAGTGATCTTCTTTTGGTCAAACAGCAGGACTGCCAGTAATTTTGCTTCGTGATATCCTGTCCTCCACAATTCGAAAGCCAGCTCATGGGACACGCCGATGGACCTGGATAGCCTGCGGATAACAGGAGTTGGGACGCCCATACTGAGCTCCTCCGGGATTCCCATCCGCACCACATTGGCCCTGTATGCCTCAGAGGCATTTTCATGGAGCTCTCTGAGTATCTCCTGGCAGTTCATAGGCGGGTCTCCAGTGCGTTTTTCAGGTCCCTGATATATGCCGCCTGCTGCTTTTTCAGATAGGGCTTGACAAAGGGCTTCATCAGCAGCTTTTTGGCAGTTACATTTTCTGTAAAATCAATAGTTGTGCCGCCTTGTTCCTGCGCAAACACGCCGGTCCAGTGTCCGCTCATGACATCATTTTCCATGTCAAATTCCCAGCGGCGGAATGGCTCCTGCAGTGTAACGGTGAATGTGGTTGCATAGCCTTCTTTTGTGTATTCCACAAACTGCTCCCTGCTTAAAATCTCAATTCTGCTTAGATCACTGCGCCATGAACATTTCCTCAGATCAGTTACGATATTCCATAAAGTCTGTACATCACATTGGAAAACCGCCTTTATATTGGACACTGCCATTGACTGTCACTCCTTCTTATGTTTAATGGGAAACCAATATTCAAATTCTGCATTTTGGGGATCTGGACGTATGTAATACTCAATATCCGGGGTATCGCCATAGTCATACCCAGAAAATGGAAGCCACTCCGTGATTACCCGCCGCTCCAGGTCCTGCAAGGTCTTGTTGGTGCCTCTGCCTGTAAAAACCGCCCACATTGATGCCGGAATCTGATAGGTTTCAAAGCCAGGCTGCGCAGCTGAGGTGGATGGCACGGCGATGTAATAATTCCATTCTTTGCGGCTGCCGCAGGCGCTGATCCCCAGCAGCCCGTCCGGCTCACCGTTCTTCAGCGCCAGTAAGCTTGACAGAGTACCGTCGGCTGCCGCCCGGTTCCACATATCCGGCACGGTTTTAAAATTGTTCTCAATGTCATAATCCAGGGGTCTGGAGATCCCTATAACTGGAAACGCCGCTTTGTTTTCAATTCTGTAATTTAATTCTTCCATGCCTTTGATTACAAGCTCAAAGCAGATGGGCGGATAACTTCTCAGCAATACCCCTTTTTCCTTTGCTTTGGACGGAGCAATGCCATGGATGTTCTGAAACGCCCTGCTGAAGGCTGTAGGTGAAGCATAGCCATATTTTATTGCTGCATCAATGATCTTGTATCCGTTTTGCAGATCCGCAGCTGCCAGGGACATTTTCCTGCGGCGTATGTATTCAGACAGTGAAACATTGTTCATAAATGCGAACATACGCTGGAAATGATAAGTGGAGCAGCACATAATTCTGGCCAGCTCATCATAATCAATACCCTCCAGCAGGTGCATTTCTATATAGTCCACAACCTGGTTCAGCCGCTTAATCCAGTCCATATGTTTGGTCTCCTTTATCATAATTCTTATTGGACAATCCGTCCTCTCATTATCTGCACAAAAATGAGTGTCCGGCGCCTTGCCGCGGTTATTATAGCAGAAATAGCTGGCAATGTAAAACAGATGGGCCGGTAACAAAGAAAACTCCCAAGCATACAATGGCATAGATATGTATGCATGTCTACTGCAATCATTTGCAGATTAACAGGAAAGGAACATCATTATGCTAAGGGGTAACGATAATTACAAATGGAATAGCGGCGTTCTGCAGTGCTGTGACTGCCAGGCCTGCAAGTGCGGTAAACGCTGCTGCCCTGCATGTCCCCCCGCGCCGCGCCCCCAGGGTACTCCGGCTGGAATCCAGCTTCAACTCCAGGGAGCGGCCAGAGTTCTGACAGGTAATAACCACAATATTCGATTTGATACGGACATAAACAAGTTAAGCCGCGATATTGCCTATAACCAGCAGACCGGCGAATTTATACTGCCTCCGAACAATCATTATTATATCTCATGGTGGGTTGCTGTTGACGGTACAGAGTATTCTGCAAATGTTGAATTTGCCGTGTTTGTTGACAATGTTCTGTTTGCGGCAAGCGCCTCACCGCTAGTAACCAGTCAGGTCTCAGGTTCTGCGCTGGTTTCAACGGAATCTGAGGCAAAGACAATCACAATCGTAAATGTGAGCGGGTGTGAAGTCCGATATGCAGCTAACTCTGTACAGGCCAATATAGTCATTTTTAAGCTGGCCTTTTAGTCCATTTTTAATATATTCTCCCTAAAAGAAATTTTGGATGGTGATCGTATGTTTGATTCAGGTTTACAACTTCAAAATACAATTGCTGATTTTATTTTATCGGGCAATGTAGTTTTTTTCAACGAGACAATTCTAAATGATGACCCAAACGTAATCTATAATCCGGCTGACAGCACATTTACATTTGCCCAGGAAGGCAAGTATTATGTGTCCTGGTTCGTTGTGACAAAAACCAGCCTCGGAACATCGGGTCCCAGTTTTGCTATTGTAACCAATGATACTCAACCAGTTTATTACACCGCTGGAAGCGGGATCAAAACCGGGGAGATATCCGGCTTTGCCATTCTCGATGTGACCGCAGGCCTTAGCTTTACTTTGAGAAATGTTACGAATGGAGATGTGCGATTAAATGATAATGTAACAGTTAATGCTGGACTTGCTGTGGTTAATATTGGGGTTGCGGGGCC
>OKVW01001133.1_pt1 | contig 11842 bp, 14 predicted proteins | sample 1606991 | NCBI WGS metagenome assembly OKVW01 (sample SAMN03281021, study PRJEB24777) | human gut metagenome | isolation source: fecal sample PR177 from 1 month old male Malay infant, vaginal delivered...
AACGCCACACGTGACGACATACTCGCAGCGCACCGTATCCCGCCGCAGCTGATGGGCGCCATGCCAGAGGGAAACGGATCATTTGGGGATATCGAGAAAGCCGCTCGGGTCTACGCTATCAACGAACTGACACCCGTGATGGAAGCGCTGAAGGTGGTCAACGAGTGGATCGGAGAAGAAGTGATCCGCTTTAACCCTTACGCATTGCTTACCCCTGAGAAATAACCGCCAGAAAAATTCAGTTTCTTTAAACAACATCAGCCATCTATAACAGGCCAGCGTTTTCGCTGGCCTCATCTTTTCTGCTTAAAAAATCCCGCATCAGCTGCCCTCTACGCATCGCTGCTTTTTTCCTGCGCGAGGCATGCCTCTACCTAAAATCACCGCTCACCGTGACGCAGAACCCGTGAAATTGCGTATTCTGCCGCCTTCCCTACCCTGACCCGCTTGCGGGGGCTTGCCCCCCGTCACCTGCGCATAACGATCCTTTCATTTTTCGTGCATTCACAAAAGCCACCACAGACCTCACTGTGCCTAGAGTTATAGGAGATTAAATGCATCAAAAAAATCATGCAGTTTAGTTCAAGTTCGTGCCATAGGAATATCTATGAAATGAATGACCGCGTTCAAATGAAATATATTATTATTGTATTTATCAGATACAAAAAACAACGACGAAGTAAAAATTTTAATGTTAAGCAAGGATATTGAACCTCACACTTAACCCACATATAGAATTTACTCTTGTGCTAAAAATCAAGTTGATTTTTTAGCACAAGAAATTAAATAAAAACCGTATCCAGAAAATTATTCTGGCCAGTCCCAATCAATATATTGCTGTAACTGTTCCGTAAGCTCTTCTGAGGCTGCACCGTCAACATGATACGCATGATAGCTATATGTTTTATCTATACGTATATTAGAAAAAATTGTTGCCTTATAAGGATCAAAATCCCCTGTTCTTGCAATACATTGAATATCGGTATTAATTGTCTTCAACCAAGTAACCATGATTGTTTTTGCGCCAGTTCTCTCTATATATTTACGAGCTGCTTCCAAAGACCAACCTTTAGTGCAAATATCATCAACTAGCAATACCGTTTTACCCGTTCTGAGTGGTGCACTTTGGTATACTCGATTATAATTTTTAGTTGGGAATTTTTTCAATCGGATAGTATTAAGTTGATTATGGTGGTCAATAGCAATCCCTCGCTGCCTGGCTGTCTGTGATTTTATAGCATCACTATGCCTTTCAATTAAGTCATGTAAATATCCCTTATTGAAACATTTACCAAATGTCATTAAGTCATCATTCATTTTGTCATTACCAACCCCGACTTTATGGCCAGGGTAGGCTGCAATGAAATCGATACGTTCATGAATACCAGTGAAATACATACTAGTTACAAGTGCGCCCAACCAAAAATCAACGTCACCATGCCCAAACTTAGCTGCTGCGCGCGCATTTTCAGAGTATTTTTTAAATTCTGCTTTAAGGGTACTAAACGGTGCAAGTGCATAGTATTCGAAATCCCCATCTTTAATTTCATGACTCCAAAAGTGTTCACGCAGACAGAGTGTATCAATAAAACGAGCAAGTTCCTTAGGTTGGCTGAATTCAAAACCATAAGTGGTGTTATTACTGTACCAAGTGGCTCGTAAAAATAGTATTTTACCATTAACCGCCGTACGCATATCGGCTTCACCGCTACCGATATATACTGTTTCATTCGGTTCCCAACCCATTTGGTCCAATACATATTGTGTTGCAGCAGAACTTGGTTTGAATGGTACCTGCTTATCGCGGTGTGGCGAGAATATTACGAGGTCTTTATATTTACTTTCTAAATCATCAAAAAAATTTTTTTTATTTCCCTCACCATCAGTAATAGTCCAGTTTCGATTAGAAAGTAAAACAGGGGTAATTCCTCTCAAGGAAAAGAATTTTATAAGTTTCTTAACCTCAGAATACACATCAGCTTTAATTTTACCAGAATTAACAAGAGTATCCTCTGTACTAAGAATTACTCCTTTAAGTCGTTTAGCTACCATTATTTCTCCTTACAAATCCATTGAGATTTGGTCTTGTTTGTCTAGCGTGTTTGTTGACCTACCTTCTTCTGGTTGTTTTAAAAACTCTATCAACTCATTTGTTTGAGTTGGAATCTTGAAAATCTTCCCACGAAAATATGATCTTACCGTGTTTATTTCAGCATTTTCAAGATCTGAGTCATATAGATAAAGCATAACCAGAGATCGTCCATAATCCTTCGTAAAATTAACAGTGTGCGCCGTACCACTCTTAATATTCCATTCAACTGGCACTGTAATTTGAGCCAGACTTGCCTGAATTCTATTACGACGAACAAAGTTTTGCGCGCTATAACTTTGACCTAAAAGATATTCCGTTACTATCGCCCCACCATTTGCAACAATTAGTGTTCTTAACTCCTCAGATCCTCGAGGGTAATTATTATTTATGCCTGTACCTAAAACTGCAATGGTAGGTATATTAAATTTTATAGACTCGATATGTGCTTTTTGATCAATGCCATCAGCAAGGCCACTGACAGATGCCATTCCTAAATTGGCCATCGCTGAAACAATGTATTTTGTTAACCAAAAACCATCTTCTGATGATTTCCTACTACCAACTATTGCAACTGATGGTTGATGAAGTATTCGATAATTACCTTCAACAAATAACCACAAAGGCGGTTCGGGAATAGACTTCAATTGTTGAGGAAAAATCTCTTGGTCAAAAAATAAAATCCAGATATTTTTTTTAGAATATTCACGAGCAAGTTCAATCCCTTTATTCCATAGGTTAAGTTTGAACTGCATCCACGACTCATGAGACTCTTTGATTGAATCATCAAGTTTATATCGAAGCATTTTCTCAAAGTAATCAATGTCGTCGGTTTTAATTAGTTCACGAAAACTAATTTTTTGCGCTGCAACCTTATATAAAACTCTAAACCCAACACCATTTAATGATTGCAATGCCAAAAAAGCAACCGTTTCAGCCTTCCAAAAACTTTGCTCCTTTTCCATTTTTATACCTTTTTCTAAATAAAACTATTCTCTATTAATCCGAAGAACAGCCATTTACATTCCAAGACAGTATTTATCACCAGTCCATCTTATGTCAATCTTGCTGATTTTATGAAAAAAAGCAAGAGAAATAAAGGAAGAAATAACATCATTGAAAGAATGTATCTATCTCTTTTTTATCAATTAATTTTTGTAGTTAGCACTGACATTTCCTTGTGTGTTAAGTTCATGTTTTGTTTGTGTGGACTCGTGTACAATTTCTGGCCTATGGTTAATCTTCTCTTTTAGCTCCTCATCTCTCTGCTTTGGCGGTTTCAAATCTGCGGTTGCCTTTTTCTTGAGATATTCAACAACCGCAGCTGCATAGTTTTTCGCCCGCTGTTTCGCTTCGATCTGTAGCTGCTCGCGCCAGCGCTACTCTGCCTCTTCCGGCGTCAGTCTCATATCTTTCGCGGCGTTAATTTTTGTCCCCCACACCATAGCGGTTTCGTCATCAATCGACGTGCGCATGGCACGAGCGGTACGCGTGAAGGCTTGATCTGAGCTCTCGCGGGCGGATTTTCTGAGCCTACTAGTGATCTCCTTCCTTTGCTGGCGTGAATATCGCCTCAAAGCATCGATATTCAGCGGAAGTTCTGTCACTCAACTGTCGTCTGGCACGGTTTTATCAACTGACACCGCCGTTTTTGACGGTGGTTTTTCGTCTGATTCGGTGCGGCCCGTACAGTTATTGACAGAACTCCAAGGGGCCGCGTCGCGGCCTTCTAAGGTCAAATTCTCGACCGACGATGGCTTATGCTTCGGTACGATTTTGTAATCGTTGGTGCGAGTATAAATGACCGCTTCACTGATCGTAAAAGGACAATAGACGCCGGTGATTTTGGCGACTGTGTCACCATAATCATTGCCGTTTTCGGTGTATTCGTAATGGAGGCGCACGCGCAGACAATCACGGGTTACAAACGGGCCGCCCTGGGCGTTGATGTATCCCGGCCAGTCGGGCGCATCAGCAGCAGCGCGGGCAGCTTCAAGTTCCGGGTGCAAGACAAGCTCACGACTTCCTAGCCGCCGCAGCTCCCGCCAGGTGGATACAGGCGCGCCACCAATCTGCTGGAATTGGCGAATACTCCAGCGCGAAGCCCACGCCCGCACGCGCTTTGCCATCTCTTTAACGGGCTTGCCTGACTCGTGATCAAACTCGCCATCCATTCCATAACCGTCGATATTTTTTGAGATGTACTTCGCGATGTATCCCGTTGCCGATCCAAACTCTTCATCAATTAGTTTGGCAGTAAAACGATACTCAGCCGCGCCGCGTTCGTTTCCATCCTCCTGGAGGGCGTACTCATGAAAAATATCAGTGGCAAGCTCCACCTCTTCAGGGCGGAGAAATAACAGCAGGTGCCAGTGTGGTGTTCCGTCGTGATGTGGTTCGGCTACACGAAAACCAAATGTGCGGATGCCTTCCCTCCCCCATTTGGCGCGGACACGCGACCAGACGTTGCAAAGGTACTTTTGAGTTTTGCGTGGGCTGGCATTGCAGTATTTATCGTTGCGCTTGCCGGAATGCACATGCGTGGCGTGATAACGTGACGGTGCGGTCAACGTGTAGAACATGCCAACCAGTCCCATCTCGTTAGCCATATCCTCAAAACCGCGCATGCGCACCATCAATTCGTGACGGGCGATCTTCGGGTTGGAAACGCTGCCCATGACCTTGTCGAGCAAGGAGGTACGCTCGCCAGTGTCCTGGTCTTCCAGCTCCATCGCCTGAAGGTATTCAAAGTTGGCTTTTTTTTGAGCTACCCACTCCCTGAGGCAAGGTTCAGAGCAATAAGGGGATGCCACTTTGCTGACGTAGCTAGTGGCGATCATGAGGTGCTCACGCCAGCGGTCATGAATTTTGCGGAGCTTACCTAGCCACCACTTTTCCTTTTGAAGTCTAGCAATGACACGTAATGCATCTTCTGCTGGCAGTACTTCATCGCAATACTGTTTCCAACCAGGGATTGCAATGTTGAGTGAGGTCGCTTTACTGGCAATGGCGCCGTAAGCGTAGATCGTGGAAAACTCCACATCTGCCGTTTTCTCGTACCGAAAATCAAACTCGCGCATAAACTCGCTTTTCATCAGATTGGCGAGCCTATAGGCCAGTCGTTTCAGGCGCTTTTTATCTGCCCATGGCAGCAGATGAAAATCATCACGTAGCGGAAAGAGAATTACAGGCAGATTACTTTGCGGCAGATATTGTGCGTTTACCGCATCAACACGACGCAATACATGGCGCTCAAACGTGTTGAATAGCCAGCGTACAGCCTCTTTCCGGTCCCTACGGTCCAGAGTTTCAAGGTGCATTGAAAAGCGCTTGCGGATAAACGCAGGGAGAGCCTGGACGCGGCGCCGCAGATGACGCGCCAGTCTTGCACGATCAAATGCCCTGCGCGCCTCCCCATCACGATGGCGCAACGGTACCCGATAAACAACATCAACAAGATCGCTATAGGCAAGTGCCTTACGCTCGCCTTTTGGGGTGAGATACTCAATTGCAGGCTCTTCGGCGTCGCTTGGATTAATAGCCCGCCGTGGGGCATTCCAGCTCCATGCCAGGACTGTGGAATCAGGCATAGCTCACCGTCGTTATCTTATTTTGCCAGGTCAACGCCACAACAAGCCGGCGCGCCAAACATTTCGGCATATGCCGCATCGCCCATCACCGCCCCACAGTCCGGGCAACCTCCACCTCCAGAACGACCGCAACCACCACACACGCGAAGTACGCCAATCACTTCACCGGCCATATCGCGGCTTTTGGCACTAACGGAACGGCGAACTTTGAAGGCGTGGAGATTGAAAGCGGAGTAGATCTGGCGGGTTTCTGGTGTGTCGCTGCTGGAGATAACCGAGCGCGAGCCATGCTGGCGATTAACGTCCAGTAGCGCCTTAACCAAAGCGCGGTGATCGTCCAGGGTAAATGGCTTGCCATAAGCGGTAAAATTGGCTGTTTTGCTAGTCGGGATGTACGGCGGATCGCAGTAAATCACGGAGTCCAGGCGGTTCCTTGCAACGTACGGAATGGAAGTACGAAAATCATTACAAAGAAAGAGCGCGTGAGTATCCCGTGCCTTTTCGGCAAATAGGCGCATTTCTGCTTCTGGAAAATAAGGCTCCTTATAGCTGCCAAAGGGGACATTGAAACCGCCATCCCTGTTGGTGCGATAAAGCCCGTTAAAGCAGTGGCGGTTCAGGTATAAAAATGATGCCGCCCACCGTACAACGTAATCATCTGCACACTCGTCATCCCACGACAGGTGGTTGAACAACTTGCGCTCTTCGTAATAGCTATCTTCGTTATTGCCATTTCTGAATACGTTCCTGGCGATCAGTATCAATCTTTCTGGGTCTTCCCTGAGCGCGAGGAAGAAATTGATCAATGCGCGATTGCTGTCACAAAGCACATAGCGGCGGTATTCCGTATTCATAAAGACTGTGCCACTGCCTACAAAGGGCTCAATCAAGCAATCGGCTTTAGGTAAGTGCTTCAGCAGCTCCGGCAACACGCGGGTTTTACCGCCAGCCCACTTAAGAGGTGACTTAATCATTTGCGGCATTCCTGGTTATAGGTTTCATGGGTCATTAGTCGCCACTGCTTTCCACCGTTTTTGCTGAGCAAACGCCAACGGAGGCCAATGCGGATCACGAGATAGGCGTGTGGCTTGACGCGGGTGTAGTTACGCTGTCCACGAGCAAAGCAATTCAGGGCGGCAAGCGCCCTCTTACAAACCGGCAACGGCGCGTTACAAACAACAGACAGATGCGAATGCATGGCGGCCCTCATAGCGATCCAATGTGTGGAGAGGTCAAGCGCTGCCAGATTTCGCAGACTTGCTCCGCTTGATATCGCGCGTCAGTGAGCGTGTAACGTGCCAGGGCGCTTCTCGCATGAGGCGCATAGTCTGTGGCAGCAGCAAGGTCGAGTAGTGAACGAATGCAGCGGTATTTTGTGCCTTCAGGGAAAATGCCTGACACCTCTAAGCGATCCACGGCATAACGAAGTGAAACCAGTTTTTCCGGGGCATCTTTGAACCATACGAATAACGCCGCGTTCCGGGGACAGGTGTTGTCGGCGATGAAAGCAGCAAGGCTGCAAAGTGCATCTTCTTCAGCTTCGGTTGCGCTCATCACTTCGGCGCGCCAGTGAGAGTCTTTTTTCATCCAGTCGAATGCCGCACTAATGCTGATACGGCCCTTCAAGCTTTCAGATTTACGAATGTCTATCGAAGAATAAAAAACCTTTCCGATCTGCCCTGTTGAGGGTTCAAAAAACACAGCTTCAATGGCACACAGAGGTGATGACGGTGTCTTACTAACGTTAATCAAATCGATCATTACGTGATTCATAGTCTACTGCCCTCGCTGGTGATTGTTTCGTGGTTGGCTATCCACTGCTCAAGTGCTGAATAAATCTCTTCGGGGGTAAGGCCTTGCTCTTTCAGCAGGCCCATACGGATGCGCAGCAATCCGAGTAAGTGGGCGCGCTCGCCTTTGCGCGCATTGGTGCTGATTCCCATAAACTCTGGATCGCTTATTCCGCTTTCCGGCTTTATTGACGTAACCGACATGCAACCTCCTGAAAAAGGCAAAACAAATCCCCGGCAAAATGAATGCCGTTGTTTTTAATGCTGGTTAATTAGTGGTTAGGGCGCGGCTTTCTTTTAATCTGCTTAAATATCCTTTCATGCCAGTAATACATGAAATCAATAAAGGTCATTCGCGCGCGATCGTGATTACCGCGAATTGCTTTCTCCAGACCGTAAATAATTATATCAATTGATGGGCTGTTAGAGCTGACTGTAATACGCGCACCATTTCTCAGGTGGACAGTGAAACCCTGCTCAGCATTTTCTATCGCCTCGCGTATCAGCATTTCCTGTTCCCAAGATGTTTTTTCTTCGGTGAACATGGCGTACTCCGATGATCAGTTAAAGCGAGGGGGCTCCAGCCGCCAGGAGGCTCTAGCTCCCAGTTTCAGGTGTTCCAGGATCTCCGGTGTAACCTCTACGGTTACCGCTTGCGGCTGAACAAACGTCATAACCCTCTTCAGTTGCTCAGCGCCAAGAGATAGCAGGTCATATGGTTTAGGGATCTCACCATCGGTGATGGAAATAATGATGTTGCGGAGTTCTTCAAGGGTGCATTCATCATTCTCGCCTTGAAGCATTGCGAAATGATAAAGGTGGGATACGCCATGACGTAAAAGCTGGAGAGAGTAATCATGATTCCATTCCAGAAACTCTTTATTGAAATGGAAGCATTGTAAAAGCGAGTTAATTTTGTCTGCATATTCGAGTTTCATTTTCGCCCCCAGAGATTAAAAAGCAATAAACCGCTTTTTACTCATGATTCTGTCAATCGTTCGGCATGCTTCTGATAAAGCAAAGTCAATGCCGTAATAATGGCCTGTGTGCGTAATTTGATAGCGCTGGCGGTTGTACGGTTTTTTGCGTGGGAGTTTCAGAATAGTAAAACCACAGTAGAGGCTGGTTTTGCTATTGAGCTGTGATACTGATCCGCGGCTACCGTTCTTCATGTTTCCTCCCCTGAAACCGGCTATCGACCTGACTCACCGAGACCAAGCCACATCAACCACCCTTCCCTGATCTCCTTTGGACGACTTTCGTAGGCCAGTTTCATGCCGTTGTTCCAGGCTGGAAGGTAAACCCAGTATTCGCCGGCACGGCCAGAAGTAGACTGGGGATCGGTCATCTCGATTACAGGAAGCTTCCCTTTCTCGATCATTCCTCTTACCGCAGCCGGCGTTTTCCCGATGAGTCTGGCAAATTCCTGATAAGGAACCGCATCGGTCGTGCTTGTGATTTGCTTTACCATTAACATTTCCTCGTTATTCGGTTCATGGATTGCTCTTAATGGCTTATAGTTGGCTTTAGTGTTCAATACTAAACACTTAACTGTTTACATCTAAACACCATACTATTGAGATCTAAACACTATGTCAAACGCGTTAAACGAGAAAATCGTCTTAATAAGAAAGTCTGAGTATCTAAGTAGACAGCAACTCGCTGATCTAACAGGAATTCCTTATGGGACTTTAAGTTATTACGAAAGCGGACGCTCAACCCCACCAACCGACGTAATGATGAAGATTCTGCAAATACCTCAATTTACTAAATACACACTGTGGTTTATGACCGATCAGGTTTCGCCTGAAGCCGGTCAAATCGCACCGGCACTCGCACACTTTGGGCAAGACTTAACAACCTCGCAGCACTCAGACCAAAAGACTGGTTAACAATTAACCAGTCCTACATACATTTCAAATGTCTATTATTGGTCGAAAAGTATTCATCACATAATTGCAACGCGTTGAGGCCTAAAGGCAAACGCACCCATCGGAGGGTTTTCTTATGACTATTAAGAAACTCGATGATGGTCGATATGAAGTGGACATCAGGCCTGCTGGTCGCAATGGAAAACGTATCCGCAGGAAGTTTGATAAGAAAAGTGAAGCGGTAGCTTTCGAGAAGCATACCCAGTTCAACCATCACACCAAAGAATGGTTATCAAAACCGACGGATAAGCGGCATCTGTCTGAACTGATACAGCTTTGGTGGAATTTGAAAGGCAAGCATGAGGAGCACGGTCGGATAAACCGCAACAAGTTAGACGTGTTTTGCAGGATTACAGACGATCCTTGTGCTTTTCAGATTACGAAAGCGCTGATTAGTCAGTATTACGCGGCAAGAAGAAGCCAGGGTATTAAAGCTTCCACCATTAACCGCGATCTCAACAGTATCAGTGGTATGTTCACAGCGCTTATCGAGGCCGAGTTGTTTTCGGGTGAACATCCGATCAGAGGGCGGAAGAAGTTGAAAGAAGAAGTCCCAGAAACTGGCTATCTGACAGAGGACGAAATCAAGCACTTGCTCTTTAAACTGGATGGCGACAACAAGAAGATAGCTGTTCTGTGTTTAAGTACTGGTGCTCGCTGGGGCGAAGCGGCTCGACTCAAGGCGGAACACATCATACAGAACCGTGTGACGTTCGTTAAAACCAAGAGTAACAAGCAGCGGACTGTTCCAGTTTCAGCGGAAGTGGCAAAACTCATAGCGGATGGTAAGCGAGGGTTGTTATTTGGTAAGGCGTCTTATTCTGACTTCAGGCAGATACTCAGGGAGGTAAAACCTGATCTTCCGACCGGCCAGGCGACGCATGCACTACGCCACAGTTTCGCGACGCATTTTATGATTAATGGGGGGAGCATAATTACATTACAGAGGATCTTAGGACATGCGCGAATTGAGCAAACTATGGCCTACGCTCACTTTGCACCGGAATATCTTCAGGACGCGATCTCGCTTAACCCGCTGAGAGGTAGCGCTGATGTGTGAAACGTCCACATAATGTCCACAGATGGGTAATTAGTTATGGCTTTCAATGGTCTTGCGTGCCGCGCAACTCCGCATTGTACCGTTGAAAGCCCCTTGTTCCGGGTGTCTCCAACGCACCCGACGGGGCTTTTTTTCCCACCGCGTGGACAAGTATTCCCCAGACAGATGTGATAAATTTAAAAATATCACTGTTTATTTGACGCTGATGTCCGTTTGCAGCCCAATATGCTGGGGTGACGTTTGGCGTGCTGGAGCTGTATTATTCATGTCAGATTTTATTCTTGCCCGGGTGTCGCAAACCCTCGCTGCGGAACAGCCCCTGGAAACCCTGGTGCGCCAGCTGCTGGAGATGCTGGAGGCGGTGACCCGAATGGAGTCCACCTATCTTACCCGCATCGATATCAACGCCCAGCGGCAGCAGGTAATGTTCGCCCATAACAGCAGCGAAATGCAGATCCCGGAAGGTTTTTCCGTCCCCTGGGATGAATCCCTGTGCAAACGCGCCCTTGAGGATCAGTGCACGTTTAGCAACGATGTGGCCCATCGTTGGCACTCCTGCATCGCCGCCCAGGAGCTGGGGATCGCCACCTTTTTAAGCATTCCCGTCCGCCTGGCCGACGGCTCTCTGTTCGGTACCCTCTGCGCCACCAGCCGACAGAAGCAACCTTATAATCTCGAAGGTGAACAGGTGATGGGCCTGTTCGCGAAGCTCATTTCCCACTACGTGGAAAAAGACACCCTGGTGCAACAGCTGCAGGCGGCTAACGTCGCGCTGGAGCTGCACTCGTCGACCGATGAGCTCACCCAGCTTCCTAATCGCCGTGCGCTGTTTAAGCAGCTGGCGCTACGCTTTGCCTCCGCCCGCGCCCAGCAGCAGCAGGTCTCGCTGATTTTTATCGATCTCGACGGTTTCAAAGCCATTAACGATCGGTTCGGTCATCCGTGCGGCGACAGCTTTCTGGTACAGGTCGGCGAACGACTCACCGCCGTCGCGCGCCGTGAGGATATCGTTGGCCGCCTTGGCGGCGATGAGTTTTTGATCGTCGGTAGCGCCCAGCAGCCTGCCGCACAGCAGGCGTATGTCACGTCTCTGCGTCAGGCTCTGTGCGGCGTCTACTTCCTCGGCGAACAGCGTATCGACTATGAGGGCGCTAGCTTCGGGGTGGTCACCTGCGATCCGCAGAGTATCGATGTTGAAGCGGCCTTACGCGCCGCCGATGAGGCGATGTACCAGGATAAGAAGTCCCGCCGTCAGGAGAATTTCATTCATATTGACTAAAGTACCGCGATATCCAGTATCATGCTGGGCATCATTCGTGGGTACAGGGACACTATCATGAAATTGGGTATTCTTTTCCCGGTGGCGATCTTTATCATCGCCG
>OKVW01001134.1_pt1 | contig 11826 bp, 14 predicted proteins | sample 1606991 | NCBI WGS metagenome assembly OKVW01 (sample SAMN03281021, study PRJEB24777) | human gut metagenome | isolation source: fecal sample PR177 from 1 month old male Malay infant, vaginal delivered...
GCTTGATTTAGTGTGCCTTTTTCACTCCACTCATAATTTTGAAATTCTTTCTTGACTTTTCTTAGCAGGTCTTATTGGAGAGTTCTCCGGGGAGAATAGTTGATTTTTATACCGGAGAGGTGTTATCAGTTGATGACATATCGATTGACCATGTTATCCCATGGTCTTTTATGTACAGCGATGACATATGGAATTTAGTTATTACTTCAAAAAGCAACAATTCTAAAAAGAGTAATCGGATCCCCTCAGACAAAGATATAGAAAGGTTAAATGAGAGAAATGTTCAGCTCCTAGAAACAATAACTGACTATAAAATGAAGACCCAGTTACAATCAGCAATAACAGAAAACTATGTAAATAAATTCTATACTGCATTTAAACTATAATAGATGATTCCACTGGCAAGGACTAGGGAACAATTTTAGGAACTATGTTTTATTTTAAGTCCTGTAAGGCATTAAAAATACAGTTATAATCTTGTAGCGAGATTTGCCTAGACAAATTATGCTTGCGGATATAGTCTTTGGCGTCTCTCGTAAATGAAGACGTCGTGGCGATAATACCACCAGTTGCATGTTCGGCACTTATGACCCCATACAGCCTTTGAATGATATCAATACCAACATGATGATCCGGAGCATACTTTTTGCATTCCACATAAAATAGGTAAGAGAAAAAGTCTTGTTTGGCGATAATCACATCCTTGCCTCCATCACGGGTTGCTGGAGTGATATGAACAGAGTACCCCTTCTTTTCTAACATCTCAGCTACAAACTCTTCAAATTGTCTGGATGTCATTTTATATAGGAAATCCGGATTTTCTATCACCTTATCTGTTAAGCATTGGTTTACAGATATAACGTGATGTACAAACGCGTTTGCGTTATGTTTCAAAGGGTCGCCAGCCATGTCTACAAGGTCGTTTAAGAGTATGACTTTTTCTGGTCTTACAAACCCTGCCCTGTCAGCGGTCTCAATGATAAGTTTAGCTAGTGTAGGGTCCTTCTCCGCTGCTTTAAACAACAATAGTTCCTCTGGAGATAATGGATGGGTTGGCAGGTCCTGTCCAAATTGTAAACCAGTTTTTAATTTGCGCACTGCAATTTTTAGCTTCCGTTTGGTTGCAAACTCACTTATCCCTATTCGTTTTGCAATATCGGCCACTGAAGCATCTTGCTCATAGCGCAGATGTAGCATTCGCCGTTCGTCTTCGGCAAGATCATTAGTAAAAAACTCATCTAACCCAATATCAACACTGCCGCTACCACTATTAACATCGCCTACAAAATGATATGGAAAATCCTTTTTTCTAGTGGTCATTTCTTTAAGCATGTTAATAGTAAGTCTATGTGCATACGCAATCAGTAATGAACCGGCATCCTCACTTACTTGTAATCGCTTTGCGTTTATACATGCCCAGACAAATGTGTTCTGAACCACGTCTTCAGTTATCATTTCATTGCGGAGCCGTCTAAACGCAAGCTTCCTGATTTTCTCGCTGTAACTAGAATAAAGTGTGTACAAATACGCCCGTTCAGTTTCTTGAAGACCAGATTCCATAATGTACACCGCCCCTGCTTTTATAATCCTCACAAGACTGTGTATGTATATATATTATACTTTAGCGTGTGTCATAAAGCTAGAGGGGTCGAAGTTCTGATGGAGTCAAATTGATGGGGCTACCAGTCCCGCAGAAAATGGCTAAAGAAGATGGCAAGCGTCAAGCACCCACCATGACTAAAAATTGAGATACCAGTCATTCTGTTCACCACCACCACGCTATTAGCCTTGTTTTATAAACCTAAAACGGCTTTTTATATGTATGAATGCACCTATATGGCCAACAGCATAAACGGGCTAATTTTGAGTGTTTTCTAAGGCTCTACACGTAGTTTTGAGCAAAGGAATGCCACGCTGGAAAAGATAACCCTCCCGCTCGTCGCTATGACTTGTGGGAGGGTTTAATGTTATGCTTTCGGGATACCAATCTTCGATGTTCAAAATTTTGAGGATGAGTGGGATAGATCAACTATGGTGATTTGGTGAATCTAAAACGGCCCCAGAAATGTAAATATCCCCGGTGCCCACCCTATGCCTCTGTGAGCCTCTACACGGCCTGTAGGGGCTATTTCTTTGCGTCCGTGACCTGGCCCTCACCTGGCACAAATTCCATGATGTCGCCCGGCTGGCAGTCCAGCAGGGCACAAATTTTATCAACTGTCCTTGCATCTAATCCGCCTGTGCCGTGTTTTAGCTTATTTAATATTGATGGGCTGATTCCATTCTTCCTTAAATAGTATTCATTTTTCCCCTGCGCCTTTATCAAGTCGAATAGCTTTGAATATTCAATAGCCACCGTAACACCTCCTTAATACGAATTATAGCGCAAGAATCGTACTAATTCAAGTACGGCCCATAATTTATTCAATCGGTCTTTCTTTAGTACAATTTCAACAAACAATTTGGACTTTCTTTAGAACAATTAACAATTGATTTGCTGTTCATTCTTTAGTACAATATAGACAGTTCAAGGGACACCACCGCAGCAAGCGAAAGTGGACGATAGAATCAAGACCACGACACAAGACCGGGACGGGATACGGAAACCGAGGCCTGAAACAAGGAACCCGCCGCAACGCCCCCCGGCGCTTGCCCACATTATTAAGGAGGTACGCCCAATGAGCGTCAATGAATTGACAAGCAAGGTCAAAGAATTGCGAGAGCTGCGCCGCATGGCCGAGGAGCTGGCCGCAGAGATTGAAGCCATGCAGGACGCCATCAAGGCAGAGATGACCGCCCGGAACGTTGACGAGTTGGCCGGGACTGATTGGAAAATTAGTTGGAAGTCGGTATCTAGTTCCCGTTTCGACAGCAAGGCGTTCAAGGCTACCCACGCAGAATTGTACCAGCAGTACACTAGAGAAGCCACCACACGCCGCTTTGTCGTTGCTTGAGGCTGACACCCTCCACGCTATTCATGCTAACATACAAGGCTTTCTAGCGGGTTTGAGCCTATCAAGCCCGACCCCATAGACCGGCGTAGCAATCCCGGCTAAATAAAAGCCGCCCCAGGTGTTAGCGGCACCCAGGACGGCGAGAAAGGAGGCGCAGCCATGCGAACGCTCCAACTGCGCAACGGCACATGGTACGCCAATGGCAAGCCCTATATGAGCTTGTCGGACGCTGTGAAGAGCCTGAGAGCCTAACAGCGTGACCACCAGCACGGGGAACCATGGGCGGCACCCCAGCCCACAGGCCCCGGAACTTAGAATGGCGGCATGGTCATTATATCACATCCGCCCACTGCATGAAAGGGGCAACTACATATGGACTTCTACAGGATCCCCCCAATTAGTATTAACAAAGTAAAGCTCATCCCCCGCCCAGATTTGGTTGTTGACGGTTCGTATATCGCCTTTGACATTGTAGGCGATATCGACACAACGGGCCTTCTAGCAAGAGTGATTTCCCAATCCACAGTCTTCAAGTCCTCTAGTGGTGTTATCCGTTTATTGTTCAAGTGCAAATACGACCAAAGCGACAGACGTTCATATACTGTTGAGACCTATGGTGTATGTTCCAAAGCAGAATCCGACGCTATGGATGAAATCTATTGGAAAGGCACAGGCGAGAGGCCGATCTGTCTGACCGAATTCGGTGGAAAGCGGTACACCAGTATCTTTGACCAGTGTCATCCCTTTGCAAGTATGACCGCCCTAGCTTGAACAGCAAGGAGATGTCGATATGAACAAACAAGTAAGACCCCGCTCCACCCCAAAGGAGCGTGTCCTAGCGGTAGAGAGGATCCTTCAGAGCCGACAAACAGTGACGATGAAAGATATCATCTCAGAACTCAGTAAGCGTTACGACATCGAAGCAGAACGCAAGTCTATATATGATGATATAGCGGTACTTACCGTCTATATGCCAATTGTACTCAAACAAAATCGATACTATTTACTAGATGAGACAGGGATCTAAACCGGAGCAACCGCCAAACTCTAACGGGGGGAGTCAAAATGCTTATCGTTGACATCAGGAAGTCTGTCCCGCTTGATGTGTCATGGTTGGATTGGGACCCAAACCATATAGGAGTCAAGGAGGATGGACACACCATCACCATCCCTCTCTACGACATCACGGTAATGAAAGAGGTAGGAAGATTCGCGTATGATATCGCAAGCCGTCAACCCTGGGTGTGGCCAGACTGGAATGATATCGCCATGTCCATCGTGTGTGATGTGATGCGTTCGTTCCCTCGGTTCAGTCTTCGTATCAGTGTTCGCCCAACCAAAGACACTGACGATGAAATCACTAAAGAGTGGGCAGAATTTGAGGACCAGCGCAGAGAGGCTATCAAGCAATATGAGCAGAATGGCGGCGGTGAAGTGTATGACCTGTATCCACTTATGCTGTCCAAAAGCGAAGAAGAACAAGTAATGTGTTCCCTATTCGATGTGCTGGGGATCTACTAATAAACACGATGCGGCGTGTATAAAAAGGCTTTAGGCCGCAAGCGTTGCCGCTCCACATAACAGGGCGGCGGGTGGCAAAGTTGCCCACACGATTTATTGAAAGGGGATATCGCTATGGCTAGGGGTAGACAGGTAGGCAGCAAAAACAAAAAACCAGGGATAGGCAGGGACACCAACAGTGTCGGGGTGGGTGAACCGCTTGCTATGATGGAGGCATATCTGCCGCCCAGCTCCTACGACTACAAAGAGACCATGCTCCTCCTTCGTGACTTCGGGATTTCGTCTGTCACTCCCCCGGTATTCCAAACGAAAAACTCACTTTTCCATTGGAGGTCCCGAACCATTCAGGCGGCGCTTGCGTGAGCATATGTGGTCAGACTGCTGAACAAAGAAAAGAGGTGTATTCCAATGGGGCGTAACCGTCTCCATCTAATAGAAATAAAGAATAAATGGAGGCTAGTACATGACGATAAATCGTGGTGATCTTTACTTTGCAGATTTAAACCCGGTCATGGGATCGGAGCAAGGCGGCATTCGTCCGGTACTCATCATACAGAACGATATCGGCAATCGGTACAGCCCTACAGTAATTGCGGCGACCGTCACCAGCAAGACCAACAAGACGCAGTTACCAACACATATTTTTTTACAGGAAAGCACTTGTGGCCTCCATAGGCCGTCGATCATCCAGCTTGAACAGCTCAGGACCCTGGACAAACGGAGGCTACTCAAATATATAGGTACATTGAATCTGGAGACTGTACAGAAGGTGAACGCCGCTCTTGTTGTGAGCTGCGGCATCACAACACCATAAATCGACCATGAGGAGCCGGGAGCGATCCTGGTTCCTCATCATGCCCACAAGTGGGAGTAATTACAAATGGCCCTAAAATAAATATGCTTCCAGTTTTTCAAGGGATAACAGGGCTCATACCCCCTCTTTCTCCAATAAGCTGGGGAAGAACTCGCAGCATATTTATAGATATGTATAGAGAATATGTTGGCAGCTTGCAGGAGGTAGCGCCATGCTTGACCAATTCCAGGCAGAGCTAATCCGACAGGGCAAGAGCCGGAATACCGTAGAAACCTATATGCGCAATATTAAGCTTTTTATTGACTGGCTGGAGTCCACCACTGGGGAGCCGTTCGACAACCGAATCACCGTATTTGACGGGCGGGAATACCGGGCCTATCTCGTCACTGTACGGAAGCAAAAGCCAAACACGGTCAACGCCAAGCTGGAGGCTGTGCAGCAGTACGCAGATTTTCTATATACCCAGGGTATCCAAGAGAAATTCACCATCGAGCGTCAAAAGTCCGTTTCCAATCATGCCATTAAGGTACTGGACAAGTCGAGCCTGTACAAGTGCCGTCGCTGGGTGAGCTGTTACGCAAGCCCACGGGACGTTGCAATCTTTGAGACGCTTCTAAATACTGGCATCCGGGAATCAGAGCTGGTTTCCCTGGAGCTTGAGGACATCCAAATTTCTGAGCGGAAGGGGCTGCTTATTGTACGGAACGGTAAAGGCGGCAAGTACAGAGAAATACCGTTGAACAGTGATTCTAGAACAGCAATACAGAAATATCTTGAAGTACGTCCAGCCAGTACGGATCAACATCTCTTCTTAGGCCAACGTGGGCCGCTGACTAGGAATGCCATTTATAAGTTAGTACAGACCATCGGCAAGAGCGGAACTGGAGTAGACTTATCGCCTCACATGATTAGGCATACTACCTTCACAAGAATGGCCAAGGGGGGAACGGATATCTCAACAATTGCAGACTTGGCCGGACACAGCGACCCAAAACTGACCAAGCAATACTACGTTGCCACAAGTAGCGAAGACCGCGAAGCGGCTGTAGACGGGCTTGATTTTTAACGCTCTTCGATAATCGCTTCGGTAGCATTCTATTCATTGTTGATATGATACACCCGGAAGCGTTGTAATCACTGGCATTTTGAGGAAAACCAGCGATTGAACAAACCAAATGATAACTTGCAAAATGACTATATTTTTACAAGTTTGACCATCTTCGGTGGCTGTGTTGCGGCGCAAGCACTTCAAGCATCCAAGATTATGCCTTAATGCAAAAATGAACAATCCCGGAACCCGTTGTAGGAGTAAGAGTAACATAACTTTTTGTTAGATTGACTAAATTAATTTCAGGTTCGATGCAAAAAATTTATGACGTTCACAGTTTATTAATAATAACATCCAATCGTTTACAGTTTATTCAAACATTCGTTCTAGTCATATGGTATTATAGTATATGGAAAATTATCCTTCCCCCAGATCAACCCTCATGATGGTAATTCCACCGGCATACACGAAAGGGACTTGTCCAGGATTTGAGATTTGAGAATAAGCGAATAATCAATATGAACAGCACAGACATGGTGGAGATTTATTTCTCTGCCCTGTTTGTGTTGCTTTTTTATGTGGCAATTTGTGAGGTGACCACAGCGAATAGACCGCCGGGTATAGACAATCAAATAAGGCATCGTTCAGGCTGACACCATGAACCAGATGCCATTTCTCCCACGCCAGTATCACTGACACTGAACGGCGGCGGGATAAGTCCATTCATGCAGAAATGATTCTGGGGAATTTTTGCGCAATCTTTCAAGGAGGTATTTTTTTACAGAAGAAGCGGAAGAGCGTGACGGAAGACGTATATACAAAATTAGAGTTGAGGAGGATGATTTAAACTTAGTTTAAGTGGACTATTTTCCACTTTTCCAATAGATATATAGAGAGTGAAAAGTGTCCACTTGCAAATCGAGTGGAGCGAGCATACCTGGAAGGGAAAATCAAAAATCGTCATTGAAAGGTGGTCTGTGATTGAATACTAGCTCAACAAAAGAACAGAACAACTTCTGCGGGAATTATATATCAGATATCATCCGTATTTCGGATGCAGATAAGTATAAGTTTAATTTGATTATCTCTGGGTGTGGTACTGGTAAAAGCTATTTTGTCACGCATACATTGCTCAAACAACTTCCAGAGATAAGACCAGAAGAGATAATCTTTGTGACATCTAGAGCATTAACAGTAGACCAGCAGGCCAGATATGATGGATTAGTAAAGTACACGGCAGACGACATTTGTATAGTAAATTTTTGGAACAATGATGACCGCATCGAAGATGCCGTATATGGAAGCGGAATGCGTATCATGACGTATGACAAAATCATCAATATTTTAACAAACAGAAATATCGTCGGCAAAGAGACGCTTTCTAACGTCAAAGCTATTGTCTTAGATGAATGCCATACGCTATTCAGCGATACATTTATTAAGAGCATTACGGCTTTGCAAGTCTGGATCAGGGACATGCTTTATACCGGCACAAAGCTGATTATCGGTATGACCGCGACCCCTGGAATCTTGTTTTATAATGCCGAGCGTTGGGGTGTGACGCTCAAGAAACTGAACAAGCACCCGATTATGGCGTACCGAGCGAACAAAATGATTTGTACGACATTTGAAACCATCCCATATTTACTTACCACAAACCGCCTTCCTGGAAAGACGCTCATCATGTGCGCCGCTGTCAAGGACTGCTTCCAGCTCCAAGCGCAAATCCCCAACTCAGCGGTATTGGTGAGTAAAAATAACCGAGCATTTACGCCGGAGATGATGATGATCCGAGACTATATCGCAAAGTATGAGCGCCTTCCAGATAAGTTTATGGTTCCCTCTGAGGCCGAGCTATTACGGCGGGCAAAGCATGAAAAGCCAGATAAGAAGGCTGGTACGTGGTACGATTTGAAGGTTTTAATCACGACGACCACCGCCCGTGAGGGCTACAATCTCTCCCCGGCGAGCGGGATACGCAACGTCGTGTCGTGCTACAGTGACGACCTTCATCTTACTCAGATATGCGGGAGGGCAAGATATGATCTTGACCACATCGTCGTTGCTAAGAAATATATTCCATCCGATAACACAAATCAGTATCCATATCTGACCAGCCAGAGGAAACTTTTTAATGCCTATATGGGGAACAAGCAGAACACAAAATGGTTTTCGTCTGTTAAACACTTGGTAAAACATGACGTGTACGGTGTGAAGCGATTTATGTTGGGTACGGATGAAGTCCGATTTGTAAGCTACATCAATGAGAAATGGCTTGTTTCGTCAGAAGCTTCTGAGGAAGAAGCCAAGCGATATCGTATCTGGAGGAAAGAGGATAAAAACGAAATTGTTCAAGAGTGTATAAACTGCAAGATGTTATCTATCCCAGACCGCTACGTTACATTTAACAATGCTATTGGCTTACTTGAAGGGTGCCTTGGATATGTGGTGGAAACTGGACGATTTACAGAGCAGAAGCACAAGCATACATATAAGCTGGTGGTGTCATATGATGAAGATCAGCGCACTTATGAGCCGGCCAACCCTGGAGTAGACGAGCTTGGGGCCACGCCTAATTTAAATGATGAGATTTTATATACTAGAACAGATTAATTTATGGAGATGATTTGTATAGAGAAGGCTCAATCAGAATATAAGACCCGCTCGGCCTGGTCAGAGTTCTAAACACAACAAAAATGCTCCGCAGGTCTGACACACCTACGGAGCGGTTGCCCAAAGGATCTGACACATCCGTTGAGCGATTGGAGACCGCCATTCATGCAAAATCCTGGGGTTTCCATATATATTTTAGCATAACAGTTTTGAAAATACAAGGCAGATCCTAAAGGAGGCCACTATATAAGACATTATGCTGAACCACGTGCGCCCCCTTGCGCGCGCAATACAGAAGACAAAATAAAGGAGGCATTTAATTGCCAAAGTACGATGAAAATACTCAGTACGAAAAGAGAACGATGGTCGCATCTGTACCAGTGACGAACAGCCCAAGAAACTTTATGGTGATTAGTAGGATCAGGCCCGTTGAACAGGAGCTTCCAGATAGTATCGACATCAGACGCTTTTTTACCAGCAGACACAACGATGTCGTGAGGCCGACAAGTAAAGGCATCCATATCAAGCTGGACATGGTCGAGGACGTTTTGGCTGGTATCTGGATGGCTTTAACGCCGGATGAGCGCAAGCGGTGTATGGACAAGATTTTGAAGATTGAGGAGGTGCAGTAATGGAAAGCCAGAATAGCATTACAATCCAAAATGCTGTCAGCAAAAAGCGCCGCCGTAAAAGAAGCAGTATCACCGTTACCAATGAAGAGCTGCTGTATCAAATCGCTGACGCTGGTTTGCTCTCTAAGCTCCATGGAGTGCAGGCCAAAACCGAGCCACGCACCTACTACTTTGACATCGATCCAGACATCAAGGAGGTAGTGGACAAGTTTGTGCCATACAACGCCACATACTAAAGGCGATAAAACTATGATTTGATTAAAATTAACATCCACCGGGGCAACGCGTGGAAATACAAAAACTAGGAGAGATTCAATGAACAAGGAAACTTTGCAGACTTTGATTGAGGTGCACAACATCTTATATGGGTTCCCCGTCCAAGGCGAAGGCGTGATCCCGATGGCACAGGTGCTGGCCACGCTCCAGAACACTATTCAGAATATCGGTGCCGAGCTTGCGGATAGTGCTGACACCGAAGCGGATGTGGAGGACTGATTATGAGTCTTTGTGTTTGCCTTAGAAGCCCTGCTGGTGAAGTGTTGATGGCGGCCGATTCTGCGCTATCAATATCGCTTGATGATCGCTCTTGCAGAATCAGCAATTATGAAGACCTGGAGAAAGTAATTGAGTATCAAGGGAACTTCATCTTCTGTTCGGGTCTATACGATGCATGCCAAAAGATTAGAGAGTACATACGCAGCATGGCCTGTTTCGAAATTGGAATGCTTCAGAAATTTGCACAGGACCTGTATACATCGATGGGTTATCCGGGCGTCGATTATGTCGATACTGTCATTATGATTTGTCGGACAGACAGCAGCCTTACTACGATGAGGCTGAGGGATAGCTTTGCTGTCGAGTGGGATCCTCCTAAGTCTGGGCTTGGAATCGCGGTTACTACGTTGGGGGCTCATGCAGAAACGGCCTATCACAACGCCATTCGCTTTGCCGAAAATACGCAATGTGGGATGCCTCTCATTGAAAAAGTATTTGCTTCGGTCAATGACGAAGAGGTTGGCGGACACTGTATCACATATCACAAAGGGGCAGACGGCGCTATTACGAAAAGGGTTGGAACCTTTACTGAGAAAGGCATTCGGAAAGTCACCGTTCCTGGATACTACTGTAGCACTGTTTTTGCAACAGACGGACGTTTTAATGGCGTAGTACAGGCCAAAGACTTCCTGCTCAAAAACGGTGATAGCATGGTGTCCGCTCTGAACTCAAAAGGACAGATCAAGGGCGACTTTATTGATATCCGTGGGGCCAATATTGTTAACAAAAATGGGGATCGTGTTCTCTATATAGATGAGACTGGCATCCATTGGGACTCTAAGTTTAGCCCATTTAAGTATCAATACGCCGCATCCATCAACGGCCCGTGGCACAACGAACCTGCTACAAACGACGAGTACCGCCGTGAATCAACCGACGGCGGTACTACGTGGGGACCTGCTATTAAGTATATTGCCAAGGATGGTAAGGACGGACGCGATGGTTCAGATGGCAGCGACGCCTCTGTAAACTATGCCAATATTAAGGCAGCACTTGAGAAAGCTTCTAGTATTCCAAGCGCCTTTATGTCTGTAAATGAAATGGGTGCTCCAGAAATTTATGGTGGGAAGATTTATGGTGCTGAAATTTATGCTGGTGGCGTTGGGGAAAAAGGCGGACGAATTATTGCACTAACTGATTCTGGGATATCTATTTGGAATGGAAATGGGAATCGAGTATTGACGATTCATGAAGACTCTGGGGATGCATATCTTACAACTAGCTATAACTGGCTTCGCATTAGCGCTCCACATATAGATTTCCCTGGAACTGAGTCAATGGATTTTACCGGAGTGAAGACGACCGGACTACATGCCACCTTTGCCTAAACTGCACTATCTTGGAGTCGAGTAATCTAAAAATTTTTCATACCCGCACTCCCATGTATCAGGAGTGATAACGTCTATCCAGCCCCACACTCCCCGGAGTGTAAAATGGTAGTATATTTTTTCCGTTCCATATTGGTTGTATAGCTCGGTGTCAAGCCGTTTACAACTTTTTTCTATAAACCTAGTAGTATGACTTGCAAGAAATGCATCAATGTTTTTTTCGATTTCTAGATCTTCTGTATCATAGCCATCAAGATTTATACTAGAGTCTTTAGATTCTACAGGCCGGACTCTCCAATACCCCTTAAACTCCTGATACGCCGCCTCTTCCTCTGCACTCCAGTCAGAGTAGTCAGTGGGG
>OKVW01001138.1_pt1 | contig 11796 bp, 9 predicted proteins | sample 1606991 | NCBI WGS metagenome assembly OKVW01 (sample SAMN03281021, study PRJEB24777) | human gut metagenome | isolation source: fecal sample PR177 from 1 month old male Malay infant, vaginal delivered...
GTCCCCTCATTTTGCACTGCCGGAGCCTAAGAATTACTAATGCGCTTCCACACGCCCCCGAACCATCCGGCCCCACCCCCTATATATTCTCCCGTATCTTAATAGAAGTCTCCGTATACTGGATCGCCTCATCCGGCCTCACCCCAGTCGTCAGATAATCAAACATCAGCTTCACCGGCCGTGAACCCTGCTGGAAGGGCTGCTGGCATATCGTGGCGGCGATAATGCCGCGCAGCACCAGCTTTCTGGTCTTTTCAACCGCATCAAAAGATATGATCTTGATCTTCCCCTCCTTATGGAGATCCAGCACAGCCCTGCAGCCACCATACACGCCGGCCGCTGTGAAATACAGTGCATCCATGTCTGGATATTGATTGATCAGGTCACAGGTTGCTTTATAACTCTTGAAATCATCATCATGGTTCGCCGTGGTATCCAGAATCCGAATCCCCGGATACTGTTCATGGATCGTGTCCAGAAAACCGTTGATCCGCTCTGAATGGCACAGGATCAGATTGGAGCCTGTCACAATGCCCACCTGGGCCCTGCCGCCTGTAATCAGCCCCATCAGGCCGCCGGCCGTGCAGCCGCCCTCATAGTAGTTGCTTCCCACATAGGCAATCCGCCTGGAATTAGTGATATCTGTGTTGGTGGTGATGGTGGGAATCCCCATATCGGCCAGCTGGCTGATCTTATCTATGATCTCCGGCGAGTTGTAGGGCGAAATCACCAGCCCGTGGATGCCGGAATCCAGCAGAGAATCAATGGCGTCCAGCTGTGCCTGGGGATCAAAAACGGTACTCCGGATCATGATGGTGCAGCCGTAGCCTGCCAGCTTGACCTGCTGGTACTCAACACCTGCCACCACATCCTGAAAGAACATATTACCGTTCTCAACACCGAACAGCAGCACCCCGATGGTGATCTTTTTCTTCTGCGAGGCCAGGGCAAGGGCCGCTTTATTGGGCTGGTAGTTCAGGGAGCGGGCGATTTCCTTAATCTTTTTTGCCGTATCCGCATTGACGGAACCGCGGTGGTTCAGAACACGGTCTACGGTTCCTCTTGAAACGCCGGCCAGAGCGGCTATTTCCTTTAAGGTTGTCATATGGAGTCCTTTCATCGTCTGAGGGATTGATACAATACCTTAAGGATACCATGATCCCAGCTTTTTTGTCAAACAATATTGCGTGCACGTGTTAATTATAAAAAACATCATTTTTAATTTGAAATAAATGTAAAATTACATAATAAATCGTTAATAATAAAATTTTTATTGACTAATTTAACTAATTATGTTAGTGTGTGTTCAAGAGAGTATGTGCACGTGCACGCTATTTACAAAAAAAGGGGGATGGATATGTTATTTGCAGGTATTGATCTGGGCACTTCATCTGTAAAATTGCTGCTGATGGATGACCAGGGAAAGATTTTAAATGTGGTTTCCAGGGAGTATCCGCTGTATTTCCCAAATCCTGGATGGTCGGAGCAGAATCCTGAGGACTGGTATGAGAAAACCATGGAGGGCATGAAGGAGCTTCTGAAGGGATATAACAGGGCGGAGGTAGCGGGAATCGGTTTCGGCGGACAGATGCACGGCCTTGTGATCCTGGACTCCGGGGACCGGGTGATCAGGCCGGCGATCCTGTGGAACGACGGGAGAACAGTGGAGGAATGTGATTATCTGAACCAGGTGATTGGCATGGATAAGCTTTCGGCGTATACGGCCAATATCTCTTTTGCAGGATTTACAGCTCCCAAGCTGCTGTGGGTTAAGAATAAGGAGCCGGAGAATTTCGCCCGGATTGCGAAGATTATGCTGCCCAAGGATTATCTGGCCTACAGGCTGACCGGAGTCCACTGCACGGATGTGTCCGACGCCTCCGGTATGCTGGTCTTTGATGTGAAGAACAGAACCTGGTCCAAGGAGATGATCAGCATCTGCGGCATACGGGAAGAGCAGCTGGCCAGGATCTATGAGAGCTATGAGGCTGTGGGAACACTGAAGCCGGAGATTGCCGGAGAGCTGGGGCTGTCCCCTGAGACAGTGGTGGCTGCCGGAGCCGGGGACAATGCGGCGGCAGCGGTAGGCACGGGAACCGTGGGGGACGGCAGGTGCAATATCTCCGTGGGCACCAGCGGAACCATTTTCATCTCATCTGAGAAGTTCGGGGTGGACCCCCACAATGCCCTTCATGCCTTTGCCCATGCGGACGGTCACTATCACTTGATGGGCTGCATGCTGAGCGCTGCATCCTGCAACAAGTGGTGGATGGAGAATATACTGGACACTGCGGATTACAGCGGGGAACAGGCGGATATCGGCGGGCTGGGAGAGAATCATGTCTATTTCCTGCCCTACCTGATGGGGGAGCGCTCCCCCCACAACGATCCCTTTGCCAGGGGAACCTTCATAGGCATGACCATGGACACCACCCGGGCAGATATGACCCAGGCGGTGCTGGAGGGAGTGGCCTTCGCCTTCAGGGACTGCCTGGAGGTGGCAAAGAGCCTGGGCATCCCCATAGAGCGGACCAAGATCTGCGGCGGAGGGGCTAAGAGCAGGCTCTGGGTCAAGATCATCGCCAATGTGCTGAACCTGAAGGTGGACCTGCCGGAGACAGAGGAGGGCCCCGCCTTAGGAGGGGCTATGCTGGCGGCCGTGGCCTGCGGGAGATATGGCAGTGTGACGGAGATTGCGGACCGGTTGGTGAAGGTGGCCTCCACCACTGAGCCTGATCCCGAACTGGCAGAGAAGTACGAAGCCCATTACCGCCGGTTTAAAGAGATTTATCCGGCCTGCAGAGCGCTATATAAAAAAATCGTTTAGAGATTGCAGCGTGCCCGGGCTGCCGGCCGCAGAACCCACTGGGCCGCCGCGGCCCGGACGCACACCGGACAGAGATATCAGGCACTATATCACAGTACAGGGGGAAAATGATGAAAATATGGAACATAACCGATGACCGGTTCAGGCAATATGGCCGGGAGATAACTGGGATTAACTGGGAAATGCTGCTGGCCGCCATGGAAGCGGTTGAAATCCCGGAGGGTGTAATCTATGAGCCGTCCGTGCCGGAATTGGAGGCCACGCCTGTATATGAGGCGCTGCGGGACCGGGTATTCGGGGAACTGCCCATCCAGATCGGCTACTGCAACGGACATAATGATCTGCTGAACGCAGTGGAATACCACAGAAGCTCCGAAGTCAATGTGGCCGCCACCGACCTGATTCTCCTTCTGGGAAAACAGCGGGATATCGGGGAGGACTTTACATATCAGACGTCCCTGGTGGAAGCCTTCTTCGTTCCGGCGGGAACCGGGGTGGAGCTGTACGCGGATACCCTCCACTACGCTCCGTGCAGCGCCGGCGAGGGCGGATTCAAGGATGTGATTGTGCTTCTGAGGGACACCAATCTGCCTCTTGAGAGGAGCCATGGGGGCGGTGAGGACAGCCTGCTGGCAGCCCGGAACAAATGGCTGATCGGACACAGGGACGCCGGACTTGGGGAGGGCACCCACCTTGGCCTGACAGGCGATAATATATCGGTGAGAAATTAAAATGCAGATATAAACAACAGTAACATAACAGAATGGAGGAGAGAACAATGGAGAATATTCCAGCAGTAAAAGTGGGAATTGTGGCTGTCAGCCGCGACTGTTTCCCGGAGTCATTGTCAGTGGGCAGAAGAAAAGCCCTGGTGGAGGCCTATGAAAAGGCTTACGGCAAGGGGGATATCTATGAATGTCCCATCTGCATTGTGGAGAGCGAGATTCACATGGTTCAGGCCCTGGAGGACATAAAGAGGGCTGGCTGTGACGCGCTGGCAGTATATCTGGGGAATTTCGGCCCTGAGATTGCGGAGACCCTGCTGGCCAAACATTTCGACGGGCCGGTGATGTTCCTGGCGGCGGCGGAGGAATCCGGCAGCAGCCTGATCCAGGGGCGGGGAGACGCCTACTGCGGTATGCTCAATGCCAGCTACAACCTGAAGCTGCGCAATGTGAAGGCCTATATACCAGAATATCCGGTGGGAACCGCCGCAGAGTGCGCTGACATGATCCACGAGTTCCTGCCCATCGCCAGGGCGGTGGCAGGGCTTTCACAGCTGAAGATCATCAGCTTCGGTCCCCGCCCAACCAACTTCCTGGCCTGCAATGCGCCCATCAAACAGCTCTACAACCTGGGCGTTGAGATAGAGGAGAACTCGGAGCTGGATCTGTTCGAGGCCTTCCACAAACATGACAATGACCCCAGGATTCCCCAGGTGGTGAAGGACATGGAGGAGGAGCTGGGCGAGGGGAACCAGAAGCCCGAGATCCTTCCAAGGCTGGCCCAGTATGAACTGACCCTTCTGGATTGGATCGAGGCCCACAGAGGATACAGAAAGTACGTGGCCATCGCCGGTAAATGCTGGCCCGCCTTCCAGACCCAGTTCGGCTTTGTACCGTGTTATGTCAACAGCCGGCTGACGGGGCGGGGTATCCCGGTTTCCTGTGAGGTCGATATCTATGGGGCGCTCAGCGAATTCATCGGGACCTGCGTCAGCCAGGATGCAGTGACCCTTTTAGACATCAACAACTCAGTACCCGCGGATATCTACGAGGAAGATATAAAGGGCAGATACCCTTACACCCAGAAGGACACCTTCATGGGCTTCCACTGCGGCAACACCAGCTCCAAGAAGCTGTCCTTCTGCTCCATGAAGCATCAGCTGATCATGGCCAGAAGCCTGCCGGAGGAGGTGACCCAGGGGACTCTGGAGGGGGATATCGTTCCTGGAGATATCACATTCTTCCGGCTTCAGAGCACGGCGGACGCCAAGCTGAGAGCCTATGTGGCCCAGGGGGAGGTGCTGCCTGCCGCCACCCGTTCCTTCGGCGCGATCGGCATTTTCGCCATCCCGGAGATGGGCAGATTCTACAGGCACGTGCTGATTGAGGGCAACTACCCCCACCACGGCGCCGTGGCCTTCGGACATTTCGGGAAGGCCCTCTATGAGGTATTCAAGTACATAGGCGTCCAGGCGGAGGAGATCGGCTTCAACCAGCCCAGGGGCATGCGGTATCAGACGGAGAACCCCTACGGGCAGTTTTAAGGGACACGTAAATGGGCGGAGGCCCTGTGAAAATAATAAAAAAGGAGAAGACATTTATGAAGAAAAGAGGTTTAGCGGTACTTTTGGCAGCAGTTATGGCAGCCAGCAGCCTGGCGGCTTGTTCCGGCGGATCAGGTACGACCGCCACGGCGGCGGCCACGGCAGCGCCGGCAGAGGAATCAAAAGCAGGTGATACACCCACGGAAGCAATAGGGGGGGGGGGGTATAGATGACCTGACAGAGGAAGAGATTACCCTGACCGTATGGCATATTGCCATTGATGAGAAACGCCACCAGACAGTGACCAACGCCATGAACCGTTTCATGGAGAAATATCCCAACATCAAGATTGTGGATGTGGCCAATGAGAATGATCCCTACAAGACTAAGCTGGCTACAGCCATGGCGGCCGGTGAGGAACCTGACATTTTCGTATCCTGGGGCGGAGGCTGGCTGGAATCCTTTATTGATGAGGGCAAGGTCCTGGACATTGACGATTGGGTTAAGGGAATTGAAGATGAGTATTATGAGTCCGCTTTAAGCCTGTTCCAGATCAAGGGCAAGAACTATGCGCTGCCTTACTCCTGCGGACCAGCCCCTGTGTACTACAACAGACAGATCTACGCGGACCTGGGACTGGAAGTACCTAAGACCGTAGCAGAGCTGGAAGCCAATTGCGATAAGATCAAGGAGGCGGGGATCACTCCCTTTGCCCTGGGCAACTCCAGCCAGTGGCCGGGTGCGCTGACATTTATCTACCTTTCTCTGCGTGAAGGCGGCAAGGACGCATTTTTAAATGCCTATAACCGCGAGAACGGCGGAACCTTTGAGGACGAGAGCTTCATCAAGGCGGGCCAGACCATCCAGGACTGGGTGAACAAAGGCTATTATCCCGAGGGCTGTAATGCCATCAACTATGACACAGGCGGCTCCCGCATGCTGTTCTACAGCGGCCAGGCAGCACACATTGTACAGACCAACGGCATGTTCTCCAACTGCCTCTCCGAAGCCCCCGAGTTCTATGATAACAACCTGGGAATCTTCAATTACCCTGTAATCGAGGGCGGCAAGGGGACCGACAAGGAGATTCTGGGCGGCGGAAATGCTTACTCCATCTCAGCCTCCTGCAAATATCCCAAGGAAGCCTTTGAGCTGATCCATATGCTGACCAACAAAGACTTTGGACAGGACAGCGTTGACATCGCAGGCGTTATCACAGGCGCAAAGGGCGTCACCATGCCCAATGAGCTGACCCAGGCCGCGGACGATATGATCAGAAATGCGGATTACATCCAGAATTTCTACGATCAGTTCCTGCCGGCGGATATGGGAGCGCTCCACAAACAGACCACCTACGACTTATTCGGACTGACCACCACACCGGAGCAGGCTGCTGCGGATATGGAGGCTCTGGCGAAGAAATCACTGGATCAGTAGTTCCATGATTTCGGTCGGATTGAATTGACCGGATAGCATGGGAAGGGCACAGGCAGTAATCTGCAGATCACCTGTCTGTGCCCTTTCTGCATTTTGAGAGGAGGAATCTTAGTGGAGAAGAGCCTGACCGCTTCAAAAAACCGATGGAAGAAGACAGGGCTGGTGCTGTTGTTTGTTTTCCCAGCGCTGTTTTTCTATGGGACATTTAACCTTCTGGGTATCGCAAGGACATTTTACTACAGCACCATGGACTGGAAGGGCATAAGCGCCAACAAAACATTTATCGGTTTAGCCAATTATATAGCAGTGGCAAATGATTTAAACTTCTGGAACGCGTTAAAGAATAACCTGGTGCTGGTGGTGGTGTCCATGTTCATACAGATGCCCGGCGCCCTGCTTCTGGCACTGCTGATCAACAGCAAAATCAGATTTACCAAATTTTTCCGAACCGTATTTTTCATGCCCATGCTGCTGTCGACCGTGGCTACGGGCATCATGTGGATCTTGTTTTATGACCCCAATTTCGGCCTCCTTGCAAAGCTGGTAAAGGCCATGCATATTCCGGTGTCAACTGCATTTTTGCAGGGGAATACAGCCCTGCCGTCCATTCTGCTTGTAATCTGCTGGCAGTTTATACCGTACTATATGATCATTTTCAAAGCCGGACTCTCCAATGTTCCAGAGGAATTGTACGAGGCCGCGAAAATTGACGGAGCCAATTCCTGGCAGTGCTTTCTCAATATTACCCTGCCGCTGATCGTCCCCACCATGAGAACCTCCGCTGTGCTGCAGCTGGTGGGCTCACTGAAATACTTTGACCTGTTTTACGTGATGATGGGCGGCGCTCCCAACAAGAATACGGAGCTGATGGCAACCTATATGTATAAGAAGGGCTTCACGGAGTTCCAGATGGGATACGCCAGCACCATAGCGGCCTATATGTTTGTGATCTGTTTTGCCTTTGCCTGCGTATTCCTGTACATGACGTCCAGAAAGGGGGAGAAAGCATGAGTACAATGTCAAAAAAAGGGAAATACAGATTCTTGCTGTACGCGGCATGCCTTGTGATCCTGGTTATAACCGGATTCCCCTTTGTGTTCCTGCTGATCAACAGCTTTAAGGATATGAAGGAATACCTGATGAATATATGGTCCCTGCCCTCAGTGGCCTATCTGGGCAATTACAAGGCAGTGCTGAAGCCGGATTTCCTGCGGTATTTCTTAAACAGCGCCTTTGTGTCGGGAGTCAGCGTATTTATGATCGTGCTGGTGTCGGCCATGGTCTCCTTTGCCTTCGCGAAGATGAAATTTAAGGGATCAAATGTTCTGTACTTTTTGATCATAGCGGGCATGATGATTCCCGTGCATACCACCTTGATCCCCACATTTACCCTGCTGAGCTCCATGCATTTAAATGACTCTCTGATCGGCCTGTGCGGGCCGTATATCAGCTACAATATCCCCATCTCCGTGTTCATTCTGACCCAGTTTTTCAAGGAGATACCACGGGAGATTGAGGAGGCCGCCATCATCGACGGCTGCGATACGGTGGGGATTTTCACAAAGATCATGCTGCCCCTGTCCGGCGCGGGACTGTCCACTGTGACGGTGTACACCTTCCTGAACACGTGGAATGAGTTTATCAATGCCAATGTACTGATCAATACTACAGCCAAAAAGACCCTGCCTCTGGGAATCAGGGAATTCTACGGGTTCCAGTCCGTCAACATTCCGGCCATCCTCACAGCCATCCTGGTGGGGTCGCTGCCGGTGATCCTGCTGTATTTCTTTGCCCAGGAGAAGGTTGTAAACGGTCTGACACAGGGCGCTGTAAAAGGCTGAGCGCCCAGAGAAAAAGGAGGCAGCCAATGGGCATTGTTCATAATCCCATATTAAAAGGGTTTAACCCGGACCCATCCATACTGAGGGTGGGGGATGACTACTATATCGCCACCTCCACCTTTGAGTGGTTTCCGGGGGTGCAGATCCACCATTCCAGGGATCTGGTCAATTGGAAGGTAGTGGCTCAGCCGCTGAACAGGAGAAGCCAGCTGGACATGGTGGGTGTCCCGGACTCGGGGGGAGTCTGGGCGCCCTGCCTGTCATGGAGCGAGGGCACATTTTACCTGGTGTACACCAACTCCCACACAAAGGACCGGCTGAAGGACACCCACAATTACCTGGTGACCAGCAGCTCCATTGACGGGGAGTGGTCGGAGCCGGTCTATATTAACAGCTACGGCTTCGACCCGTCCCTGTTCCACGACACAGACGGCAGAAAATGGTTCGTGACCATGGAGACCGACTTCAGGGAGGGCAGGAACCGGTTTTCCGGCATTCTCTTGGAGGAGTATGACCACAGCCGGAAACGCTGTCTGGGAAATGTGAAAAAGATATTTACAGGCTCTGGCCTGGGGCTGACCGAGGGGCCTCATCTTTACCACCTGGGAGATTATTATTATCTGATCACAGCGGAGGGCGGAACGGAGATGGGCCATGCGGTTACAGTGGCCAGGTCCAGGCAGATTGACGGCCCCTATGAGCTGGACCCCGGGAATCCCATGCTCACCTCACGGGATAAACCCTGGGCAAAGCTCCAGAGAGCGGGCCATGCCAGCATTGTGCAGGCCCCGGACGGAGAGTGGTTCATGGTCCACCTGTGCGGACGGCCGGTTGGAACGACGGTCCCGAGGGAAGGATACTGCATCCTGGGCCGTGAGACGGCGCTGCAGAACATTGTATTTGACGGGGAGGGGTGGATCAGGCTGAAGGGCGGCGGCAGCGAACCGCGCGAGACGGCTGTGGTGCCATGGGAGGCCCCGGAGCCGGGCCCGGTCCACAAGCGGTATACCTTCAGCCCGGACCAGCCGTGGGATATGGACTTCCAGTTTCTGAGACAGCCCATGGAGGCGGATGTGCTGTCCCTGACCGCGCGCCCGGGATATATGCGGCTCTACGGCAAAGAAAGCCTGCTTTCCAAATTCCGGCAGGCTCTGGTGGCCAGACGGCAGCAGTCCTTTGTCTTTGAGGCGTCCACCGCGGTTGACTTTGAACCGGATTATTTCAAGCAGATGGCAGGGCTTGTGTACTACTACAATACGACCCAGTATTATTATCTGAGAATCAGCCATGACATTGAGATGGGAAAAATGCTGGGGATTTTAAGCTGTGACAATGGGGTTTACTCGGAACCATTTGCCTATGTGAAACTGCCGGAAGGCAAAAAGGTGTGGCTGAAGGCGGCCGCTGACCATGAGACAGTGAAATTCTTCTACTCTCTGGACGGTGCCGGTTACACACAGTACGGGGGCGATTGTGATGCGCTGCGGATCTCCGATGAGCACATTGACACCTCCGCCTTCACAGGGGCGTTTATCGGTATGTGCGCACAGGATATGTCAGGATTTTCCAAATACGCAGATTTTGAGTATTTTGAGTACAGAGAAATGTAGAAGGAGGCAGTGATGGCGGACTTTGAGAGAGAGGCGCGGGAGCTAGTGGGCAGGATGACCCTGGAGGAGCGGGCGGGGCAGCTCCGTTTTGATGCAGTGCCGGTGAAGCGGCTGGATATTCCCAGGTATCACTGGTGGAATGAGGCCCTCCACGGGCTGGCCAGAGCGGGCACGGCCACCATGTTCCCCCAGGCCATTGCCCTGGCGGCCATGTTTGACGGGGAGGAAATGCAGGCGGTGGGTGACATCATATCCACTGAGGCGAGAGCCAAGTACAACGCATATTCAGGGGAGGATGACAGGGACATTTATAAAGGGCTGACCCTGTGGTCCCCCAATGTGAACATTTTCAGGGACCCCAGGTGGGGGAGAGGGCAGGAGACCTTCGGGGAAGATCCTTATCTCACCTCTGTTCTGGGTGTTGCGTACATAAAGGGGATTCAGGGGGACGGCAAATACCTGAAGGCGGCGGCCTGCGCAAAGCATTTTGCGGTGCACAGCGGCCCGGAGGAACTGCGCCATGAGTTTAATGCGGTGGTGACGGACAAAGATCTCTGGGAGACCTATCTGCCCGCCTTTGAGGCCTGTGTGACAGAGGCGAAGGTGGAGGGCGTCATGGGGGCCTACAACAGGACCAATGGGGAGCCATGCTGCGCCAGCCAATTCCTGATGCAGGATATATTGAAGGGGAAATGGAAGTTTGACGGATATTATACCTCGGACTGCTGGGCGTTAAAGGATCTCCATGAGAACCATCATGTGACGGACACGGCCACGGAGTCGGCGGCTCTGGCCCTGAAAATGGGCTGTGACATCAACTGCGGCAATCTCTATCTGAAGGTCATGCAGGCGTATCAGGAGGGACTTGTGACGGAGGAGGACATCACGGAGGCAGCGGTCCGGGCGATCAGAACCAGGATGCGCCTGGGACTGTTCGCAGAGGACTGTGAATATGATCAGATCCCCTATGATGTGGTGGGCTGCCGGGCGCACAGGGCAGCGGCCGTGCGGACGGCAGAGAAGTCCATTGTGCTGCTGAAGAATGAGGGAATTCTCCCGCTCAGCAAGGATATGAAAAAACTGGCGCTGATCGGTCCCAACGCGGACAGCAGATGGCCGCTGATCGCCAATTACCACGGCACTGCGCCCAGGTATGTGACTGTGCTGGAGGGAATTGAGACCGTGGCACCGGATGTGTTCCTTCAGTATTCGGAGGGGTGCCAGACCATGAGGGACAGGTCGGAAAGCCTGGCTCTCCCAGGCGACAGAGTATCCGAGGCCGTGATCACGGCCAGGGATGCCGGGGTGGCTGTGATCTGCGTGGGCCTTGACGAGCGCTATGAGGGCGAACAGCAGGACGTGGGGAACCGGTTCGGCGTGGATGAGACCGGCATGGCGGATAAGCCCACCACAGCCCTGCCCGACGCCCAGATCCGGATGCTGGAGGCCGTGATCAGCACGGGGATTGACATTGTGATAGTGAATATGACGGGAAGCGCGGTGGACTTAAAATGGCTCCATGACACGCCCAACGTTAAGGCCATTGTCCAGGGCTGGTATCCGGGCGCAGAGGGAGGCCTGGCGGTCGCAGGCGTCCTCTTTGGGGATGTGAACCCCTCTGGAAAGCTTCCGGTGACCTTTTACACCTCGGCGGAGGGGATGCCCTCCATCACGGATTACGCCATGAAGGGCAGAACCTACCGCTACATGGAGGTTCCGGCCCTGTATCCCTTCGGCTATGGCCTCAGCTACACGGAGTATGGCTACAGCGGCCTGAAGACAAGGGATGAAGGGGACGGACTGGCGGTCACC
>OKVW01001139.1_pt1 | contig 11784 bp, 10 predicted proteins | sample 1606991 | NCBI WGS metagenome assembly OKVW01 (sample SAMN03281021, study PRJEB24777) | human gut metagenome | isolation source: fecal sample PR177 from 1 month old male Malay infant, vaginal delivered...
TGTTTATCATGTAAAACCACATTTCCTTCATCCTGAACAGCACGTTCCTGTCCCCCGGAATAGTCTCCCTGTAGGCAGCCAGCAGATCCTGGTGGAACGCATAGAACCTGGATTTTTCCATAGGGCTGCCCCCGCGCATTTCCAGGGCCAGCCCTGGGTTGGCGATCATGCCTCTGCCCAGCATCACAGCGTCCACATCAGGATAATTCTCTGTAAATTCCCGGTACATGCCGGCTGTAAAGAGATCTCCGTTATAGCATATGGGATTCCTGCTGATCTCCTTCCCCATGCAGAAGATCTCCATGTGAGGGGTGTTCTTATAATAGTCAATCCGCAGCCTGGGATGAATGGTCAGCTCATGGATGGGATAACGGTTGAAAATCTCCATCAGCCCCTCAAATTCCTCTGTCCGCACCAGGCCGATCCTGGTCTTCACCGAGATATCGATCTCCGTCTCCTCAAAGATCTGTTCCAGGAAGCGGTCCAGCCGGTCAGGCATGGACAGGAAACCGGAACCCTTTTTCTTGGACACCACGGTTCCCGAGGGACAGCCCAGGTTCAGATTCACCTCCTGGTATCCCCTCTCCCCCATGGTCCCTGCTGCCCAGATAAAATCCTCCGCCTTGTTGGTCATGATCTGGGGCACCACGGTCATTCCCCTGTTGTTCTCCGGCAGCACCTCCTTCTCCTCCCTGGCGGACAGGCGGTGGTGCTGGGTGGGTGAGAGGAAGGGCGTAAAATATTTGTCAATGCCGCCGAAATACTCATGCTGCACATTCCTGTACACATATCCTGTGAGACCCTCCATTGGGGCCAGGTAAATGTTCATCTGTCCGGATCTCCTTCATTTCCCTGTGGGAAGTTCTCTTTCAACGCAGCCAGCAGCCCCTCGTGGTCATTGTCCAGAGTCACGTGGGCAGCGCTGTCGCGGACTGCCTGGGGCGCGTTGGCCATGGCGTAGCTGTTGCCTGCGGCCTGCAGCATATCGATATCATTGCAGCCGTCCCCAAATGCGATGGCTTCCTCCGGCGCAATCCCCAGGGCCTTGCACAGAAAATGAAGTCCTGCGGATTTCTTCACCTTCCCGTCCATCACTTCCAGATAGTTGGGAGTGGAAGCCGCCACGGAGAGGTCCGGGTGATCCGCCTTGATCCTCTGCTCCACAAGGAGAATCCGGTCCGGCTCCCCCATCAGAAGGAACTTATGGATTCCGCCTCTGGGAGCAAACACCTGACGCATATCCCCATTTTCTGCGCAAATGCACGTAATCTCCTCCTCCCGCCTCACCCATGGATTGCTGCGGTCATCCACCACCCACTTCTTATACCCATAGGTGTTGCAGCACACGTCCGGGAAATCCCGCTCCAGCATTTCCTTGATGGAGACTGCCTGCCTCAGATCCATGAGGCAGCTGTAGAGCACCCGGTCCTCTGCATCGTATATCAGTCCGCCGCTGTAACACACCATGGGCGCGTGGATACCAATCTGGTTGCGGATGGTCACCATGGCCTCTCTCATTCTGGCTGACACCAGCACAAAGGGAACGCCGTTCTGCTCCAGCCTCAGAAGCTCTCTTCTGGTTCCCTCTGTTACCTGGTGACTGCTGTTTAACAGCGTTCCGTCGATATCGCTGAATATGATCTTGTATGGATAGCGGGTATTTTCCCTATTTGGCGCCATTGCTTTCCCTGTCCTCCTGTTTATCAGCCTGCTCCGGCTGTTTATGCGTTTCTATCTTACCATCAGACAAGGTATTTGCAAAGTATAATTTCCCCACAACGTTCGAAAAACCCATTGCAGTTGCTGGACAAAGCCCATATAATAGGAAACAGATGACATACTTGGGAGAATATATATTATGGAAAGCTTTCTTGTGGCAGTCAATGCCGTGGTTCCTTTTTTAATTTACATCACCTTTGGCTATGGAGTCCGCTTGAGCGGACTGGTGGACGAGGCGTTTATGAACAAACTGAATTCTATGATCTTCAAGGTCTTTTTCCCCATTCTCATGTTCGATAACCTGTATAAGATCGAAACCGGTTTTTCCCTGAACCCGAAGATGGTGGGTATGGGCGTGTCCGGCCTCCTGCTTCTGGAATTACTGCTGGTTCTCATCGTCCCCCGCATCGTAAAAGGCAATCCGCAGCGGAGCGTTATCATCCAGGCCATCTACAGAAGCAATTTTGTGTTGTTTGGCATCCCGCTGACCACCAGCCTGTACGGGGCTGAGGGAGCGGTTCTGGCCTCCATGATGATCGCCATCGTTGTCCCCATCTACAATGTGACCGCAGTGATTATCCTGGAAATGTTCAACGGAGGCAGGATCAGGCCTGGGGCTCTGTTGAAAAACGTGTGCACCAATCCCCTGATTCTGGGCGCAGGCACCGGTCTGGTATTCTTCTGCCTGGGTATCCGTCTGCCGGAGTGCGTGGCCAAACCCGTCTCCCAGTTTGCAAATCTGACAACGCCTCTGGCGCTGTTCGTGCTGGGCGGAACCATGCATTTCTCAGCCATCCGCGCAAATGCCAGGTATCTGGTTCCCCCGATCATCATCAAGCTGGTCCTGCTGCCGGCTCTGGTTCTGGCCCTGGCCAGCGCCATAGGGCTGAGCAGCCTGGAACGCTTCATTCTCTTCACCATGTTTGCCACGCCCATTGCCACCTCATCCTACGCCATGGCCCAGAACATGGGCGGAGACGGGGAACTGGCCGGGGAGTTTGTGGTGCTCAGCACCGCGGCCTCAGTGTTTACGATTTTCCTGTGGGTGTTCTTTCTGACGCATTTCGGGTATGTATGACCTGCGGACATCCATTCTGTGACCGGGTCTATTATACCCCGCGCAGCCCGTTGTTCAGAATGAATTTCGCCCGGTCCGCCTCCTTCTTCTCTGTAAAAATCCGGTAAATCACACTATAGTTCATATCTTCGCCAACGCGGCCCATACGGTGGGAGGGCATCCGGCTTGTAACTGATTCTGTTTTTACAGTAAATGGGATTCCCTGGTCTTCCAGAAGTTCCCTGGCCTTTACATACCTCCCAGGTTCCATGGTCATCATTACTTCGCATTTATTAAACATGTAACGGTTCACACTCCTTTCTGCGCGCCCAAGCCCAGAGAACGCGCCATCCGTGCCGGTTTGCGTATCTAACTGAATTATAGAGGAAGGGATAGTCCACTTCAATTCATAAACCTTTAACCTTTTCTTACAAATAACAAAAAATGGTGAAAAACCCAATTGGATTTTTCACCATTTTATAAAAGAATCGTATTGTCAGCGGGCAGCGGCGTATACCGGCTGTATCAGGTCCATGCTCACCAGCAGCGCCCGGTTTACCCGCACCTGATCCTCAGCGTCCAGATGTCCTATGTATTCCTTCAGCCGTGATTTGTCGATGGTCCGCACCTGTTCCAACAGGATCATGGAGTCCTTCAAAAGCCCGTACCGGCTCTCCCTGATTTCCACATGGGTGGGCAGGCGGTGCTTGTCCATCCGGCTGGTGATGGCTGCCACAATCACAGTGGGGCTGAACTTGTTGCCCGTGTTATTCTGCACGATCAACACCGGCCGCACGCCGCCCTGCTCGCTTCCAACTACCGGGGATAAATCTGCATAATAAATGTCGCCTCTATATAAATTCATGTTTTCCTCCTTCATGGCAAGGCCGGAATGCCTTGATGATCCTATTCTTGCCATGATTTCCGGAGGTTATACAGACTTTTGCAGAATTAATATCCGGGCAGATACATTTTTGTGCGCTGGAACATTTCCTCAAAGAGCTTGGAGGCATCTCCATAGGTCAGACGGGACACCATGGGATCACTGCAGAATACGTAAAACGCCAGTTCCCGGTCCCGGGTGACAGCCGCCTTCAGCAGCAGCTCCTGGTTCTTCATGTGCCTCGTCATGTAAAGGTTCACACTGTCCGGAAGGCTGCCCGCCAACAGGGGGCGCACACAATTGCGGGTGAACAGGGCATTTGTCTCCGTCACGATCCCTCTCGGTGCATCCATCTGGCCCCGGTTGGGAAGGTTCACATTGGTGATCAGGTCTCCCAGGCCCAAAAGGGCCTTGATCTGCGCAACTCCCTCCTCGCCGGAGGGTTCCACAGGAATCTCCTTTTCACCGGAAGCGTAAGACCGGCTCAGTTCATTTAACATGCGTTTATTCTCTATCCGGTAGCTCACCGGGGTCAGGCTGTAGTTCCATTCTTCCACGGTCTCCGGGCTGCGCACATAATCAGGTATAAACTCTGCCAGATGGCGGTCCCCCGCGGCTGCAATGGCTCCGTGCTTCAAAAACAGGTCAAATTTTACCCGGTTCCCGGACATGAAGTGCACATCTGTGATCTTATCGCAGATGCCCTCCCTGGCATGGACGGCCGCAAATTTCCTGTAAACCGGCATCAAATCAACATGTCTCCAGCCGGCCTCTGTGATCCATGTAAAATGGTTGATTCCCGCCACATTGGTGTGCAGCTCATGGCGGTCCTCAACCTGGATCCCCTCCATCTCCTTAAGGGCCATCAGCAGCAGACGCTGGGCGCCGAACACTTCATGGCAGCAGCCAAAGGCCTTGATGCCTGGGAACCGTTGGTACAGCACGCCTGTACACAGCGCCATGGGATTGGTGTAATTGATGACCCAGGCGTTGGGACAGCACTCCCTGATCCCATCGGCAATCACCTCATACATAGGGATTGTGCGAAGGGCGCGGAACAGGCCGCCCGGTCCGGTGGTATCCCCCACAGACTGGTAGATTCCATATTTCTCAGGCGCATGGACATCGGACTCCATCTCTTCAAAGGTGGCCGGGAGAATGGATATGATGACAAAATCCGCCCCCCTTAAGCCCTCCTCCAATGTGGGGACGCAGACATATTTCCAGCTGCCCCCGGCTCCCTCCCTGGCGGAAAGGCGGTTTCCGATCAGTTCATTGGCCCTGGCCGCGTCTTCGTCGATATCGTACAGACGCACAGTACCGGACAGCGTCTCCTCCAAGAACAGGTCGCTCATCAGCTTCCAGGCCCACCCCTGGGAGCCGCCGCCAATATAGCAGATCTTCAGATCCCTGCATGTACCTTCCGTATAAATCATCTCAACCCTCCTGCTGATACGCCACCTTAACCGGTTTTCCCAGCTCAGCGGACCTGTATATGGCTTCTATGATGCACAATGCCTTCAGCGCTTCCTCCCCGTTTACCAGGGAAGCCCGCCCTTCTAAAATGCTGGCGGCAATTTCCTCCAGCTGGATTAAATGGGGCAGCTCCGTCTTCGTTCCCTGGTAATCGGTTCCGTCCTCCAGCTTCCACTCCTGGACAGTGTTGTTCTGAAGGATCACCGTCCCTTTGCTTCCGTTGACGTCAATCCGGCTGTAAAATCCGGGATTCGCCACAGTGCTGGCCTCTAAAAGCCCTAAGGCTCCATTTTTGAATTTCAGCACGGCCATGCACAGATCCTCCACATCAATCCGCTCATGCGCTCTGGTGGCGCAAAAGGCCGACACTTCCTCCACGTCCCCCATCAGATACTGGAAGAGATCCAGCTGGTGGATTCCCTGGTTCATCAGGGCGCCTCCTCCATCCAGAGCCTTGGTCCCCCGCCAGTCTACCTCATCATAATAGGCCTGTCCCCGGTACCATTTGGTGTGGCAGCAGCCTGCGTTCAGCTCTCCCAAGCGGCCTTCCAGTATCGCCTGCTTCAGGGCCTGTACATCCGTGTCATACCGGTGCTGGAAGATGCAGCTCAAGGATACGCCCATCTCCCGGCAGGTGCCGACCAGTTCTCTGGCCTTTGGCACAGAGATATCAATGGGTTTCTCCACTACCACATGTTTGCCCGCCCTGGCCGCCTGGATCCCTAGTTCCCCATGGGTACCGCTGGCCGTGAGAATCAGCACCACATCCACCAACGGGTCCTCCAGCAGCCGGCCCAATTCCGTATACACAACTGCATGCGCAGTCTCGCCCACCTGCCCGGCCCGCACGGGGTTCCGGTCGCAGACCGCATAGAGGCAGGCGTTCTTGGCCTTTTCCAGGGCCAGAATGTGCGTTTTTGAAATGGAACCGCAGCCCACAATTGCAAAATTCAATGGTTTCATAAGCTTCCTCCCGTCTCCGCCCACCGGATGATGGTGGTGATATAGTCCTCCCTGGCATTTAACACGTTGTCATATATCCGGTCGAACCGTTCATAGTATTCATGCTGGGACACCAGAGGCTCCACCTGAATCCTGCCCTCTGCTATGAGCCGCAGGAAACAGTCCGCATTGTCCCGGAAGGTCCAGAAGCCGGGATAGGAATGGTCCGCAGGATTACAGGAAATATGGGCACCGATGATATCCAGCCCCTTCTTATGTACATCCCGGTAAAAATTGACCGCTGTGCTTCCCCTTGTACTTCCCAGAATCACCACCCGGCCATACCGTTCAGCCAAGCAGAGCGCCTGTTCAATAGGACCGGGGAAGCCGGTGGATTCCACCACCACCTGGGGAAGTTTGCCAAAATTAGCCTGGCGCAGCTTTATCTCCAACTGTTCATCCCTTGCATCGAAGGTATAGGTGCAGCCCATCCTGGCTGCCAGCGTGCGCTTGCTCTCCACCAGATCCAGCCCGATCACCGGCGAGGCCCCGCAGGCCTTTGCGATCTGCATGGCTGTCTGGCCAATCAGGCCCAATCCTAGAATCAGCGTCCCCTCCCCCAGTTCAATTCTGGCCTTGCGCACCGCCTGCATGGAGATGACGCCGATGCGCACAAAGGCGGCCTGGGTGTCAGTCACCCCATCGGGCACATGAACCAGGTTCCGGCTCTCCACGTTGTGGATTGTGGTGTGAGGCATGATTCCCGCCACCCTGTCGCCAGGCTTAAAGTCCGTCACTGCGCTGCCCGTCTTCACCACCACACCGGCTCCGCTGTATCCCAGCACCCTGGGATAATTCCGGTCCGTATTCTCCAGCGACTTGATAAATGCCCGCTCAGTGCCCGGGCTCACAATCGATGCTTTCAGCTCCACCTGAACCTGGGTAGCCGACGGCTCCTCCAGCGGTTCCTCCATCAGGAAGACCACTCCGTCCTCCATGGATGTCAATCTTAATTTCTTCATCTTAAACCTCTTTTCATTTAACCTTTTACTCCGCCTTCCGCCATTCCCCGCTTCATCAGCAGTTCGCTGAATGCGTACATTACAATCACCGGCAGCGATGTAACCAGGGCCGCGGCCATCATCCGCCCCCACACATAATCCGGGCGGTTAAACAGGGAATTGAGCCCAATAGGCAGTGTGTATAATTCCGATGTACTCAGGAAAATAGTGGCAAACAGATAGTCGTTCCAGGCAATCATAAATGCATACACAAAGACAGATACAATGCCTGAGACAGATATGGGGATCACAATATAGAGAATACTCTGTAAGTAGTTCAGCCCGTCGATTTTCCCTGCCTCCTCAATCTCCAGAGGAATTGTGTCAAAATACCCCTTCAGCATGTAAATGGAGGTGGGCAGCGTCTGTACCACCATAATGATGATCAGGGCCTCCCTCCTGTCGTACAGCCCCATGGCAGAGATGATCTTAAACAGCGGCACAATCAGCAGAATACCGGAAAACATGTAGACGCAGTAAAAGCTGTTGTTGATCACCTTGTTGCCCGGAAACCGGAGCTTAGACAGTGCATAGCCGCCCATTATGCCGAACAGCAGCGAAATGGATGCGCTGAACACAGACACATACAGGCTGTTCTTAAAATACGTGTGGAACGGAAATATGTTCGCGTTGAATATGTCTTTATAATGCTGCAGGGTGATTGTCTCCGGCCACAGGGTCGGCGGCGTCCGGATCGCTTCAGGCGTGGTTTTTAAGGATACCGCCGCCATAAAAAAGAAGGGGATCAGAACCACCGCCATCAAAAACAGGATTCCGGTATAAAAGAACAGGGCTCTCACGGCCTTTTTCTTCTTCCTAGTCATTGGCAAACACCTTCTTTCTAACTGCCATGATGAAGGTAAAAATCATGGCAAACAGCATGATAGAGATGGCCGCCGCCTTGCCCATGTCCTTCAGCGCAAAGGCATTGTTGTACAGATATACGCTGATGGTGTTCACCTGGCTGGACAGCAGGGAAATCTCCGTGTACATGTAGAATACCCAGATGGTGCGCAGTGTGACGACAGTCACCAAAATCGGTTTAATCTCCTGAAGGGTAATCACCACAAATTTCTGCCAGCCATTGGCCCCGTCCACATCTGCCGCTTCATACAGCGTATTGTCGATGGTCTGCAGAATCGCATAAAAAGACATGAACGCATACGGAAAGAATTTCCACACACAGAACAAAACCACCAGAAAAAACGCGCTGACGGGCTTGTCAAACCATAGCGGCGCCTGCCGGAACACATGCAGAATATCCACAAACAGATAGTTGACGATGCCATATGTATTGTTGAACATATATTTCCATGCAAAAATCAGGGACACCGAGGGGACCACGTAGGGCAGAAGGACTAGGGCCTTCACCAACTTCTTCCCCACAAACTGACGGTTCAGCAGCACAGCCACTCCCAGCCCGGCGGCCGTGCTGAGCGTCACAATTAGAAACGTCAGCACCACCGTCACTCCCAGGGAAGTATAAAACTGGGCATCCGTCAGTGTTTTTATAAAATTCCTGGCCCCGATAAAGGTCATCGCCTTCTTTGGGTTTAAGGGCACCTTGAAGAAACTGATGATGAAATTGTTGACCATGGGGTATCCGATCAACAGGATCACCAAGAGAATGCTTGGCGCCAACAACAGCAGACCTGCCCTGGCTTCTTTTTTATCTTTCATTCATTTCCCCGCCTCTTCTTGGTTACTGGGCGATCAGCTCTTCAATCTGCTTTTGGGTATGCTCTGCCACAGACTGGGGATCGCCGCCATTGACCGTCACTTCATACACTGCCCCTGATATCACATTGGAGCTGGTGATGGTGCCCATGGACATGAAATTCCTGCCGTCCACATTTCCAAATAGGGAGATACTGTCAAATGCCGCCGAGATGGACGGAGACAGTCCGGCAAAGCCCTGGATCACCTCATTGTCCAGATATGCCGCATTGTCCGCAATCCCCTCCATCACCGGCTGCTGTCCGCCGGGTGCCATGTGGAGCCAGCGGATATTGTTCTCCGGTTTGGTCAAATAGGTGACAAAGGCTGTTGCCGCTTCCCTCTGCTCAGGGGTCAGCCCATCGGTGATTGTCAGCATCCCAATGCTTCCGTATGCAGCGCTGTCCTTGTTGGTCACCAGAGCAAAACCGTAGTCATCCATCACGCCCGCCTTGATCAGCGCGGACAGGATATAGGTGGAATAGATGCCCATTGGAACAGAGCCGTTGAGCATGGCGTCCTGGACCTCTGTGGTATTGTTGGACCCCTGAATGGAATACTGGTACAATTCTTTGTAGAAGGTCAGCGCCTCCACCATCTCCGGCGTGTTGAAGCTGGCATTCCCCTCAGTATCCAGCGCGTTGGCGTCGTTGGAAAGCGCAAATTGTGAAAAGCTCTGCTCTGAGAAGGGGGCATCCACCGTAGGAAGGGCAATTCCATATTTTTTATTGTCAGGGTCGTGGAAGGCCTTGGCTGCCGTCAGAATGTTCTCCCAGGTGTCAGGAGCCTTGAGACCCTTCTCGTCAAATGCAGTTTTGTTGTACCAGATCCCCTGAACCCAGCCGCCCATGGGTACGCCGATGTAGTCCTGTCCATCCTCTGTGGTATTGATCTTAAGAACCGCATCATAGTAATCGGCCGTCCCTGAGTCAATTACCGTGCGCAGCGCTTCTAAATCGGTCAGCTCGTTCTCTGCCAGCCACTTTGCCCGGTTCTGGTTCACTTCAATGATAGCGGGCATCTCCGCGCTGCCGGCCAGAGCCGTCAGCTTCGTGTCATAGTCTCCGCCGTCATCTGTGGGCATCTGCTCTATGGTAATCCAGGGATTCTCTTTAGTAAAATCATCAATCAGCCCCTGGATCACTGCCTGGCGCTCCTCCTCGATCATGCCGTGCATAAATTTAATGGTCACGGGAGCCTTCTCTGCCGCCGTCTCCTGCGCCTGGTTTTCCTGCGCCTGGGTCTCTGTCCCTGATTCCTGCCGGGCCGTTGTATCCGGCTCCGCCTTTCCCGCCGCCCCGCAGGCCGCCAAATTAGCTGCCATCACTGCTGCAAGCCCCACTGCCATCGCTCTCTTCATTAGTTTCATAATGTACCTTCCTCTCTTTATGTGTAATTGATTAAATAGATACCCATCTGAACCCATAGGGTTCCAGAGCTGCCCTGGCTCCCAGGATCTCGCCGGTAAGCAGATCCCGGCAGCCTGCCTCTCCCGGACAGTCCGTCATTAAATGCTGGTCTGAGAAATTATACATGCATACTATCCTGGAGGTATTCCCGCTGCGGATAAATGCCAGCATACGGGAATCCAGATGCAACACCTCCTGGGAGGCCGCCGGATCAAAGGCATCCCAGGCCTTCCTTGTCTTAATCATTTCCCGCAGTTCCTTCATGATGACCTGCCTGCGGGAGTCCTGTACCTTAAGTTCCTCCATCAGACGGTCCAAATCAAATTTTTCCCGGTTGATGGACCGGTTGATCCCGGTTTTCTTTACGCCCTCCAGGTCATTCTCCGAGCCGATATAGGATTGAATATAGATGGCCGGAACCCCCTGCATTCCCAACAGCACTGCGTGAGCTGTCAAAAACTTCCGGATCCCCATCTCATCTCCCTGGTCCGAGACCATTGCTGACAGATATGCTACATTGAGTTCATAGGCTGACCTGCTTCCGTCCGGATTCTCCTTATAAGATACAAGTGCGCCAGCCGTCTCCTGGTAATGTCGTACCATCCGGCCGATCTCGTCCTCCTCCACTATGCTCCGCAGCGGATTGAGGCCAACCCCGTCATGGGAGGCCAGAAAATTGAGAAATCCTGTGTCACCGGAAGGCAGTTCCAGGGAGGCGGCCCAGTCGGTTATTGCTGCGGCATTCTTCCGGAAGAAACTATACAGCACCAGCGGCGGTAAGGGGAACTGGTACACCAGATGGCTCTCGTCAAAGCCGTTTCCAAAATAAGATATATTGTCCTTGTGAGGAACATTTGTCTCTGTTACCAGCTTTCCATTCTCCAGTACCTGATCCATCACGCAGCGCAGCAGCTTGATGATCTCGTGGGTCTGGGGCAGGTGAATGCAGGCAGTTCCAATCTCCTTCCACATAAATCCTACCGCGTCCAGGCGGATCCACCCTGCGCCACGCTCCAGATACTCCAGGAATATATCCAGCATCCGGCACAAGACTGCAGGATTTTGATAGTTTAAATCTATCTGATCCGCACTGAATGTGGTCCATAACTCCCTCTTTCCGCCTGCAGTGGCAAATGCGGTCCGCAGAGGGCTGGTCCTGGGCCGCGTCACTGCCGACAGATCTGCCTCCGGCTCTACCTGTATGAAAAAATTTTCATACTTCGGGTTCCCATTTAGATATTCCTGAAACCACCGGCTCTCTGCAGAGACATGGTTTAAAACCAGGTCATACATCAGCCGGTATTCCCTCCCCAGCCGCTCAATATCCTCCCAGTCTCCCAGGCTGCTGTCCACCTGCTTATAATCAATAACGGAAAAACCGTCATCAGAGGAATAGGGATAAAAGGGCAGAAAATGGATCACATCAAAGACTCCCTTCAGACAGTGATCTGCAAATTCGGAAAATACCCGCAATTTTTTCTCATTTCCACGGGTAAACTGATCCGGGTATGTAATGAGCAC